>Ga0209541_10014777_pt1 | contig 11734 bp, 15 predicted proteins | sample RifCSPlowO2_01_FD_184027 | JGI IMG/M metagenome (GOLD analysis project Ga0209541, IMG submission 184027) | Groundwater microbial communities from Rifle, Colorado - Rifle CSP2_plank lowO2_0.1 (SPAdes) (version 2) | ecosystem: Environmental > Aquatic > Deep subsurface > Groundwater | place...
GCGGCAGCACTCAAAACGCCGACTGGTAGAAGATAACCGACAGCGCTTAAAACGAATCCGAAAACGCCTAAAACGATTTGAAGTCCAACATAAGAAGCGCCAATAACGACTAATCCCTGAACTGACCTTTTAACCATCGTACTTAAACCACTCTGGCTGTAGTTGCGATAAGGCAAGGTATAAGCGGGAGTATATTTTCTCACCGGCAGATTTCTCATTGGGCTTCCTCCTTGGTTTATTTTTATTCTAAATAATCTAATAAACGGGTAAACGGAAAGTAATCTTCCCCAAGGTTCTTAACTAAATGTTTCTTATATCTCAGATAAAGCCAGCTTCTAAATCCACCCTCTAACAGACCAATTTCTGTTCCTCCCATCCATCCAATGATGGGAACGCAAAAAGTAAAAATCATTTGGTAAATCATCCAGGGCTTAGCTTTATGACTGATTAATCTATCCAATTCTTTCATTTCAGCTTTGTCTAATTCTTTAAGTTGACTTACAGATAAACCGTAAAAGGAATAACTAAGCAATACGAAATTCTCCATAAACCCCAAGGTCCACTTTTGCAAATTCGACTGCTGTTTCGCTGTTAAATTATTCAACTGCATATTTCGCAGTTTTTCCATCAGCTTTTCATTTGCATTTTGTAGTACTAAAGCTGAAGACATCACCTGCTCTTCAGCCATTGCCATGATCCGTATCTTTATCATCAGTTTGGCCAGTCGCCTGCTTTAAGGTTTCTTCAACCGCTTTGAGCGCCAAGTCAAACGCCTGCTTTTCACTAAAACCGACCGCAATCAAAGCGTCGTATTTTGCTTTAAGCGTATTGGCAAAACTGGCATCGGAATTAATTTTGTCTTTGCTGTCTTTCATTGGTTCTGCTGTAATAATCTTAATAAGCTGTCTTGATAACAGCCGCATACCTAAATTCAAAACAGCTTCTAAATCTTCTTTTGTAAATGGGCTATCCCGATCTGCCATTTTTGGCCTCCCTTAAGCTAAATAAAGGGTATTTCAGTAATTGTTTAGTATATAACATAGCAATAAAACCTTGTCAATGTTGACAAGATAATAAAATTATAGGGTAAAATAACACCGCTCGAAACATCGAGCGGTTGATTAAATTTCGCCAGATAGGGAAGCAATTCGCCTTGAAAATTCTTCAAAATTAAATTGGTCGGCTTTTTGAGATGAAATGAATCTGTAATCAATCCTGTTTGATTTTAAACTAAACCCGGCTTCATCTATGAAAATCATAGAGAGATCATCCATTACATGGCTCATTTTGCCGAAATTATAATGATTCTTTAAGTGCCCTCTGTTGCTGCACCGGACACCAACAAGCTGTTTTACAACAAGAAAATAATCGCCATCAATTTGTTCCACTCGCAACGCGTGATTCAACATAACATCAAAAGAAACGTTGCGCGGTTTTAACAAACTGCCACCGCAACAGCAAATAAGTTTTTCTTCGGCAAACAAACTCCAGCCAAAAAACGAATTTAGTACGGACTTCAAATCTTCCGAACACTGGAAAAACTTCACGTACTTTTGCGCGTCGGCAACCATTGATGGATGCGAAGGCAAGCCGGTTCTTTTGTCCCAAGGAACAGGACAGTTGAGATGCCGATCGTTAAGATATTCCAAAACTTTTACCTGGGCTTTTAAGATTGCGCTAATCGCATTACCAATAGTGCTGCAATTAGCAGGCAAACCAGATTCTAAAATACTTTTGAGCCTATTAATTGATTCATTATAATCAAAAAATTCTACAGGTTTTAGATCAATTTCTCTCAAACCCGAGACAACGTTACTCATTTTGTTTTTTAGTTGCCATAATTTCCGGGAAACGATGCCCTAAGTAATTGAAAACCAAATATTCGAACGCATAATCCATCTACAAAAGTAGGGTTAACAAGACTGTTGGACGTTTCCATTATTTGGTTCATCTTTGACCTCCGGTTTGATAGATTTTAAGTTTTTAATGAACGCTCTGTATATTTCTGGTGTATAACACAAAGAATAACTTTTGTCAAAAGTCATGATCCTGAATTCAACCTTGAAGTGCAACACTCATTACTTCTAATGGGGTTTTCCAGCCGAGTCTTTTCCTCGGCCGAGTGTTAAGCTCTCGTTCGACAAACGAGAGTTCTTCATTGGATATTGTAGTAAAGTCGGTTTTCTTTGGGAAGTAATCCCTGATTAATCCGTTAGTATTTTCATTCGTTCCTCTTTCCCATGAATGATATGCGTGAGCAAAGAAAGTTTTGATTTTTATTTGCCTTTCCAACTCTTGCCAATCGCTGTTTTCCGGTCCGTTGTCGAAAGTAATGGTTTGTTTAACTTTTTGAGACAGAGAGCTTAATCTTTCGCTGATAACCGATATGGTAGCATGACTGCTTTTTCCGGACAATTTGGTGATTAAAACTAAACCGCTTTTTCTTTCAACCAGAGTGTTAACTCCGGGTTTGTGATTAGCGGATTCTATGGTATCGCTTTCCCAGTCGCCCAAACGCTTTCGTTTCTCCACGACATTAGGCCGGTTATCGATTGAAACGCCCTTAGGCTTAAAAATCCTTTGGCAACGCCGCGATCCTTTGCGGAAACGGCGCTTTCTTCTGCGGCGCAGATATGGACGCAGATCTTCCCGCCTGGGTTTTAAGTCGCCCCATCCGTTGCGATGTATTTGGCAGTAGACATATTGATAAATAGCTTCGTGAGAGATGGACTGACCGACAGCTTTTTTAATTGTGTTGGAGATTTGTTCCGGAGACCAGCGGCGCTTCAATTTTTTAACAACGTATTCGCGAATTCGTTTGTTCTTTAATCTTTCAGTTCGGCCACGACTCTTCCTTTTAACAAGAGCCTTTTCATGGGCTAACCGGGGAGCGTATCGCTTATGTTCCAGCGGATAGTTTCTTTTAAGTTCTCTGGCCACCGACGACGAATTCCGGCCTATGGCTATGGCAATACTTCTAATTGAGGCTTTTTGCCACAGCAGTTCCTGTATTCTTTCCCTTTCCTCAACCGTTAAATGTTTGTATTTCATACACCTCTATTTTACTAGAAGTGTTGCACTTACTTGTTGAATTTAATGATTTGGGTAGATATTAAGTAAGAAAGAAATCTACGCACTTCAGAGACGATCGTTGAACTATGCGTTAATTTCATTAGAAAAAATGTTTTTAACTTGATGGACCGGGATTTTTTTTCCGGAAATTACGCCTTGAGAAATAAGCAGATTATGAATTGTGTCAGAGGGTTGGGCGCCTTTTGAAATCCAATATAAAATTCTGTCTTTATTTAAACTCATCGCTTTCGTTTTGCGATTGATATTGCCAAGCAACTCTAAATATTTCCGCTTGGCGGCGGCAGTTTTTTGAGTTACTACAACTCTATACGTCGCAGTATGAATTTTCCCAACTTTTTGAAGACGAATAACTAACATTAATTTTGAGATTTGATTTTTAATTTTTGATTTTTTATCACATCCCCATATCACCCATTCCGGACATTCCACCACTCATCGGCAGACTACTTTTCTCCGGTAAATCGGCAACAAGAACTTCGCTTGTAAGAAGCATTGAAGCAACCGAAGCGGCATTTTGAAGCGCCGTCCGAGTTACTTTTAACGGATCAATAATACCGTCGGAAATCATATCAACATATTCGCCGGTAACAGCATTAAAGCCAACGCCCATTTCCTTTTCGCTTATAACACGAATGACTTCATTTTCATCTTTATTTGCATTTTTCGCAATTACTTTCATAGGCGATTCTAAAGCGTTAAATACTAAATTCATGCCCTTAAATTCATCTCCAGAAATAGGTTCAATTTTTTTTGAATCTTTTACCAAACCAGTATATATAGAAGCTTTGCCATCTTTAAACATTTTTACTACATCAAACAAAGCCACTCCGCCGCCAGCCACAATCCCCTCTTCAATAGCCGCCTTAGTGGCAGAAACCGCGTCTTCAATTCTAAATTTTTTTTCTTTCATTTCTGTTTCGGTCGCGGCGCCAACTTTAATCACCGCCACTCCGCCAGAAAGTTTTGCCAGCCGTTCCTGCAGTTTCTCCCGATCAAATTCCGATTCCATTTTTTCCAGTTGATTCTTGATTTGTTTAACCCTTTTTTCAATAGTTATTTTAGATCCATTACCACCGACAATGGTGGTATTGTCTTTGCTAGCAACTACTCTCTTGGCTCCTCCCAAAGAGCTTAAATCAACACTTTCAAGCTTCATCCCCTTATCTTCGGAAATAACCTCGCCATTAACTACCGTGGCAATATCTTCCAAAAACTCTTTTCTTCTATCGCCAAAACCCGGCGCTTTAACCGCTAAAACATTAAAGACTCCTCTTAGCTTATTAACAACTAAAGTTGCCAAGGCCTCGCCTTCAATTTCATCGGCAATAATAACTAAATTTTTACTGCCGGACTTAACCACTTTCTCTAAAATCGGCATTATTTCTGGCAAAGATGACACTTTTTTATCGGTAATTAAAATATAAGGCTTTTCCATAACCGATTCCATCCGTTCGGCATCAGTAACCATGTAGGCGCTTACATATCCTCTGTCAAATTGCAAGCCCTCGACCAATTCATAATCAACGCCTAGCGTCTGCGCCTCTTCAACCGTTACCACGCCTTCTTTACCGACCTTATTTATAACTTCGGCAATTAAAGAACCAATTTCTTCATCGTTAGCGGAAATTACCGCTACATCTTTTATTTTTTCTTTGGTTACCGGCTTGGCATTTTTCCTTAAAATTTCAGAAACCTTCATAACCGCCTTATCCATACCACGCTTTAAAATCATCGGGTTAGCGCCGGAGTTAATTAAATTCAAACCGTCGGCAATCATCGCTTGCGCTAAAACAACAGCCGTAGTAGTGCCATCGCCGGCAATATCGTTGGTTTTTGAAGCCGCTTCTTTAACCAAAGCCGCGCCAATATTTTCAAACTTATCTTTAAGTTCAATTTCTTTGGCAATAGTTACACCGTCATTGGTAACTACCGGCGCTCCAAACCCCTTATCTAAAACCACATTTCGGCCTCGAGGCCCTAAAGTGATTTTTACGGCGTTAGATAACAAATCAACGCCTCTTTTAATTGATTCTCTGGCAATAACGCCAGAAATAATTTGTTTAGACATAATTTATTCTAAAATTGCAAGGATTTCTTCTTCTTTTAAAATTTTATATTCTATATCGCCTATTTTAAATTCCGTGCCGGCATATTTTTCAAAAACCACCTCGTTACCTTTTTTAATGCCGGATTTTTTGATTTTTTCTCCAGCGCCAAGTGCTACTACCTTGCCTTGCGCCGGTTTTTCTTTTCCGGCCGTTTCCGGCAAAATAATGCCTGATTTCGTTCTTTCAGCTTCTTTTATCGGAGCAACAACCGCCCGATCGCCCAATGGTTTTATGTTTAATTTCTTCACCATAGTTTTTGCAATTAGATTATCAAAACATTAATCTGATGTCAAACTTTTATTGATTTGACAGTAAGATATATTTATATTATCGTATAATATAAATAATTTTTGTTCTTGAACAATAATACTAAAACAATACTAAATAGGAGTCGCAAATGTCAAAGTGGGCGCCATATATCGGAGTTACAGGATTCATGACCAAAGAAGAAGGCGACGCCGTTTTGGCAACAATGCCACATGGTTCAAAACGCAAATTGATGATTGGTGTGCTTGTAAGTCAAAAGACAATAAGAGACGAACAGAATAGCAAACCGAATCGCTATCCAATGGCAAAAGATATTGCAGAAATCTTTACCGACCCTCCACTTGCACTCAATCTGGTACATTATAATACCAAAGAGCTTCCTACGCTGTACGACCAACTAATAGAAGTAACAGATATTTCAGGCCCGAATTTCCATGGACTCCAACTCAACATTGCATGGCCCGATATACATGCACTTGAAAATTATCGAAAACGCCATTGGGATATGAAGATAGTTTTACAAGTTGGACGTAACGCTTTTGAACAGGTAGAAAATTCGCCCGAGGCATTAGTAAAAAAATTTGAAGATTATTGTGACTTAGTGAATTATGTTCTTCTTGACCCAAGTGGTGGCTTAGGAAAAGCTCTTGATACCGATATAGCTAAAAGTTATCTCGACGAACTCGCGGCAGAAAAGTTTCGTTTAGGATTTGGGGTGGCGGGCGGACTAAGCCCAACTACGCTCCACCTTGTTTCCCCTCTGTTATTCTACTATCCAAATCTCTGCATTGATGCCGAGGGAAGACTTCGTGATGAAAATGACCGTCTTAATCTTTGGGCAGCTAAACAATACGTAAATCTAGCACTAACAATGTTCGGAAGTCTAAGGTATACTTGTAAGAACGCGCGATGGGATATTGATACTTTCTTTTCATCAAAAAGCAAAGACCGAGATATAGAAGCCATGATGAGAGTATTCCCACACCTGAAAGACCAGGGAAATGGGACTCCGTGTCTTGATTGTGAGATTCGTTACTTTGAACAATCTAAACAAATTAAAGACAGATTTTTCAATAAACTATTAGAATAATAAAATGATTAACCGACTGGATTTACTCAGCGGTTTTTTTATTTTCAAATTTTCGGAAATCAGCAACGATCGTTGGAATATTACGAAAAACATATAAAAAATAAAAGAGCTTAATTTCGCTCTTTTAAAATTTTGGTCCATGATTTGGGCAAAACCTTTTTCGGCGGGTTGATAACCTGATGCACTAAACTGAATTTTAAAGCAGTTTCAACATTAATTCTTGTTAAGATGCTAAAATATTTTCTAATTATTCTTTCTGGCATATTCGAATTATCTTTAACAATTTTGACTAGAGTATTAAGAACTCGGTTTTGATGAAAAGCTAATTCTGCAGCTTCAACCGGCCCTTCACTGTCGCCATCGCAAAAATAAGTCGTTGGACCGTGAAAACCCAATATAGCGTTAGGAAACGCCTTCCTTAAATCGCCTGCCAGAAATATTATGAAGCCAGCCGATAAAGCCAATCCGGCAACAACCGTTACAATGGGAAGCGGAGAATTTTTGATATGATCATAAATTTTAAACATATCATAAGTGTCACCGCCTTCGCTATTTATATAAATGGTTAAAGGTTTTCTTGACAAGCGCGATTCAAAATCTCTCAATACGTTAAATAGCTCATCGGCTAATTGCCAATGAATTTCCCCTGAAATAGAAATTGAGCGCCAACCTTTATGAAAAAATAACCTGCCATTTTCTTCATTATTACTACCCTCATTAGACGGTTTTTGATTTTTTTTCACAATCAACTCCTGCTTTGTGTTTTTTAAAAAGGACTTTCAAGCAACGCTTGATTGAAATATAATTAAATTATCTTATACTTGTCAAAGATTCAAGTATTTGATATTATTAGATATGATTGGATTTTTGCTACATATAGCTTCAAATGCCATAGCAGTTTTGGTTTCCGCGTGGCTGGTGCCTAATGTTTTTTATCAATATGAATTGGTAAGCTTAATAAAAATCGCCATTATGCTTGCCATAGCCAACGCCTTGCTTAAGCCGCTGTTAAAAATGATTTTTAGCCCGCTCATTCTCATTACCATTGGGCTTTTTACTTTAATTATAAATGTTTTCCTTATTTGGCTGGTTGTTTACTTTTCGCCAGAACTTTCTATAACTGGTTTGACCGCTTATTTTTTGACAATGATTATAGTCAGTTTTTTTAACTTTATAGTTTCTGTAATAAAAAAATAGAAAAATGTCGAAATTTTTACCTGCAATACAAATAATTATTTCAACGCTATTAATAATAGCTGTCCTCTTTCAGGCGCGCGGTTCGGGACTTTCTTCGGTTTTCGGCGGCGAATCAACTTTTTATCATACCCGCCGCGGAATGGAAAAAATAATTTTCTGGGCCACGATTGTTCTATCAATTTTATTCGTAATTATCAGCATTGCGTCGTTCCTACTTTAAAATTCATTATCTCATAAAAATCTGGGAAAACCTTGATCTTAAGGAGAGGATTTGGTTTGGTGTTTACGTAATCATCGCTCTATTTTCAGCTTCTCTCTTAATTGGAAATTTCTATCGCGCCGGAACTTTAATGACACCGGTTATCGGTGGCACTTACGTTGAAGCGCTACCGGAATCTCCCCATAACCTTAATCCGGTTTTATCAACGAACGACGCCGACCGCGATCTAACTCGCTTAATATTTTCTTCACTTATTAAATATAACGAAAATAGCGAGTTGGTGCCCGATTTAGCCTCAAGCTATATTGTTGCAAAAGATGGGAAAACATATACCTTTAAGCTAAAAAGTGGAGTTACCTGGCATGACGGCGAACCTTTTAATAGTGAAGATGTTGTTTTCACAATTAACGCAGTACAAAATTCTGAATATACCAGCCCTTTAAGAAATAGCTGGCAAGGGATTACTGTCTCCGCGCCCGATGAGTACACTGTAATCATTATGTTAAAAACGCCCTATAGCGCCTTTATTGAAAATTTAGCGCTTCTCGGAATACTACCAAAACATATCTGGAAAAATGTGATGCCACAAAACTTTCCATTAGCCGAATTTAACCTAAAACCAATAGGCACTGGTCCGTATAAGTTCATAAAATTACAAAAAGATTCGCTAGGACGCATTGTTTCGATAAATTTACTGGCTAACGATAAATATTTCACCGTTGCCCCTTTAATAAAAAACGTAAATTTAAAATTTTATCTTTCTGAAGAAGAGGCGGTATCGGCTTTTAACCGCAAAGAGGTTGACGGCCTAATGCTTCAAACAGCTCAAAACAAAAATCAGTTGCGAGGTCTTGATAATTCATCGGTTTTTTCTTTGCCATCTTCAAGGGTTTACGCTATTTTTCTTAACACTGACGACAAGATTTTAAAAGATAAAAATGTAAGATTGGCAATAAATTACGCTGTAAATAGAGAAGAACTCTTAGACAAGATTTTCCATAACGAAGGAAAGATAGTCATCGGTCCGATACCGCCAGGGCTCGCGGGATCAAACTCCAACATTGATGGTTACAATTATAATCCGGAAAAGACTAAAAAAATTTTAGAGAAAAACGGTTGGATTAAAAATGAAAATGGTATATATGCAAAAAAATTGGGTAAAGACAAGGAAGCAACTCCATTAAAGTTTTCTATTATTACTACTAAATCAATTCAGTTAGCGGCAACATTGATCCGCGATTATTTAATAGACGTCGGAATTGAAATTGACCTAAAGATTATCTCGTTAGGAGAGCTGCAGCAAATACACTTAAAAAATAAAGATTACAGCGCCATTCTAATCGGAGAATCATATACCGCGTCGGCCGATCCATATGTTTTTTGGCACGGAGCCGCAATAAAAGACCCTGGGTTAAATCTTAGTTTATACAACAATAAAAAAGTTAACAAAATTTTAGAAGACCTGCGGCAAATATCTGAACCAATAAAAAGAGCATCGAAGCTTGAAGAATTTCAAAAATTGGTATTGGAAGATGCTCCGGCCGCTTTTCTATATTCCCCAAACTATATTTATATCGTGAAAAATAATATTAAAAACATAAACCTTATCAAGTTGAATATTCCATCGGTCCGTTACTCAAAAATTAACGAATGGAATATAGAAACAGAAAGAGTGTGGAAATGATAGATTTACAAAAAATATCTGGCCTTCCGATTTTGTTCGATGCAAAGAAACCTGATTTAGAATTTCAGGGAGATTTTTCTGAAATAAAAAAATCAAAAAGAAGTTTAGAAGAGCTAAAACCGTATTTAAGAAATCCAGATACTAAGAGCGGACCCAACCCGGTTTATTATGTATGGCGTTATGTTCATTTAAAAAGCGATGCTTCCAAGTTAAGGGAAGCAAATCTAAGATACGACTTAACATTGATTCCTCCGGGAAAAATTGATTCTGAATTTGCCAAAACCGCAGGGCATTTCCATAAAAATAAAATAAATACCGACCTCCCTCACCCAGAAATTTATGAAGTATTAACAGGCCGCGCCTACTTTCTTATTCAGTCGCCTGATAATGACCTGCCTGCAGACAAACAGGATACAAAAAACATAAAAGTAGTAAGATTAATAGAGGCTGGGCCCGGAGAAAAAGTTTTAGTGCCGCCGCAATTTTCGGGTCACACAACGATAAACGTTTTTAACGAGCCGCTGATTATAGCAAATTGGATTTCCGACCAAGCCGTATATGATTACGATTCTTACAAAAATAATCATGGAGCTTCATACTATTTACTGGATAATAATAATTTAATTGATATTGTTAAAAACCTGAACTATAATTATGCCCCGGAAATTCAAAAAATCAGGATCAAAGAATATCCCAAATTTGGTTTAGTAAAAAACCAACCGATTTATAGCTTGGTAAACGATCTTGAGAAATTGAGATTTCTCAATTATCCTGAAAAGTTTGAGGGCGAGTGGCGAAATTGGTAGACGCGCAGCGTTCAGGGCGCTGTAACCGCAAGGTTATGGGAGTTCGACTCTCCCCCCGCCCATAGCTTGTTTTTTGAATATTTTCATGATAGCATAAGAGTATATGATAACTGTCACTATTCCTCAAAAGTTAAAAGGAAATGACCTTATTGCCATTCCTCACAAAGAGTATGAAGAGTTTTCTAATTGGCGTAAACTTATGAAATCATTTAAAATTTACACTCCTACAGCTGCTGAAAAAAGAATAATTAAAAGGGCTCGCGAAGATTACAAAAAAGGTAATTATCTCACTATTGGTGAACTCAAGCATAAATTGGGACTTAAGAATTAAAAATAAAGTTTATAAAGAACTATCAAAGTTACCTTTAGAAGAAAGAGGGCGAATTACTAAAATTATCGATAACTTACCACATAATCCTTATATCGGAGATGTGGAAAAAATAAAAGACGAAGAAAATATGTGGCGAAGACGAGTTGGAAATTATCGTATTTTTTACGAGATTATTTCTCGGGAGAGAATAATCTATATTTTTCACATTGAAAGACGAACTTCAAGCACATATTAAACTAATGAAAAAAGAAAAAGTGGCGCCGATTATTTTTGATACTTATATTGCTGTTATTAAAAACGGTGTTGGTTCAAAAATTTTCAGAAATTTCTACGCCGAAATTAACAATAAAAAAACCGACATTACTGAAAACGGCAATCTATCTTGCGCATGGTTTGTTTCTTCTCTTTTATATTTATTTAAACTAATAAGAAGTACCCATGTTACAGTTACAGGAACGGTAAAAGATTTAGAAAATTCCGGCTGGAAGAAAATTGATAAACCAAAAATTGGAAGCGTATTGGTATGGGAAGAGATAGATTATGGAAATAAAGATTTTCATAAGCATATTGGTTTTTACATCGGCAATCAAATGGCTATAAGTAATAGTTCTAAGCTCGGGTATCCCATAAAACATAATTGGACTTTCGGTAAGAAAAAAGGCAAACAAGTAAGAAAAATTGAATCAATATTTTGGAATAATAAACTAAATTAATATAAAAAAATAAAATATATGATAAAAACAAAAATAACACCGCCGGAAGTGAGGTTAAAACCGGCATCTGAAACAGACAGAAAAGAAAAATTAAAATTAGTTCCTTTGGGCGGCCTTGAAGAAATTGGCCGGAATATGTCGTTTTTGGAATACAAAAACGAGATTGTAATTATTGACATGGGCATTCAATTTCCGGAAGAAGAAACCCCGGGAATTGATTTTATT
>Ga0209541_10014780_pt1 | contig 11733 bp, 7 predicted proteins | sample RifCSPlowO2_01_FD_184027 | JGI IMG/M metagenome (GOLD analysis project Ga0209541, IMG submission 184027) | Groundwater microbial communities from Rifle, Colorado - Rifle CSP2_plank lowO2_0.1 (SPAdes) (version 2) | ecosystem: Environmental > Aquatic > Deep subsurface > Groundwater | place: Rifle...
ACCGAAGTTACTTTTCCCTGAATAGTCACGTTTTTAGCATAAATCGGCTGCATTGAAGCATTTGCCGGCATCAGGCGAATTCGATCCTTTTCCTTGAAAAATCGCTTCAAGGTAACAATGCCATTTTCAATCATGGCAACTACAATATCGCCGTTTCTGGCTTCGTTTGTTTCCTCAACAATTACAAAGTCACCGTCTAAAATTCCGTCTTCAATCATTGATTCACCTTTAACCTGCAAAACGTAGGATTTTTTCTTAGGATTAACCATATTTTGCGAAACCGCAAATGTAGCGTTAGGATCAGTGAAAGGCTCAATTGGCGAACCAGCAGCAATAAAACCGGCAATTGGCAAATCTACACCCTTAACAATACTGCCAATTTTACTATCAATAAGTTCGATGCTTCTGACAATACCCGATGTTTTTTTAATAAGCCCTTTTTTTTCAAGAGTTTGCAGGTGTTCATGAACAGTTGCCAAAGACTTAACACCTAATTTTTTAGCAATCTCGGTTAGGGTTGGAGCATTTCCGTATTTGTCAATATACTTATTGAGAAATTCTAAGATTTGTTTTTGGCGTCTGTATAAAATTGTTGTCATGCTAATATAATACAAAGAAAACCCGAAACTGTCAACTACCAACTTCGTGTTTTGCGTAATCATAAATTGACTAAAACGCGACGTTGTCAAAATGCTATGTGTCGACGGAAAAAAGTTCTAGCTTGCTCTATTCCCTGATCTAAATAGATAGCCCCGATGATCGCTTCTATTACATCACCTTTAGTAATTTGGCTTTTTATGGCATTTGGCTTTATGCTTATGTACTGTTGAAGATTTAAAGCATCGAATTTGTTTGCTAAATGTCTGTTTGTCTGATATTTTACTGCTGTCCGAAAGTCAAATTCTTGTTGAATTGATAATAGTCTTAAAAGTGCATCGCCCATAGCCACCATGGTCTTTCTGCGAATTACAGTTTGACCATCGACTAATCCGAATTGAGTGTTTATTATTACGGACTTATGTCTAAACTTGAGGGCGAGCTTAAGAAGTTCCTTTTGGTGAAATTCAACATCAAAATTTTTTTCAAAAGCCAACCTTTGTGCTCCCGGTACCTCAGCTTCAACTGAACCTGTCTTTCTGTCTATCATGAGCGCCATTTTAAGACTATATCCGTTATTAAGCAAATATCATAAAAGCTATATTATAATTATCTTTCGATATGAAATTTAAGCTAACTTCTACATATAAACCAACAGGCGATCAGCCCCAAGCAATTACTAAACTAGTTGAAGGCATCAACAAAGGATATCAAAATCAAACACTGCTGGGGGTTACCGGTTCTGGCAAGACTTTTACTGTCGCCAACGTGATTGAAAAAATCCAACAGCCCACACTGGTTATTTCCCATAACAAAACACTGGCTGCCCAGCTATATCAGGAATTCCGCGAATTTTTTCCCCAAAACGCTGTTGCCTATTTTGTTTCGTACTACGATTATTATCAGCCGGAAGCCTATATGCCCTCAACCGATACCTATATAGAAAAGGAAACTGAAGTCAATGAAGAAATCGACAGGCTAAGACTGGCGGCAACCACCGCCCTTTCAACCAGAAATGACGTTATTGTTGTCGCGTCCGTATCGGCTATCTATAACTTAGGATCACCAATAGAGTATAAAAATGCCAGAGTAGATCTGGAGGAAGGCCAAATATGGCAGAGAGTTGATCTTTTAAAAACTTTTGCTAAACTTCAATACGAGCGAAATGACCATGATTTTGCCCGCGGAACTTACAGAATTCGCGGTGAAAACATCGAAATACTGCCTGCCTACGAAAATAACGGCTTAAGGTTAACCTTCAGGGGAGACTCCTTGAAAGCATTAAAAATTATTCATCCAATAACTGGAGAAACGCAAAGTAGGCCTAAGGTCTTCGCCCTTTATCCCGCCAAACACTACGTAGCTTCCGACGACACTACAATTCATGCCCTTGAGTCAATCAAAAAAGAGCTTGAGTCAAGACTCAAGTATCTTAAATCAAAAGGCAAAGAACTTGAAGCTCACAGGCTTGCACAAAGAACCAATTACGACCTTGAAATGATCCAGACACTCGGTTATTGCAAGGGCATTGAAAATTATTCGCGCCATTTTGACGGCAGAAAGGCTGGTGACCCTCCGTTTTCACTGATTGAACATTTCCCCAAAGATTATTTAATGATAATTGACGAATCGCATATGACTGTCCCGCAAATAAACGGCATGTATAATGGCGACCGCGCCCGCAAACAAATGCTCGTTGATTTTGGCTTTCGCCTGCCTTCAGCTTTTGACAACCGGCCTCTAAAGTTTGAAGAATTTGCGAGGCTTATCAATAAAGTCATCTACACTTCGGCAACTCCGGCAGATTATGAAATGAACATTTCCAGTCAAGTTGTTGAACAATTGGTTAGGCCAACGGGTCTGATAGATCCTGAGATTTCCGTTAGGAAATCCAAAGGGCAAATAGACGATCTGATTGCCGAAATTGAAAAAAGAGTTAAAAAACAGCAGAGAGTTTTAGTAACGACTTTAACCAAGCGAATGGCTGAAGAACTTTCAGATTACTTAGAAAAAAAAGGCTTGAAAGTCCAGTATTTACATAGCGAAGTTCTGACGTTAGACAGAATGGATATTTTAGATGATTTAAGGCTCGGAAATTATGATGTCTTGGTCGGCATTAATCTGCTACGTGAAGGTTTGGATCTGCCGGAAGTAACGTTGGTGGCCATTTTGGATGCAGATAAAGAAGGCTTTTTAAGATCTGAAACGTCTCTTATCCAAACTATGGGCAGGGCAGCTCGCCATGTCGAGGGTCAGGTAATTTTGTATGCTGACACACTTACAGGTTCAATGAACAGGGCCATCAAAGAAGTAAATCGTCGGCGCAACATCCAGCTCGACTACAACAAAAAACATAACATCAAGCCGGTCTCAATCGACAAACCTATCCGCGAGAAATTAATTGACCGCGAAAAAATTTATGAGGAAAAGAAACGTCTGTACAAAGATACTGTTTATGATCAAGCGATTCAAAGGGCAAAGGAGGGCAATATTTTGCCAGACGACAAGAAAAAATTAATTAAAGCTCTGACTCGCGAAATGAAAGACGCGGCTCGCATTCTAGACTTCGAAAAAGCAGCAGTTTTAAGGGACGAAATTGCGGAGCTAAAAAATCCTTAGATCTAGCAATATAAAATTCATTAAGTTAAGATTTAGCCTGTGAAAACATGGCTTGAAATTATTTCTGAACTTTTTGTTAACCTTTCTGCCGGCTGGTTTGCTTTGGTTTTTATCGAGCCTTTGTTGACCGACACATTCACAACAAAAACAGCTCTCTGGTTGATCTTGCGACTTCTTGCTGGTATAGTATCATTAGCGATAGCTAAAAAGCTTCGCGATGAAGCAAAACTAACATGAATTTTACAGAAATTGCTAACAATGTTACTTTTCTATACTTTTTGGCTTTGATCGTGGTTCTTTTGACTTTTATTGCCTACAAAGTTTCGTCAGGCAAAAAATCTCACAAATAATTCTCAGCGTATATTAATACCTGTTCATCTTATAAAGAGCAGACTCTAAACTCACGAGCTGAAAGATACAGTCCGCATCTTAGACTTCGAAAAAGCAGCAGTTTTAAGGGACGAAATTGCGAACTTGAAGTGAAATGAAATTGATCTATCAGGCTGATAATCTGCTAGGTCGCTTTTGTCTCAATGGCGTAAATGTGCTTTCAATTACATCAAACAAGCCTTTTAAAGCTTCAAATCTCTGATCTGGCCTATAGCGTAATATCCGATTATTCAGGCTTGGTTTATCGGAGTATAAAATACGATCTCTACCGGTAAAAATAGATGTCGCTGTTATAATATTTGTTGCATCAAACACTATATTACGTGCATCTGTTGTGAATCGTATGCCAACTTCTGTCTGAGGGTTTCTTTCTTCTAAGATTTTCTTAATCTCGGTCTTAAGCGCCCAATTGACCGCGCCTTTTCTAAAACTAGAAAGGTCAACTGTACCTTTTATTTGCTGTGTACCTCCCCTAAGAACTCCTTCATCAACGCCTAACGCTCGAGCAAGATCTCTTATCTGATCCTGTAGGATCTGCATCCCAAGGTCTTCCCAATACCTAAGGGAATCAATAACACCTTCTAAAGATCTTTCATGTGAACCCGGCATTACTCTGAATCTTAAAACTCAAGATTAACTTTGTCAACGAACTTGCTAACTACGCACCTTGCTCAAACATTGATTTCAGTGATAAAATATTTGATTCGCGACTCCTGTCATTCTCGACCGAGATCGAGAATCTGATTCCCGCTTTCGCGGGAATGGCAAAAGCAAAGTCAGCTATGGACAAAATCATTATCAAAGGCGCACGAGAACATAATCTCAAAAACATCAACGTCGAGATCCCAAAAAACAAACTTGTTGTCTTTACCGGACTTTCCGGCTCCGGCAAATCGTCGCTCGCCTTTGACACAATTTACGCCGAAGGCCAACGCCGCTACGTTGAATCACTAGCAGCTTACGCGCGCCAATTTCTGGGCGTTATGGACAAGCCTGACGTTGATTCGATCGAAGGCCTGTCTCCGGCCATTTCCATTGACCAAAAATCAACTTCCCACAATCCAAGAAGCACTGTAGGAACTGTAACCGAAATTTATGATTACCTTAGGCTTCTTTTTGCCCGTATCGGACACCCTCACTGCCCAAAGTGCGGTCGAGAGATATCCCATCAGTCACCTCAACAAATTGTCGAAGAGATTCAAAAGTTGGGACCACGAAACACGAAACACGGGACACGGATTTTGCTGCTGGCGCCAGTTGTTAAAGACAGAAAGGGCGAATTTCGTGAACTATTTGTCGACATCGCCAAAAAGGGATATCGGCAAGTAAGAGTTGATGGCCAAATTAAAGACATCGATGAAGATTTTGTACTTATTAAAACCAACAAACATAGTATCGATGTCGTTGTCGATCGAATGGCGCTTCCAGCCGAAAAATCAAGGCTAACTCAATCTGCCGAGCAGGGCTTAAAATTTGCAGATGGCAATATAATCGCCGCTGAAATTCTAGACAAAACTTTTGATATTCCCGAGTATCCTCAAAAATTTAAAGACCATTTGTTTAGTGAAAAGTTTAGCTGTCCAATTGACAACATTTCTTTGCCGGAAATTGAACCCAGATCTTTTTCCTTCAATTCGCCACACGGGGCTTGTCCGATTTGTCACGGCTTAGGTACTGTTAGAAAAGTTGACCCGGACGTTATTCTCAACAGAGAGCTTTCGATTCTTGAGGGTGGAATTTTGCCTTGGGCTAGAATGGTTGATTCTGAAACTTGGTCATGGCGGGTTTTACAGCAAGTTTGCAAGGAAGAAAATATACCGCTCAATGAAAAACTTGGCAGCTTAGAGAACGACAAGCTGGCAATTATTCTCAATGGATCCCAAAATTATTATCGAGTCAAAGGTCCCAACAGGTTTGGCAGAATCGTTGAATGGGACACGAATTTTGAAGGGATAGTTACCAGCCTTGAGAGAAAATACCAATCTACGGAATCTGATTTTGTTAGGAATGAAGTCGAAAAATTTATGCTTATTGACACGTGCGAGCAGTGTTTGGGCGCTCGTTTAAAACCAGAAGCCCTGTCTACTACCATTGAAAACAAATCAATTGCCCAAATTTCAGAACTATCCATAGAAAAATCCCATGAATGGATTAACAAACTAAACGGTGAAAATAACATACTAAGCGATCGCGAAAAGATAATCGCCAAGCCCATTTTAAAAGAAATTATTTCCCGTCTTGGTTTTTTAAAAGATGTTGGGCTTGACTATTTGACAATTTCCCGAACCGCTTCGACTCTCGCTGGCGGCGAAGCCCAGAGAATAAGACTGGCATCTCAAATTGGATCAGGTCTTTCCGGAGTTCTGTATGTACTGGATGAGCCGTCAATAGGCTTACACCAAAGAGATAACAACCGCTTGATTGGTACTCTGCAGAAATTAAAAAATTTAGACAATACAGTTATTGTTGTTGAACACGATAGAGATATGATGCTTGCCGCCGACCAAATCATTGATTTTGGCCCGGGTGCTGGCGAGCATGGCGGCCAAATAGTTTCACAAGGACCTCACACTAAAATATCTAAAGATCCTAAATCTTTAACCGGCAAGTATTTATCGGGCAAAAAGAAAGTCGAAGTTCGTAGTACTGAGATCATGGATCATAGTAATAAGCATGAACAAACTATGAACTATGATCTACGAACTAATAATCTATTAATCCTCCTTGGTGCCCGCCAGCACAATCTTAAAAACATTAATGTCGAGTTTCCTCTTGGTAAGTTTATTTGCGTTACCGGCGTTTCCGGATCAGGTAAATCAACTCTTGTCCATGAAATTCTCTATAAAGCGCTGGCTCATGAAATATACAGGTCCCGCGAAAAAGCCGGCGACTTTGACGGTTTCACAGGAGAAGAAAACATAGATAAGGTTGTTCTAATTGACCAGTCTCCGATCGGCAGAACACCCCGCTCTAATCCGGCAACGTACACCGGGGTTTTCACTCATATTCGCGAGCTTTTTTCCAAAACTACCGATGCCAGAATCAAAGGTTATGCACCAGGCAGGTTTTCTTTTAATGTTAAAGGGGGCCGCTGTGAAACCTGCGAAGGGGACGGTAAGATTAAAATAGAGATGCAATTTTTACCCGATGTCTACGTGGATTGCGAAGTTTGTCAGGGCAAACGTTACAATGAAGAAGCGCTTGAAGTTCATTACAAAAACAAAAACATATACGAAGTGTTGGAGATGACAGTTGAAGAATCTCTAAAGTTTTTTGAAAACATTCCGCAGATTAAACAAAAACTTGAGACAATTTACGATGTCGGTCTTGGCTATATTCACCTGGGCCAGCCGGCTCCCACTCTTTCCGGAGGCGAGGCACAACGCGTAAAGTTGGCAACCGAGCTTTCCAAACGGGCAACCGGCCGGACTTTATATATCTTAGACGAACCTACAACGGGTTTACACTTTGCCGATATCGAACGCTTGTTGCTGATCCTCAAAAGGCTTGTTGCAACGGGCAACACGGTAATTGTGATTGAGCACAATCTTGATGTAGTAGCAAACGCTGATTGGATAATTGATTTGGGGCCAGAAGGCGGCGATGGTGGAGGCAGAGTGATTGCAGCTGGTACTCCCCATGAGCTTACTAAAATAAAATCTTCTTATACGGGGCAGTTTTTAGCTCGGACTCTCAATACTTGATACAAAATACAAAATACCCGTTATCCTTGACGAACCTCGCCTGTAGGCGGGATACTATTGCCATGCGCTTGCTTGCCCGCGCCATCATCGCCTTTTCGTTTATAGTTTATAGTTTATGGTTTATGGTTCCGGCTGCGCTTGCTGAAGGAGAATTTGAAACAGATTATGACGTTACTTATTCCGCAACTACAGATGGCAAAACCACAGTTACCCAGAATATTACACTTAACAACAAAACACCCAACTTTTACGCGGACAAATTTGAACTCAAAATCGGCTCAACCAAGGTTTCTGATGTAACTGCCAGTGACACGACAGGAACACTTCAAACAGAAGCAAAATTCGAAAACAATCTAACGACCATCGCTGTCATCTTCAACCAAAAGGTTATTGGTACCGGCAAAAGCTTATCGTGGACACTAAACTATACTTCAGACGAACTTACCACAAAGAGCGGCCAAATATGGGAAGTTTCCATTCCGCGCCTTGCCAGATCCACCGACATCGGCAAATACGAAGCCAAAGTAGTTGTTCCAAGGCCTTTCGGGCCTAAGGCTTTTGCTGTTCCTGCGCCACTGGAGGAAATTACAAGCAGTTCATCGCAAACCTATTCATTCAACAAAGACCAGCTGCTGGAATCCGGCATATCAATGTCATTTGGCGAAAAACAGGTTTTCTCCTTTAAGCTGGACTATTTTTTGGAAAATAATAATGTGACCTCCCAAATAAAAGAAATTACCCTGCCTCCTGATAATAACTACCAAAAAATAGTTTTGGAAAAACTTGACCCGGAACCTTTGGATGTTGTGGTTGACAGCGACAACAATTTTGTAGCCCGGTACAAACTGCCGGCCAGAGGCACACTCAGTGTAGTAGCCGAAGGTTTTGTCGAGGTATTCCACAAGCCTTTTAGAAATATCTACAATCCGCTGACAGCTGAAGAAAAAAGTAGCTATGTTCAACCGCAGCGATATTGGGAAACCGATAACGGTTTTATAAAAGACAAAGCCAACGAGTTAAAAACTCCTGAAAAAATCTACGAGTTTGTCGTCAATTTCCTAAGCTACAGTCAGGATCGCTTAAACCAGCCGGAAATATTTAGAAAAGGCGCCCAGTCGGCTGTAGCAACTCCCAACGATGCCGTCTGCATGGAATTTGCAGACCTTTTTATTGCAATAGCTAGAGCAGCCGGTATTCCCTCCCGTGAAGTAACCGGCTTTGCCTATACGCAAAATGAGAGGCTGCGGCCCCTTTCCTTAACTTTAAATGAAGGTGATCTGCTTCATGCTTGGCCGGAGTATTGGGATGATGAAAAAGGCTGGGTTCAAATTGACCCTACTTGGGGATCAACATCAGGCGGGCTGGACTTTTTCAATAAATTGGATTTCAATCACGTCACTTTTACCCAAAGAGGCAAGTCATCAACAAGCCCGCTTTCGCCCGGTGCATTTAAGAAAAAAGGGCAGGAGTCACAAAAAGCAGTTTTTGTTGAATTTGCCAAAGAGTTGCCTCAAGCAACTATTAATCCGCAACTGTCACTTAACTCACCTACAAAGGTAATCTCAGGCATACCCACAAAAGTTGAAGGCACAATCAAGAATCACGGCAGCACCTCCATTATTGATCAAAACTTAACACTAACAACTTCAATTCTGAAAAACTCAACTTCGGATAATTTTGCAATAAAAATATTGCCCCCATTTGCCACAAGATCATTCGACTTCCGCCTAACAAGCGGCAATCTGCTGCTTACAAGTTCAGACACTCTTATTTTAAGCTTTGCCGAAACCGAAATTTCCAAATCAATTGCTATTCGGCCATTTTACAATCTCTTTTTCTCAACGCTTTTTGTTTCATCAATAGGTTTAATTGCCGTGATTGTGTTTATGGGGCTAATAATCTATAGAAAATTCGCAAAAAAGAACAAGCCCCTAATACCCCTGACAAAAATTTCCTAAATTAGCTAAAATCAATTCCTGTGAAAAAATTCAAAAACAAAATAAGAAAGATTCCTGATGAGCCAGGTATTTACAAATTCATAGATGAAAATGGCCAAATCATTTATATCGGAAAGGCCAAATACCTGAAAAAGAGGGTTTCTTCATATTTTACCAATAAAAAGCTGGGGCCAAAAACCGATCTGATGATCTCAAAAATCAGCGATATTAAGTTCACTAAGGTTTTTTCGGAATTTGAAGCACTACTTCTTGAAGCCGAAGCAATTAGATTGAATCAGCCCTTCTACAACATTCAGGCCAAAGACGACAAAAGCCCTCTGTATATCAAAATATCGGCGGGCAGCATACCGCTCATTTCAACAGTGAGGAACGAAAAGCCAAAACACGGAGTTTTCCTAAAAGGTCCGTTTCCCAATTCAAGAACAGCAAAAGATATCCTCAAAATCATCCGAAAGATTTTTCCATATTGTCATCACAAAAACCCTAAAAAGCCTTGTTTATTCGTTGATCTGGGTCTATGCCCCTATCCATATGCGTCAGATGACCAAAGAAAGAAATATCTCAGAAATATTACGCGGATTAAAAAACTATTGCGAGGCAAGAGCACTCAGCTAATTCGCGAACTTAAAAAAGACATGGCAGCCGCATCTCGGCTTCAGAAGTATGAGCAGGCCAGTGACGTTAAGAAAAAAATAGAACAGCTGGAATTTTTAACAACTACTTACCACGCGCCCAAAGAATTTTTAGAAACCCCAACCCTTGTCGACGACCTTACGCTCCAAAAGTTAAAAAAACTCCAAAATTTTCTTGGTTTTGAAAACTTGCCCAAAAGAATTGAATGCTACGATATTTCAAATATTGGCGGTAAATACGCAACAGGGTCAATGGTCGTATTTCAAAATGGTAAGCGATCTAAGAAAGACTACCGAAGGTTCAAGATCAAATCTGTCAAAAAGCCAAACGATTACGCGATGCTCAGAGAAGTACTGCTCAGGCGCTTGAAAAATAATTGGCCCAAACCCGATCTGGTTATTATCGACGGCGGCAGGGGGCAGCTTAACGCTGCGCTGAGTACCACTTCAAAATCCAAACACCGCCCACACGTAATCTCAATTGCCAAAAGGTTTGAAGATATATATATCTCTGGCAAAGTTTTGCCACTATCTCTGCCAAAAGAAGATATGGCCAGGCAACTTGTTGAAGAAATCAGGGATGAAGCACACAGGTTTGCAATTAGTTACCATCGGCTGCTTCGCGCTAAAAGCTTATTGGGGTAAAATTTAACCTTGCATTGGCAAAAAGTAAGATGTAACAATAAAGCTACTACTAAAATACTTTAATGCGCCATATTATAAAGTCGATTTTAATTACCGTGGCCACTGTTTATATTGCTTTCAATCTTGTACCTACTATCAACTTTGGCACTGATCCTACAAATATTCTAATTTTTATTGGCGGCTTGTGGATAATTTCACAAGTTATCAATCCCATATTTTCTGTTGTCCTTTTGCCGATCAATTTAATAACATTTGGTCTTCTAGCACTCATTTTAAATGTGGCATTTGTTTTTGCGCTCATGAATTTTGTACCCGGCTTTGCTGTTAAAGCATACGATTTTCCCGGCGCCAATATCGAAGGGATAGTTCTGCCAAGTTTTTATTTTACTCAAGTTCTCACCGTCATTCTCCTTGCTTTAACTATTACTACTGTCCAAAAAATTTTGCATATAGTCTTCGAGTAAAACAGGCTCAACTGGCGCCGAAAATATTTTTAAGTTAATATACGATTCATATGTTCAAAAGGTTTATGAGAAATTATCTGGAACTCCCTGCCAAAAGCAACAATGTTGTTTGTCTTGGGGGCGGTATTGGTACAGCACAAGTTCTCAAAGGCTTGCGACACTTGCCAATTAACCTAACGGCTGTCGTTTCTATGGCAGATGACGGAGGCTCTGCAGGACGCGTCCGGCGTGCTTTTGCTGTACCTCCTCCGGGAGATATAGTCAATTGCCTGGCAGCTCTTTCCGACGAGGAATCAATCCTTAAAGACTTATTTGTTTACCGCTTTGCCGGAAAAAGATACGGCAAAGATACCGATATCGGCGGGCAAAAACTGGGTAATCTGATTTTTGTTGCTTTAACCGATATTTACAAGGGGGACATTAACAAAGCTCTTGTTGAATTTTCTAGAATTATTTCCTCAAAAGGTAAAGTTCTGCCGGCAACCACCGGTGACGTCAATATCTGGGCAAAAACTGTCGATAATAAAAAAATTTACGGTGAGCAAAACATCGACTTAGGCAAATATAATGGTTCGAAAAAATTAAAAGAAGTACATCTTGATCCCGAGAGTGCACAAGCTTATCTTCCTGCCGTCAAAGCAATTGCTGGTGCCAATTTAATTATCGCGGGCCCGGGCGATCTGTTCAGCACTGTTTTGCCGGTTCTAATAGTTAAAAGAATAAG
>Ga0209541_10014781_pt1 | contig 11733 bp, 12 predicted proteins | sample RifCSPlowO2_01_FD_184027 | JGI IMG/M metagenome (GOLD analysis project Ga0209541, IMG submission 184027) | Groundwater microbial communities from Rifle, Colorado - Rifle CSP2_plank lowO2_0.1 (SPAdes) (version 2) | ecosystem: Environmental > Aquatic > Deep subsurface > Groundwater | place...
TTTCATAAATTGTTAAGCAATCAAGAAATAGGAAGTTGGATTAATTGGTTCAATGAAAAAAGATATCATCGAGGAGTCAAAGCTTATCCTGCGGAATTGTATGTTAAGTATTAAGGTTTACTTAACATATTCTGATTTTTATTGGTAATTTGATAATTTATTTTAATATGCAGTTTCTGTTCATCTAGCTTAATCTTCTGTTTTTCAAAGAGAATATTAGTTTATTATTGGTTCATTCTTAATTTTTATATTGTTATTCAGTTAACTTTATAAGGGTTTTACAGCTAAATTTATTATAGCGGGGTAGAGCAGCCTGGAGTGCTCGCGAGGCCCATAACCTCGAGGTCGTGCGGTTCAAATCCCACCCCCGCTATTTTAAAATGAAAAGAGTTTTCATAATCCATGGTTGGGATGGAAGTCCTGATGAGCCTATGCTCAGATGGCTAAGAAGACAATTAGAAGAAAAAGGATTCTCTGTTATTGCCCCTGAAATGCCAATTTCAGATACTCCAGATATAGAGGTTTGGATTGAAAAATTAAAAAGAGCAATAAAAGATCCTGATGAACAAACTTATTTTATAGGACACAGTATTGGATGTCAAGCACTACTCAGATACATGGAAAAATTATCTTTGAGAGTTAAAGTAGGAGGAGTAATATTTATTGCCCCTTGGATTCATCTAAAACCAGAAACATTTGAAAATGAGGAAGTAGAAGAAATAGCAAAACCCTGGCTTGAAACTCCTATAAACTTTGATAGAATAAAAATGCGTTTTAAAAAAATGGTTTGTGTATTTTCTGATAATGATCCTTTTGTTCCTTTATCTGATAAAGATATTTTTAAAGAAAAATTAAATGCAGAAATAATTGTTGAATCTAAAAAAGGCCATTTTTCTCCTGATGATAATGTAGATGAACTTCCAATTGCTTTAAATAAATTAATAGAAATTTCAAAATGTCAGGACCGAGTGAAGGAAAAAAGTTGATTGGAAAAGCAAATGTCTATATTCATGAAAAAGGAAAGTCAAATGCTTCTGTTACTCATATAGATATAGAATTAGATAAATTAAATGAAATAATAAAACCAGGAGAAAATTCTTATGTTGGTTCAAAAGAAGGAGGAGTTTTTATTGGACTAAAAAAAGAAATGATAGAAAGAGCTGAAAAAATTCTAAAAAAGAAAGATGGTTAAGGTTTTAGGTATCGATGATAATTAGGGGCTTATAACTGGACATCTCCCAAATATTTATATAGTTTAATATATTTTAATTTCTATGGGAAATTTATTCTCTCAAGAATTAGCAGAATGTGTTGGTTTATGGTTAGCAGAAGGAGATAGAAAAACTAAATCTGAAATAACTTTTACAAATAACTGTACAGATTTAATTGATTTGTTTTACAAGATCTTAATCAATTTATTTAGAGACAAAAAAGAAAGCATAAGAATCTACATTTATTCAAATAGGAATAATAAAATTAATCAGTATAAAGACATAATAACAAAAAGTTACATTGATAAGAGAGCAAGAAAGCCATATTATATCTTGAGATTGGCTTCAGTAGAATATGTTAAAAAATGGAAAGAAATTGTAGAGGACATTTCTAAAAATGAAAAGTTATACCCTTTAATTTTAAAAGGATTTTTTGCTGGAGAGGGTAATATTAAAGAAGGGAGTCATAACTCCAGAGTGTTAAGAATTGCCCAAAAACAAAGACTTATTTTATTAGAAAAAATTCTTAAAATCATAAACATAAAAAAATTTATCTTTAGATCTAATGATAGAAGTTATTACATATATGGAAAACCTAATTGGGATATATTTGCAGAATTAGAATTAGCAGACCTTCATCCAGAAAAGAAAGAAAGATTTTGGAGAGTTTATAATGAGTTTAAACAAGATCACTATAAAAATAATTATTTAATAAACAATATTTTTTTAGACTTGGAGACTCCAAAGACTACAAGAGAATTAATGAAAAGATATAATCGGAGTTTTGCAAGAATACAGGATATTTTAATAACTTTAAAAAAACTAGGAAAAATAAAAAATTTTAGAGTGGGAAGTTTAGATTATTGGACCAACAATCTAGAACTAATTATAATTTCTAAAATTAAAAACAAATATCTAAATTATCTTAATCAACCAAAAAGGACTTCTGATTTGGCAAAAAAATTTAAAGTAGGCCAAAAATGTTCTCTTAAAATACTTAGAAGACTCCAAGTACTAAATCTTATTGATAGGAATAAAGACAAAATGTGGAGCAAAATGTCTATAAATGAAGGAAATTTGTTGATTAAGTAAAATGGTTAAAATACTTGGCTTGGACGAAGCGGCACGCGGACCCGTAATTGGAAGTTTGTTTATTGGAGGTGTTATGATTAATGAGGGTGATGAAAAAAAGTTGGGGGCAGTAAAGGATTCTAAGTTGTTATCTCATAAAGTGAGAATTCAACTATCTAAAACTATAATGGAAAATTCAGATTATTATGTAATTCAGGTTGAGCCAAAAGAAATTGATGAAGCAGTTACTTCAAAAGATGGAATGAATTTAAACTGGCTTGAAGCTCATAAACAAGCTGAAATAATAAACAAACTAAAACCAGATAAGGCAATTATTGATTGTCCAAGTGTAAATTGCAAAGCCTATACAGAATATTTAAAAAAACTCTTGAAAAATAAAAAAGTAAATCTAATTGTAGAACATAAGGCAGATGTAAATTATCCTGTTTGCTCTGCAGCCTCAATAATTGCTAAGGTTAGAAGAGAAGAAGAAATGAACAAAATAAGAGAAAAATATGGAGATGTTGGTCCAGGTTATCCTTCCAATGAAATAACCCAAAATTTCATAAAAGAAAATTGGGATAAGCATCCCGAAATATTCAGGCATTCCTGGTCAACTTTTAAAAAACATTCAAATCCTGAAACAAATCCAAAGAAGCAAAAGAAATTAGGTGAGTTTTAGTACATCTATAAATATTTAAAAATACCTCTTCTTTGTATTTATAATAAAATTAGGTAATAAAAACTGAAAATAGTTTTAAATATTACTGATACAACAGAATAAGATAAAAAGAAAAATGCCTTACATAAAAAAACTGGTGATGAAAGGGTTTAAGAGTTTTGCAAGAGAAACAACCATGAATCTTGATAGGAATATGAATGTTATTGTTGGCCCAAATGGTTCTGGAAAATCTAATATAACCGATGCATTGTGTTTTGTTTTAGGAAGATTGTCTATAAAATCAATGAGAGCAGCGAAAGCCTCTCATTTAATTTTTGCAGGAAATAAACAGTACAAAAAAGCAAATGAGGCTTATGTTGAAATAATTGTTGATAATGAAGACAAAACCTTTGCATTAGAACAAAAAGAGATTAGAATAAGGAGAATTGTAAGAAATAACGGGCAAAGCATTTATAGGATTAATAATGAAACAAAAACACGTCAGGAAGTCCTTGAATTATTAGGCCAAGCAGGAATAGACCCCCATGGATTTAATATTGTTCTTCAAGGAGAAATTGAAAGATTTGTTAAAATGCCAGCAGAAGAAAGAAGAAAGATTATAGAAGAGGTAGCAGGAATTTCTGTTTATGAAATGAGAAAAGAAAAATCATTAAAAGAATTAGAAAAGACAGAAGAAAAATTAAGGCAGATAAATACCGTTTTAAGAGAAAGGACTAATTACTTAAAAAACCTGGAAAATGAAAGAGAGCAGGCATTAAGATTTAAAAAATTAGAGCAGACTGTGAAACAATGCAGGGCATCAATAGTCAACAAGAACCTGCAGGAAAGAAAAAAAGAAACAGAAGAGATTAATAAAAAAATAGAAGAAAAAAGAAAAGAAGTTAATAAAAAGAATGAGATAATAACAAAAACCCAAAATGAAATTTCTTTATTAAATGAAAAAATAGACAATATTTCCAAAACAATTCAAAAGTCTTCTGGTTTAGAACAGGATAGTTTAATGTCTGAAATTACTGAATTAAAACAGGAAATTGCAGGCTCAACAGCAAGAAAAGAGAATTTTGAGAATCAATTGAATGAACTAGACAGGAGAGAAAATGCATTAAAAGAAACAATAAAATCCTCTGAAAGGGAAATTTCTGAGATGGCTAAGGAGAAAGGCAAGAATAAAAAGAAGCAGTTGGAAGAAAAGAAAAAACAATTAGAGGAATTAGACGAGCTAAAAAGAAAAACTTATCTATTGAGATCAAATATTTCTTCTCTTGAAAATCAGGTAGATGATAAGAAGAAACAAACACAGAGGCTGAAAAACGAATCTAATTTTATCTTAGACCAAATCCAGGATATAGAATCAGGGATTAAAATTAAAAACTCATTGTCAGAGCACCAATCTGCATTAATCAAATTAAAACAATCAATAAAAGATGATGAAAATTCTCTTTTAAAATTAGAAAGCAATCTTCTTGAAAAACAAAAAGAAATAGCAGTAAGAAAACAGCAGATTAAGAAAGCAGAGAAAATAAAATTACAGGTTCAAAAATTAGATATCTGCCCATTATGCCAGACTAAAATGACCTCCGAGCATGTAAAAAAGGTAATTGAAAAATCTGATATTGTTATATCTAAAAACAAAGAAAAAGTTTCTAATCTCCAAAAGCAAATAACAGAATTTGAAAATAAAATGCAAGAAACTAAAAAGAAGATATCCAACCAAGATTTAGAAATAAAAACAAGAGAGATAGATCTAATAAAACTTCAGACAATTGAAGATAAGAAGCAGCAGTTAAAAAGAAATTCTGAGCAGATTAAAGTTTATGAAACAGAACTATCTGAAATACAACAAAAACTTAAGATAAATGAAGCTAATTTTTCCAAGATAAAAATAAGTGAGGAGGATTATGAGAGCTTAAGATTAGAAGTAAACGAATTGCAGAGAAGCGAAGAAAGGGATTTAGGAATAGAAATTACAACAAAACAAAGAGAATTAGACAGGATTAGGCTTGCTATTAAGCAGATTTTAAGAGACAAAGAGTCAATTCAGAATGATTTGTCTAATTTAACAGAAGATTTAGAAGTAAAACAAAAAGAAGCCGAAAATAAAGAAGAACAGGCAGTTTATTTAAAACAAAAATATCAAAAAATGTTTGGTGAGAAAAATCAAATACAAGACAAAGTAAGGATGTTTGAATCTAATTTAATGCACCAGCAGAATGAAAAAGGCCTGTCTGAAAATGATATAAACAATTTAAAGATAAACCAAGCAGAAATATCTGCAAAACAGCAGAACTTAGAAGAAGAATTAAAACAATTTTCAAATGTTAATTTTATAAATATCCCTGTTGAAAAACTAAAAGAAAAGCTTAATCAATCATCAGAAATATTAGCAAGACTAGGAAGTGTAAATCTTAGGGCATTAGAAGTTTATGATAATATAAAGGCAGAGTATGATAAAATAAGGGAAAAGGTTGAGCAATTGGAAAAAGAAAAAGGCGAAATTCTTAATATAATCGCCCAAATTGACAGAAAAAAGAAGAAAACCTTTATGCAGACATTAAGAGAAATTAACATTTTATTTTCAAGAAACTTTAATCAATTAAGTGAAAAAGGAGAGGTTATTTTAGAACCTCAAAACAAAGATGATATTTTTGCAGCAGGATTAGACATAACCGTCAAGACAGGAATAGGAAAATATTTTGATGTCACCTCTCTTTCAGGAGGAGAGCAATGTCTTGTAGCTCTTGCACTAATTTTTGCAATACAAGAGCATAAGCCTTATTGTTTCTATATATTTGATGAAATTGATGCAGCCCTTGACAAAAGAAATTCAGAAAAACTTGCTTATCTATTAAAGAAATACATGAAAGAAGGGCAATATATCATTATAACACATAATGACGCATTAATTTCAGAATCTACTAATGTATTGTATGGAGTCAGCATGCAGGAAGGAGTTTCTAAAATATTAAGTTTGGAAGTTTAAATTCCAATAATCTTTATTAAGTGTTCTTTTAATCTTTTAATATTGGTTTTGGAAGTGTAATTAATTTAGAGATTATTTCGGTTTTACCCGAGTTTTCATTAAGTCAATCATTTCTTCTAGTCCTTCAGGTTTATTAAATGCATAAAATCCTTGTTCTTTTGCAGCATCAACTATATGTTCATTACTACTAAAAATTATTGGGCATATATTATATGGTTCAATCATTGGAGCAACATCTTTCCAACAACCATTTAATCCATCAATAATAGCATAATCTGGTTTATTTTCTTTTAACTTTAAATTACTAAAATTAATATTAGGTTTTGGGGAATAAAGAAGGATATTTGCTTTAAATCCATAAGATTTTAATAAACGAGAAAGAGACTTTGCTACTAATTCATTATCTTCAAAAATTAAAACTTTTTTCATAATTTTAAATTAATAATTCATCACCAATATTTCATCTTTTTAATTAAAAATAAGAAAACGGAGAAAAATAAAATATAAAAAAAATTAAAAAATTTAATAATAACTTGTTTCTCCGAATTCTTCTGCTTCTGCAGGTTTCTTTGTTAAAAGTACTATAAGTACAATCAAAAGTACAACGAAAATTATTGCTAAAATAACTGTAAGTATCAAGACAGAATTAGATTTTGTGCCACTAAGGGCGCTTGTTGCTTTTTCTACATTAGCAGAAAAAATAACTTGTTTTATCAATCCACTTTCTGAATTAACATTAATAGTTACCAAATGTGTACCTTCTTCTGCACTATTAGTTGCTTTAACCTTTACTTGAACAGTTTTGCTTGAATCAGCAGGAACTGCAACAACAGGTTCACTTATAGTGATTATCAATCCACTTGATTCTTCTGGTGTTAATGAATAAACAACCATTCTATCATTAGGATTAACAAGAACTACATCGAAAGTTGCTTCTTCGCCTATAGCAATTGTTTTTGATGTTGCTGTAGGGATTATTCCTGTTTGAGCGCCGCTTATTATCAATTTCTTTTGAACTTTTGTACTTGCATCATAATTATAAGCTTCTATTTCTACATTGTAGATTCCTGGAACAGCATTTCTAGGTAATGATACATATATTCTTTTACTAGCTGAATCAACTATGTCATCATAATCTTCTTCAGCTTTTGGAGAAACATCTCCAACAAATACTTTTCTTTCAATACCTAAATCAGGAATTGAAACTTTTATGTATACATTGTCCAATCTATCATTTCCATTGTTTTCTAAAACAACGTCAAATGGGATTGTAGTTCCAGCAGTTACTTCTTGTGATGTATCTACTGATAATATTTCAAGGCTGTAAAGTCCCCTTTGCATCTTAATCGCATAAGATTCTTCAAAAGAGTCTTTACTTTTGGCTGATACTCTTACTAAAAGAGATAAATCTTCAGTAAGGTCATCTAAATCCATACTTGAAGGCAATTTCAATGAAAATCTTTTGACATATCTGCTTCCATTTACTATATGGAATCTTGAAGTTTCAGCAGAAATTTCATCTTTGTAACCTTCAATGTAAACTTTAATTCTAACATCAGTTGCGTCTTCACAAGCTGTAAATTCAACAGTTACAGGAACAGTATCAGATACTTCTCCTGCGATAGTTGGTGTAGTTGTATATGCATCAACATCGTTAATTTCAACAGTTAAATCACAGATTTGAACTTCACTTGCAATTACTGTGCTCAAAGCAAAAACTATAGCAAATAAGGTTATAAAAGAAACCAGAATTGCTTTGTTTTTCATGTTTAAATCTTGGTAATTTGTTTAAAATTTAGTTGATTTTATTACCCAAAAACCATTTATAAAGTTTTCTGTATTGTAGTAACTATATAATAAGGACAGATACAAAATGTTTAAATAGTGTACTTGGTTATATTGGGGTATACCACAAATGGCAAAGGCAACAACCATAAAGCTCGACGGAGAAACAAAACAAAGATTGGACCATCTGAAAGAGCATGAAAGAGAAACTTATGATCAGGTAATAAAGAAAATATTGTATGTTTTGAATGAAATTAGAAAAGACCCGATTTCAGGAAATAGATTTTTAGGAAAAATTGACTCAAATATAAGAGGAAAACAGGCATATGAAAAGAAGATGAATAATAAAATTAATAAAAGTTAAAGTCTAATCTTCTTTTCAATAATTTATAATATTTTTTATCTCATGAGCAATCATCAAAAACTTAATCTCAATCATCCTAACTTATTTAGTTTGGGATATTATTGATAATCCTTCAACAGAGTCTTCAACATCATAAGGACTTTCATTAATTATTACAATTTCTTTGTCTTTTGGCAGCTCTTTTAACAGCTTTTTCCAGTTTTCTTTTCCTGTTTTTTTATGTTTTCTTTCGCCTTTTTCAGTATATTCAATTCCTGAAAAATGGCAGTGCCAACATTTATATTTTCCAAAAAGCTTTTTTATCTTTTCATAATCAACCGATTTCTCTCTGGCAAGAATATGTGCAAAATCTATTGTAAATGAGCAGCTGGTCTCTTCAACTAATCTATGGATTTCCTCAACACTGCCAAAAACATTGACTTTTCCTGTTGTTTCGGCTGCAATATTTATTTTCCACTTATTTTTCTTTATCTCTTCTTTAATTTCTAAGACCGCTTTTTTTATGTTCTGATAAGTTTCTTCTTTATCCATGCCTCCATAATAACCTGGATGAAAAACAATAACATAAGCTCCTAACAAATCTCCAACCTTGCAGCAGCCTAATATCCTTTTCTTGCTTTCTTCAATCTTTATTTTTTCCTTGCTATTAAGATTAATCCAATAAGGAGCATGAATGCTTAATTTTATATCTAATTCCTTAGCCTTTTTTCCAATCCTAATAGCATCTTCTTTGTTTTTAATATAAACACCATAAGTAAATGCAATCTCGCAGGCTTTAAGCCCTTTTTTAGAATAATATTCTAATCTATCTTCAGCAGCATCAACCCCGCCCATTCCTGCTGGGCCGAAACGAATCTCTTTAAATTTCATAATAAAACTAAGAGAATTACATATTTAAAACTAACAGAATTTCTTAATGAGCCGAACAAAGATTATGAACATACTCATTAAGTACATCATAAACAGGTGTAAGGCAACCGGGTTCCCCTATTCTATCTCCTTCTATAAGTAAATACTTTGGGCAAGATTTATTATTTATCTTTATAAAAACATTTCCGCTTATAGGCCCCATAGTTCCTCTGACGGTTTCAAAATCTCCTTTTTCAGGAGAATCTAATTTAGAAATTTTTTCTAAATCAAGAAAATTAGGGTTATCGAAAGAAGTTGAAACAACATAATCTCCAGCTTCTAACATATGTGTCCTTCTCGGCCTCATGCCCATTAATTCAGTAAAGTCACTTACTCTAATCTTCCCTTCTTTGCAACATTTTTCTAAATTCATAGTAATTAGTTCCCCTTTGGGTATATAAGTATTTATAGAATACAAAATATTATTCTAAATTCCCCCAAACTCTTGTTTGATCTCCCCAACATTCTCCAGCAAATAATTATGCATTCTTTGGATAATTAAATCCTGCATATCCTCTTTTAGAATTCCTGTGCATCTAGAAATATCTTTTTCAGGAAATCTTGTTTCTCCTTTTTGTACCATACATAACATTTTTTCTCCTTGTAATCTCTCACTATCAATTGTTCCTTGTTTGACTTCTAATAATTTAACTTCTATTTTGCAAGCATCATTTTCAGCATTGGTTTTTATATTATACAACCAACTTGCTTGGTCATCTGCCCTTATCCAAGAAACACGTTTGCAATTTTTCATTGCTTCTACAAAACATTCCGGATCTTGACATTGTCTCTCATAAAAAAACAAAAAATATCCTGTAAAGATTATCAATGCGGTAATTAAAATAACCAAAGCCAAACCAACTCTTCTCTTCTTTTTGTCATAATGGCTAAAGTCCGCTATTCTCCCAAGACTCTTTATTTCTCTAATCCCCCTTTTAAATTCCATATATATATTAAAAAACTTGTATATTTAAATGTTTTTTAAAGACATTTAAGGGAAGAATTATTAAAAAAATAAAATACAAATATTAATATAAAATTAAAGAGAAACCAAATTAATATTTGTATTAGTAGTAACAAAATTTGTAGCTATCAGGTTGCTACAGCCAATACTTTCACACAAATCTATAATTTTAGGTGTTGCTGTTCCGTCTATTGCGATTATATACGGCTGTTCATTTAAATCAAGAGAATAAATTTTTCTTAATGGAAGTTTCTTGATTTTCTCAAGTTTTTCATTAAAAACAACAAGATTCCTGCTGCCGATAACTTTATCCAATTCATTAGCTATTTTTTCTCTTTCTTTTGCTGTCATTTTTTTGATTTCTGTTTTTTTAATTTCTTTAACCTCTGCAGGTTCTTCAGACTCAGATCTGGAGTTAGAGTTATCTCTTTCATATTCTCTAACTCCTCTTTTCCTTGACATATGCATATATTCGCTTGCCTTAATTCTTTTTCTTAAAGCCTGAAGAATTTCTTTTCCTGCCAGTTCTTCAACTTCCTTGCCTTCTGGAGCCATTGCAATAAAATTAATATCAGCATTTTCTGTTACATTTTTTATTATCAAAGTTCCGCCCCTGTCTCCATCAACAAATAATGTAGTTGTTTTTTCCTTGCTTAAATCAGCAACACTATCTGGAAGTTTTGTTCCATTCATTGCTATAGCATTCTTAACACCATTCTTCAATAGGTTAACAACATCCGCTCTTCCTTCAACAATTATTAATTCATCTCCCGAAAGATCTCCAGATGGAAGATTTTCAGTTCCATAGCTTTGCATCTTAGAAGTTCTTGCAGAAGTTTTTATTTCATCAGTCATATCGCTTATTCCATTTCCAGATTCTCCTAATCTTTCCATTAGTTTCTTGGCTCTTTCCAGGATGTAATCTCTTTTGCTTCCTCTGACATCTTCAATATCTTCTACAACAATTTTAGTATCACTTGGTCCTATTCTTTCAATTGTTTCAAGGGCAGCAGCTATAATAGTGGTTTCAGTCTTGTCCATAGCAGAAGGAACTTCAATTTCTCCAACAGTTTTCCTATCTTCAGAATTTGCAGTAACTTCTATTCTTCCTATTTTTCCAGATCTTTGAAGTTCTCTCATTTCAAGATCTTCCCCTAACAGCCCTTCTGTCTGTCCGAAGATAGCTCCGATTATGTCTGGTTTTTCTACAGCTCCCTGAGCTTCAAATTTAGCATGAATTATATACTTAATTGAAACCGGACTTATTTTTGCCATGTTTGTTTTATTTTTCCTCCTTACATTTATTTTATATTATTTATTTACTATTTTTTCAGTAATCTACAAGACGATTTTAAGCGAAATTTTAAGTAGCTTAAGCGATTCAATTCCCGCCTTATTTCGTTTTATTTAATTACTAGTATCGTTTTTAGTAGTTTTTCAGAAAAAGACATAGAGTTATCTGATTTTTGCCTTAGTTTTTGCTTTCAGTTCTCTTAACTATTAATGTTCATTAAAAATAAATATGAACTTTGATAGTGATTGTGATATAATCGTGATAGATAATAATATATTATCTTTTTCTTAATCTACTAATATTTTAAGATAAAATTGGTTTATAAAGCTTACGAATTAACTTTTTTTGTGTAGGTTCATGACATTTGTTACCTCCTAAAATAAATATTCTAAACTTGGTTAGGAGGTATGAAAAAAGAAATTATTAGAAGAGAAGCTATCAAGTATAAACTAAAAGGAAATACTTACAAACAG
>Ga0209541_10014782_pt1 | contig 11733 bp, 16 predicted proteins | sample RifCSPlowO2_01_FD_184027 | JGI IMG/M metagenome (GOLD analysis project Ga0209541, IMG submission 184027) | Groundwater microbial communities from Rifle, Colorado - Rifle CSP2_plank lowO2_0.1 (SPAdes) (version 2) | ecosystem: Environmental > Aquatic > Deep subsurface > Groundwater | place...
TTTACGATCATAAGTTCTGAAAGCATCTAAGAACGAAGGATTCCTCGAAAAGAGACATCATTTAAGAGCACTTGTAAAATACGAGGTTGATAGGAACGGGGTGTACGCACTAAGGTAACGAGGTGTTCAGCCCGCGTTTACTAATAGCTCTTAATTTTCTGTACATAGCTGATTTTATTTTTTTTATTTTAGAATTCTATAAAATTAATACACACAAAATAATTCATTAGATAGAACTATATTTATTTATACAATATTTATAAATAGAATAAACATTAGATTTATTGTGGAGAATATACTAACAAAATCAAAATATCTCATTGAATTTGTATTTCAATCTTTGTAACCACCTTTTAATATTAATTCAATCAATTTACGTACAGGCTCCTTAAGCAAGATTTATATGTTTTTAGCTCTTAATAATTTAATAAGAAGTTATATATAATTAAAATGGGATTAGAACAAGAAGTTGGATCGAGAAAGATTCAAAGGGAGAGGGATTACCTACCCTTTGGGGTTAGATATTTAGAAGCTCCAGAACCTATCGGTTATAAAACTGATAACATACTGAGTTATACTAGTGTAACATTTTGTACTTGGAAATTCATTCCATTAGTTGATGATGGAGATTAAATAATCCACCTATTTTTATTACCTGGTGCTTTATAAGAGATTTCTATGAAAAATATATTGATAGTTAGCGGAACTGGAGATGCACATGCAGAATATATGTGTAAAATACTTAGTTCCAAAAATATTCCATTCTTCTTATTCCTATCAGATAAATACCCATATGAAGCACAAATTACGTTAGAATTTAATAATAACCATACCATAACCTACCAAGACAGAAAAATAAACTTAAATTCAGATTGGAGCATCTGGAATCGACGTATATTCCCACCAGAATTTCCAACAAATTTTCCTAGAAATTTAGAAGAGATGGTCATAGAAGAATCAAAACGCACATTGCAAGGTTTGATGGTTACTCATCCTGGTTTAGTTGTTAATAATCCATTTAACAACTATAGGGCAAATAACAAAATAGAGCAATTGCAACGTGCAAGAGAGATTGGATTAAATGTTCCAGATACGCTCATAACTAATGAGCCAAATAATGCAAAAGAATTTTATGAAAAACATAAAGGAAATATAATTTTTAAAATGCAAAAATTACCAATAATAGAAGATAAAAATGGAGTTCATAAAACGATTATGACAAGAAGGGTATTGGCCGAAGATTTTACCGAGATTGAAAGAATAAAAAATAGTCCTTGCCTCTTTCAAGAACACATAGAGAAAGAATATGAGATTAGGTTAACTATAGTTGGAAATGAATTATTTCCAATAGCGATTTATTCACAAGATTCGGAAATTTCACGTGACGATTTTAGAAGATATGATTTTGGAAAGGTTAGATATAAAACTGTTAATATTCCAGAAGAGACTACTACAAAAATATTAAATCTAACCAAAGAGTATAAGTTACATTATGCAGCTATTGATCTGATCCATACTCCTAAAGGTAAATATGTATTTTTAGAATTAAACCCAAATGGTCAATATTTATGGACAGAAGAAATGTCTGGAGCCCCTATAACCAGCTCATTTGCCGATTATCTAGCTGGATTAAAAACTCCAAAAGAATTTTAAACTTCTAATACTAATTAACTCTATGGATAAAAAGCAAGTTGTGGAGCTTCTCGCAAGATATAAGTATATACTTATAGGTGAAATTCATGGAACTAAAGAAATACCCAAAATTACATTTGAACTAATCCGACCATTATTTAAAAATAATAAAATAATATTTTGCTTAGAAATACCAAAACAAGCTGAAAAAGAACTTTATGGGTATCTTAATGGTAAAATAAAAAAACTACAACTATTAAATTCTATTTATTTGAATGACGCTAAGAATGATAAAAGAATTAACGATAATATTTTGATTATGTATAGAAATTTACATAAAGCAGGTATTATTTTTAAGGGTTTGGAAGACTATAATAATGAAAACCCATATGAAAGAGATAAGAGTGTTGCTAAAAGATTTATGAATATAACCAATAAGAATAAATTTGATAAATATATTTTATATATTGGAAATATGCATACCCTTGCAAAATCTCTTAAGATGGGAGAATATGTGGTTAATCCAATTAAAATTTATTTACCTAAAAATTTTATAAAGAAGATATTAACCATACAATTTAATAAAGGCGATAAAGAACAAATAGTGTTTAATGAGAAAACAAATACAATTAATTATTATTTAGTTTTAGAAAATATCTAAAACAAAACATTCTTAAGTTATTAAGAAAAAATAGACAGATGATCAAGTTTCTTATTTTTGATCTGGATGGCACATTATATGAAAAGAAAAGTGTTGTTTTAAGATACTTGCAAGAATTTGCTGATATAGAAAAATATAATTTTGATGAGATATATCAAATATTTACCAATTCATATATTTTAGCAAAAAAAGAGACATTTCCATCTCCGACTTCCTTTTGGTCACGAGTCCATGATATATTTATGAATTCTATAAAATCATCAAAAATGGACTTGCTAGATAAACTCGTTGAAGAAGCCAAACAAAACGTATTACTTGAAATAAAGCCTAGAAAAAATACAACAAAGTTATTAAGGAAAGCAAAAGAAAGCGGAATTAAGATTATAGTCTTCACAGGAAGTAATGATATGTATGACTCTATTAATTTTAATGAAAGTAAAGAAGAAATCTTAGAATTAAAGAAGTTTAAACTGAAACAATTAGAAATTTTAGGCCTATTAAGCTATATCGATAGACTCATATTAACATCAGAATATGGTGGTTATAAACCGCAAAAATTAGTTTTTGAAAAATTATTAGAAGATCTAAAGGCACAACCTGAAGAATGTTTGATGATAGGAGATACATATAATGATCTAGGTGCTACACAACTAGGTATTTTTTCAATTATGATAGGTGATAATGATACTAAAAATTTTACTCCAAATTTACGAATTGAAGAATTTAAAGACATTATTGATATAATCGATTTTGAGAAATGTAGTCTAAAATAAATTAAGAAAGAAGCATTTTATGCCGCTTCTTCTTTTAAAATTTTTCTAAATTCATTCAGCAATTTTCTAGATTTTTCTATTGCTTGTCTTGCTGTTTCAAAATCCATTCTACTTCCATAGTAAGTAAGGGAGTTTCTCTTGAACCTTAAATCATCAAACAAGATGTATAAATCCTCTCTGTTTAGAACATCTCTCAAATAAAAACCTAAGCAGATATGATTTAGGATATTATATCCTTTTTTGAAAGCCATTGCTTGTAATAGTTCTAATAGGGAAGTATAATAATCTTCAAAAACAAAATTGCAGTTTTTTTCAGTTATTTCTTTTATTAAGCTTATTCTTTCTTTGGCAGTTTCCGTTAATGATTCTGCCCTGTTTATGTCTGGCGTTATAGTTTTTGCAGATTTATTGATTAAGCAATCATTCCAATTTGTTTCCTTCATGTGAAAACCTCTATATAATTGTTTAATGTTATGCCGTTTATAATATTATTTACTAAATTAGTATTTCTTATTTCCTTGAGGTTTTTATACTGAAATAATTGTATTTCTCTTTTCAAGACTTTTTCAAATTTTTCAAGATTTACATTTCTGTTAGATGGCGTTTCAATGTATAGGTCAATATCACTTTCTTCTGTGTCTTCTCCTTTTGCGTATGAGCCGAAAAGAACGATTGCAGGATTGCTTAATTCCACTTTTACGTATTCAATAAGCCCAGATTCATGCAATTGCTTTATGTTGTAGAGTTGTTTTTCTAAGAGATATTTTTGACTTCCTCTATTTGCTGTGTAGAAACTTACACTTCCAATTTTGGCTATGTTTAATATTTCTTCTTTTTCTAATTCCCTGCAATATCTTATGACTGATGGCAATGGAAGTTTTAGAGTTCTTTCTATCTCTCTTACCCTTAGCTTGGCTGTGGGATTAGTAAAGAAATATTCCTTGACTGCCTGTTTAATATCTTTTCTTTTCATTTGATAATATTTAATATCAATTGATATTTAAAGTTATCGTTTTAAGGTTATGGAGTTTTTGATGCAGGGAGTAAGGAAAAGCTTATTAAAGTACTGTGAATTAGATACATTTGCTGAGGTAATGATTGTTAAAAAGTTGAAGAAGACAGTAGATTAGCTTCATGTTTTGTTTTTTGCTAATTATGACTTACAGACGCTGGCAAGATAAGAGGGTGTGACATGGAGAGGATGATTTGTGCTAAATGCAAAAAGGGTCAAATACGTTTTGACAAAAAACAGGAATTTTATATTTGCAAGAACTGTGGCGATAGTCAATATTATCTGGGTTCAGTAATATACCTTAACAAGAAAGGTCAAGAAATCCACGCTTTGTTTGATTGAGTCTAAGACAGGAAAACCACTTAACTATATCTTGAGTTAATATGCTAAATTTTTTGAATCTATCTATGTGAATTTCTAAGTATATCAACCAGCCCTCTATAATCTCTTCCAATATTAATTGTAAAGTGTTCATTTAGATGTCTTTCATTTGGAGATTCAGCAACATAAATTGATGTAACTTTGCCACTACCGATTGTACCTTCACAAGGCTTCAATTTATCAACTAATCTTTGATCTTCTTTAGAATCCCCAATAATTAGATATTTTTCTTGTCTATTTGTAAATAAAGAGGGTACCACTAAAGCCACCTTATTCCAAGTTTGTGAAAATGCATAACTAAATCCATATTTTTCCCTAAATATTTCAGTTATTTCTGGTATATTTCTGGTTAATAAATGACTGTCAGAACTTTTTAACACTAAATTAAAGAAATCAGAAGCGCCAGGGTATTCTTTTAATTTTCCTTCTCTTAATAATCTTTCAATTTTCTCTTTTGCTTCTATTTTTCTTTCTCTAGTATATAAGAATAAATCAATATACTCTTTCCAACAATCACTTTCTGCTGATTTTCCATCTTTAATTAAGGACAACCCACTTTCCAAGCTCCACAAAATAAAATCATAATCAAAATAAGACTTAATATCTCTTAACCTTTCATAAACTAATCTCTTTGCAGGACTTGGTAAAATACAATCATCTAAATCAGCAATTACAGCATCACTTCCAAGAACTAAGTCACTTAATTCTTTTCTGCTTAATTCCCTATTTGTTGCAACCCAAGGTCTATGATGTCCAGGGCGTATTAAGAAATCCATTTTATTTCAATGACCAAAGTGACCACTTACAAAACTAGGAATACTTACAACACCATTTTGTCTCTTAAATTCTTTACTTCTAATGCAATATTTAATTCCATCAATAGACTCAGTATAGTTTATAGGAATCCAAATTCCAGAGCTTCTTACTTGGCTTATATGTTTTGCATCTGATGCCGCAGTACCAATCATACCTTTAATTACACATTGAACATAATCAAGTAAATTCTCAGCTTTTTTATTTGCTTTTTTCATATTTACTCTTCCAAAAATTCCTAATTGCATTCCAAAAAATAAATTAATACACTGGCCATTATTTACTTCAACTTCATCAACCATTTTAAGAACTTCCAACATTACTTTTTCTTCATCAGCATCTAATAGTCTATATCTAAATAAATCGTCGCTTGGAACTACATAAGGATGATTTAATATAGCAACACCATTTCTTTTATGAATTTCTTCCACAATTCTTCTAGGATCTTGATTATCCTCAATTCTATCTCTAACTCCAACAGATAATATATGCAACTTCGGATAAATTCCTTGAATTTCTTGTGTTCTTAAAATATAACCTGATTGCCCATTATAGTCCACTTTTGCATATATTCCAAGATCAATTTCTCTAACACCGGGCATTCCTGCAAAATCATGGTAATCATGAAAAATATTCACATCCATAAAAGATGTAATCCCATTAATACCTTGACTACAAGTTGCTAATTTGTCCTCTAACTTAGTACTTCTTTTATGATGAACATGCAAATCTGCTAATAAATTACCGTTAATTTCTGCATATTGTTCCATTGTATTTAAATCCAATCCTACTCTTGTTATTAATGTACCAGCTCCAATTACAGCAATATATTTAAAAAAGTTTCTTCTGTCTAAATTCATCCTTCAAAAATTACTCCAGCAACAACCATATCATCTAAATGCGACATACTAACAAAAATATTTTTTACGCCTAGTTTATCTGCAATTTCTTTAGCTATCCCGTAAAGTTCAATGTACGGCCTACCACTATTTTCGTGACAAACTTCTATATCTTTAAATTTAACTCCTTGCCTATTTCCAGTTCCAAGCGCCTTCATAGTTGCTTCTTTTACAGACCAATAAGCTGTAAGTACTTCCATAACACCAGATTGATACCTCTTTCTTCTAGCTGACTCAACTTCCATAGTGGTATAAATCCTGCTTAAAAACCCTTCTCCATGAGCACAAATAGCTGCTTGAATTCTAGAAGGTTGCATAATGTCAATACCATAACTTATTATCATTAATTATCTAATAATAGACTTTGCATAAATAGTCCATAAAAAGTAGGACTTATTGTGCAGATTTTAGACTTATTGTGCAAAATAATTTTTAGAAATATTTATATCTCTCTTTGTTATTAGAATTATTGAAGAATGTATGAGTAAGATAGCTATAGCACTAAATTACTCCTAGAAGTAGATAGTGCTACATCTATTTATACTTTTCGTAGGTGTAGTGAATGGCTAAAAAACAAGAAATAACAAAAAAGAAGGAATATGATATAAATAAGGATTTGATAACAATATTTTATCTTTTGGTAATCCCAACAGGAGTAGGATACTTTTTAGAAAAAATGACAAAATTAACAATAGAATTAATTTTATCCATATCAATTATAATTTTCTTGTTATTAATTATAAGAATCTTATATAAAAAATTACAAGAAAAAGGTAATTCATAATGGCAAAAAGAAAAAACCGAAGAATAAGTAAATTCATTAAATGGCTTAATATATGGTGGTGGTTTATTATATTAGTCCTTGTAATAGCAATAGTTATAACATTAATAATAATTGGAGCCTCAAAATGAGTGATGAGAAAAGAATAGTCATTGCTGTAATAATACTTTTAATAATCTATTTAATTTTAAGAGCTAAAGGGATTTTGCCCTAATTATTAAAATTAGACTTTATCCCTAATTCATTCATTTCCATAATCACACAACAAATATTATGACATATCACTTTACATAATATTTCATTAACCTGTGCTGTCCACTTCTTACTCCTTACTTTATCACTAAATTTAGATTTTATCATATTTACGGTGCTTTCACAGTTACTTCTTAAGTGGTAATGTTCTAAATACTCTTCATTATTCATCATAAAATAATGATACATTTTCTTCCATATCATACCATTTCCAGAAGCAGAAGTTGATTATCAGGATTTAGCATCAAGAGGTTTAACATTTGTTCCTTATCCAATACCAAAAGATGCCTCTCTTGATAAATGGAAACCAAGACGAAAAGATGCTTTATCCATTTTAAATAAAAGTCAAACATTAATTCCTATTTTTTGTTCAAAACATAAGACAAATTTATTTGAAGATATTTTTAACTATGAGTTTGAAAACTCTAAGATTATAGGGGTTCAATGCTATGGTCTTAATGATGCTGATACAATAACTAATTTATTTAAAATAAAATTAAGAAATATGAAACTCCAAAAAGGAGATGAAGCACCATTACTTTTAGGGTTAAGTTATGGTAAGGTTCAAAAGACATTTTCAAATGTTTCTGGTAGTTTTGCCTATTCTTGTTATGGTTTTGATATATTATCTGAAAGGCAAATATTTTTAGAGAATTTAAAAACTGATATAGTTAAGAAAATATTGAGCAAAAAGATAGAAGAAATAATGAGGTATGCTAGAGTCTTAGGGGGTTATAATTTATCAGCAGAACAGGAGTTTTATGAAGGGATAAATATAACAAAGGAATTTCTGGAAGAAGTAAATTTATCAGAAGGATTAACGCAATATCAAGCAATCCAGTGGGCTAATCATTTAGGACAACAAAATGATTTTGTATTATTGAACAATCATCTTTTGGAAACAGCTTACAAAGACAAAGAAAACTCCACTTTAGAATTTATTGAGTCAGAGAAAGAAAGATGGTCTGTATTTTGGAAGACCAAAATGCCTAAATTAGGGGGTGTGGTTTAAAGGTGTTGTGGGAGCTATTTAATGATTATTTTAAGAGAATAGTAAAAATTCATAAAACAGGACAGGCAACAGAATTAACATACAGGCATGATTTTCAAAACTTTATAGAAAATTTATTTTCTGATTTAAAACTATCTGAAGAAAACAGGAGTATTAAAAAAATAGGTAGACCAGATTATACCTGTTTTAAAAAAAGTAAAATAAAATTAGGATATATAGAGACTAAAGATATTGGAGTTGATTTAAATAAAGAAATAAAAGGAGAACAAATAAAAAAATATTCTGAAGGTGCAATACCAAATATAATTTTAACTGACTACATGCGGTTTATTCTCATTAGAAATCAGGAAGTTATTTTTGATGTGGATTTATTTAAACTATATGAATTAAATAATGATAAAAAGATATTTGACGAGAAGAATATAAATGACTTTAAAACATTATTTGAAACTTTTATTAATTATTCATTGCCCACAATAAGAAGCCCGACAGAATTAGCGATAGAACTTTCTAAAAGAGCAAAATTATTAAGGGATTTAGCACAAGAGCAGTTAGAAGAAGATTTAATCAAACAAAAAAACAATGAATCAGTTACATCCATCTATGATTTTTATGAAGCATTTAAAGAACTAATAAAAGATGCTAAAATTTCCGATTGCGTAGATGCTTATTCTCAAACTATAACTTATGGATTATTTTTATCAAAAATAGGTTCTCATGATGGATTAAACAGGGATTCTGCGGTTACTTATATCCCTTCAAGCATTAAGATTATTAAAAAAATATTTATGAACATTGCTGGAGATGAATTACCCCATAACTTATCATGGGTAGTGGATGAGATAATTGATTTATTAAATTCTGCTGATTTAAAGAAGATTTTAGATTCTTTTGTGTTTGAAGGAAAACATTATAGAGACCCATTCATCCACTTTTATGAGGATTTTCTAAAGGAGTATGACCCAGAAAAGAGAAAACATTTAGGCGTTTATTATACTCCTGAACCTGTAGTTTACTTCATTACAAATGCCATTAATGAGATGTTAAAAAAAGAGTTTGGTAAATCTAAAGGATTTGCTGACGATTCTGTTAAGGTTTTAGATTTTGCTTCTGGAACAGGAACTTTTTTAGCTAATTCTTTTGTTTTGGCTTTAAAGGAAATAAGAAAGTCTGGATTAACAGGAATTGAGAAAGATAAAATAAAGAATCACTTATTAAAGAACTTTTATGGATTTGAGATTTTAATTTCTCCTTATGTTATCGCTCATTTAAAATTAAGTTTATTATTAAATAAGGAGGGGTATAACTTAAATAGAGATGAAAGAGTACAAGTTTATTTAACTAACACATTAGATCCTACCGAAACACTTAGCACTTTAACAGGATTTTTTAAAGAACTAAGTCATGAAACGCTCATGGCTAATAGCATAAAATTAGAAAAACCTATTTTGGTTATTATGGGAAATCCACCCTATTCTGTCAGTTCTTCAAATAAATCTGAATGGATAATTAAACTGATGAAAGATTATAAAAAAGATTTGAAAGAAAGGAACATACAACCTTTAGATGATGATTATATTAAATTTATTAGATTTGCTCAATGGAAAATAGAACAGAATAAAATAGGAATGATTGGAATTATTAGTAATAACTCTTATCTTGATGGAGTTATCCATCGACAGATGAGAAAAGAAATTTTATCTAAATTTAATAGTATTTACATACTTAATTTACACGGAGATTCAAGAAAGGGGGAGAAAACACCAGAAGGTAGAAAAGACGAAAATGTATTTGATATACAACAAGGAGTGGCTATTGCCATATTCGTAAAAAATAAAGGCAATGAGAAAGCAGTACATTATGTAGATTTATATGGGTTAAGAAAAGATAAATATAAATTCCTTCAAGAGAATAAAATTAGTGAAATTAATTTTGAAGACTTAAATCCAAAACAACCTTATTATTTTTTAACGCAAAAGGATTTTTCTTCAAAAAGAAAATATGATAATTTCTTCAAAATAGATGATATATTCAATATAGGAAGTAGCGGGGTAAACACCGCTAGAGATTATTTATTGGTGGGATTTACAAAAGAGGAGGTTAGTTTAAGAATAGAATCTATTAAGAAAGAAAATTATAATTTATTGATGAAAAATTTAGAAAGTGATTTAAGAAGAAATGAAGTAAAAGATATTTTTAAGACTCACAAGATAGATAATAATATATTTTATAATTATGATTATAGACCTTTTAATATTATTAAAATATATTATTTCAAAGAATTAATAGACAGGGATAGAAATAAAGTAATGCAACATTTTGTTAATCATAAAAATTATGGTATAATTCTAAGGAAGAATCCTGTTAAGCGTTGGAATCATATATTTATAACAGAAGAAATTATTGATGGTAATTATTTAGAAGCTAGGTCTTATGTCTTTCCTCTATATGTTTATAATGGAGATTCAGGTGAAAATCAGCAAACTCTATCTGGAAAGCACATAAAATCAGGAAAACAACCAAACTTCAAAGATGAATTTATAGAATTTATAAAAAACCAATACCCTAACAAAGAGATTAAGCCAGAGGAGATTTTGGATTATGTTTATGCAGTTTTACATTCAAATAAATATAGGAAAAAATATCATGAATTTCTAAAAATTGACTTTCCAAGAATTCCTTTTGTAAAAGAATATCAAAAATTCAAGAAAATATATGAATTAGGAAACCAATTAAGAGACTTGCATTTAATGAAAATTAATTTCAATAGAAATATTGCTAAATTTGAAAAATCTGGCTCTAATCTGATTGAGTTCATAAAATATGAAAAAGATAGGATTTACATAAATAAAGACCAATATTTTGACAATATAAATAAGGATTTATGGAATTTTTATATTGGTGGTTACCAAGTTTTAGATAAATGGTTAAAGAGCAGAAAAAATAGAAAATTAAGTTCTAATGAAATTGAGACTTTTATTAAAATTGTAAATGTTTTATCAGAAACTATCAAGATAATGGAAAAAATAGAGAAGATTAAGATTGATTAAAATGGTATTTAAATTATATCCATCATCAATAAACTTAATGTTGCAGTGTGAACGTTGTTTCTGGTTAGATAAAGAATGTCCTATAAAATGTTGTGTGTGGTGTGATGGTAAATGAAAAGTAAATTAAAAATGAGATTAACAAAAGATGATATTGAAGATTTAATTTACTTTTTAGAAGATTATCTATTAGTTTTTAAGAGAAGAAAAAAACATCAAAAAGCCCATAAAAAAGAATTTTGTGATACTTGCAAATTAGCTAAAGAACTTCTGAAAAAGTTAAAACAGAAAAAATAACTTTTTGTGCAGAAATTATACTTATTGTGCAGGGTCTACTTTTTGTTTACTTTTGGTGCAAAGTCCTAATAATAGTAAAGCTTTTAAACCATTATTTACCCATATTTCTTGTAGGTAGGTGCCCAACTTACGGATCTTAGATCTGAGGAAAGTCCACCCACTCGAAGCTTTAT
>Ga0209541_10014783_pt1 | contig 11732 bp, 7 predicted proteins | sample RifCSPlowO2_01_FD_184027 | JGI IMG/M metagenome (GOLD analysis project Ga0209541, IMG submission 184027) | Groundwater microbial communities from Rifle, Colorado - Rifle CSP2_plank lowO2_0.1 (SPAdes) (version 2) | ecosystem: Environmental > Aquatic > Deep subsurface > Groundwater | place: Rifle...
CCCAACTTTAAGCATTCCTGCAGGAGCAACTATTGGAGAACGTATAGGAACTGTAACATATACTGTAACACCATCTCCACCAGATTAAAATGGAAATTAAATTTTTTTTATTATTTATAATTTTATTCGGCTTGAACATGATAAGCGCTGTTGGCTTTTCACCAAGCAGCTTAACCTTTGACCTTGAACCAAATCAGGAGGAATGTAAAATGATAACAATAGATTCAGAATCAAGAAAAATAAATGTTTCAGATAGGTGGGCAGAGAATCAAGATGTTGAATGGCAAATTGGCTTATTTGAAACAAACGCAAGTCAGCATGGAATTAATATAAGTTATGATAAAGATCTTTCAAAAAGAGAAAGAGATGCTGAAGTTTGTTTATCTGGAAGCAACCTTGGAGAATATCATGGAATCTTATTATTTCGGCAAGAACAAGCAGGAAGCTCCATTATCCAATTTGGCGTTTGGTTAAAAGTTGTAATTGCAGAACAAGTTGTAGAGGAAATACAGGAAGAAACCCCTCCTCAATCTAGCTCTGGCGGCGGAGGTGGTGGAAGTGGAGGCGGTGGTGGTGGTTTTATTACAAAACCTAAGAATTCTACAAATAATACAAACTCTACAATAAACTTCACAAGTCTAACAAATGGCGCTGAAGAAAATAGCGGCATAGAAGAAGAAATAAATGAAGAAAATACCGAAGAAAACTATGCTCCCGGAATAACTGGTGGAGCTATTTGGGGTAATATAAAAGGTAAAAATTTAATTATACCAGGATTAGTTGTTATTTTTGCAGTGGGGGTATTGTTGTTTTATAATAAAAGAAAAAATCATTTGAAACAGTATGGATATTAACATGAAAAAAACATTTTTATTATTGATCTTAGGAATTTTATTAGTTGGAAGCGTTCTTGCTTTAACTTTAAGTCAAAACCTAACAGTAAATATTCTCCCAGGAGCTTTTGAAGTTTTCTCTCCTGTCCAAGATGCGATTTATGGTGAAAGGCTTGTTCCCATAAATCTTACAATGAGTACAGAAGTCTTTTATTTCAAATATAGCGATAATGGCAGCGGCTTGAAAACATTATGCAGAAATTGCAATGAATATGGTTTTTCTGAAATAAAAAAGAAGGGATTTTCAGATGGATTTCATGAATTAGTTATCTTTGGTGTGTTTGAGAATGGGAATGTCTCAGAAATAAGAAACTTTACTGTTGATTCAAAAATACCAAAAGTGATTAAAACAACACCAAAAGTGAAGCTTAAAACAAATCCATTAAGAACAAGCGTTACAAATGGCTCTGACTTCACTGTAAAATATAACGAAGAAAATGTTAGGGAAGTTTTGTTAGGAATAAATCCTGTCAATAGCTCAGTTGTTACGGTTGTTAATATTACAGATCAATGCAATGAATCTGGACGAGGTATTTTATGCAATTTCCAAGTTGATTTAACCGCGTTTGATGGGCAACAAGTATTTTATTGGATTAATATTACAGATATCGCTAACCATACAGGAAGTTCTAGACCAATAAAAGTCTTCGTAGACACGACAGAACCTGTTTTAACTGTTAATGCCCCTGTTGATAATTCTACATATGGAAGACAGGTTCCATTTAACTTAAGCGTCAACGAGCAAGTTAGCTCTTTAGAGTTTATTGATAACACAGACACAAACCCAAGATGGAAGAAGGTTTGTTCGCATTGTGAAGATTATGGACTAGAAAGGCTAAAAACAAAGTCTTTTAAAATTGGGCAGCATGATTTGATGATAAGAGCTGTAGATTATGCTGGCAATAGTGATGCTGTGCCAGTTAGTTTTGATGTTGTTTAAACTTTTTATATAAATGAAAAGGAAGTTTTATAAAGATTGGAGGAGTGGATGAATTATATGGCTAACGAATACGATTACGAAGATGATTTAGATATTTTGTACGTGTATAACAATCCAGCTGGTGAAGTGGTTGTTAGTAACTTATCTTTTGGCACTATTGTTATTGATATTGGACAGAGTGGGAGAGTCTTGGGTGTTGAAATAGACTGTGCTTCTAAAATATTTAAGTTGCCAATAGAACAATTAAAAAATCTTAAAGTGGCAAAAGTTGAAGTTATGAAAGTAGGAAATATGATTACTTTTGGAGTTGCCTTGAGTACAGCTATAAAAGAGTATAACTTCCAGTTTGCTGTTCCACAACAAATAGATAGATTGCCTATGGCTGTTTTTTAGTATACTCTTTTCTTAACCATTTCTCAATTTTCTTCTTAAGTTTCTTATCTTGTTTTGTATAATCATAATAAGCGTTGAAAAATTTTGGGGGATTTTCATCTAAATAGAAACACAATACTAGAGATTTTGTTTCTTTTAATCTATAAATAAAAGAGTATTTGTAACCATATTTAGCCGGTCTTTTGAATGCGCCAATTATTTTATCAAATTTAGGGTAGACTTCTTCTATTTCGTTTAATTCAACACTATGTTTAATATAACTGCCCCTATTATAATAAGGATGAATCTTAAAATTTTTGAATGGGTATTTCTTCAAAAAATCAATCTTTTCTTTTTTCTCTTCTTCATTTAATGGAATATCTATTTCATCAGACATTTATCATTATAGATTATTGAGATTATAAAATTTTGTGGCGGGAATTCGCCTGGATAAATTTTCATCAGATAATAGGGATAACAAAAACCTACTTTCTCGACAACAACAATACTTTTAAAGAAAAGCGGTTTATAATAAAAATGGTGATAAAAAAAAGAGTTGTGGATAAAAATTTTATTTTATTTGTCGCCATGGCTTTTTCTTTTTTTGGATTTCTTACTCTTATAAGCGCAGCAGAATCATGTGGCAACGGACTTCTTGATACTGGAGAAGAATGTGATGATGGAAATAGTATTGACAATGATGCTTGCACAAATCAGTGTAAAAATGGAAATGCCACATGTCAAAATGAATGCAATGAAAATTGCCCTGAACCAAATCCTGAGCCAGACCCGGAATGCGGAGAAGACTGCCCAATAGATCCCCGCTGTGGCGATGGAATTTTGCAAACTACGAATGGTGAATTTTGTGACGATGGAAACAAGGTAAATGGAGATGGCTGTTCACAATTTTGTCAAGTAGAGCAACAAAATCCACCACAACCTTTCTGTGGTGATGGAATTGTTCAAGAAGGAGAACAATGTGAGCCGGCAAATACAAACATATGCAATTCTCAATGTCAATTCAAGAATTTAACATGTAGCCAAGCAAAGAGCCTTGGCTTGTTAACGGGAACAATAACAAATGGGACTGGAAAAGTTGTTAATAGAGCGCCTCAATTTTATGAAGTTAGTTTGGCAGTTTACAAAAGAATAGAAAATGTAAGTTCAGATGGTGGTTCTGGATTTAATTTAGAAAACCAAACCTTATTTGATTCTGATACTGATTTTGTTCAGCCATTTAGTAATTTAACATTGTCAGTAAACTTGCCACTTTGTTCTTATCAAATAGATATAGTTTGTGGAAAGCCTTTGCAGAATTTTTCAAACGGACAAAGATATGAAACAGTAATTAATGGAGAACTTTCACCACAATTGCCAATTTGCGGGGATGAAGAACCGGAACCTGAAGAACCTAGATGCGGCGATGGAATTGTTAATCAGCAATCTGAACAGTGTGATGGAACTAATCTAAGCGGACAAACATGTGTAACTAAAGGATTTTCTAGCGGAGTTTTATCATGCAATTCTCAATGTCAATTTAATACTTCACAATGTACTAATCCTCCTGTTCCTGTCTGTGGCAATGGAATAAAAGAAAATGGAGAGGCTTGTGACGTCGGAAATCAAAACGGAGTTGCGTGCGTTCCTGCTTATGGAAATTCATGCATTTATTGCAGCTCAAGTTGTACCAACGTAAATTTGCAAGGAGCATTTTGTGGTGATGGAGTTAAAAATACACCTCAAGAGCAATGTGATGGAAATTCTGGCGTTGGACAAAACCAAGAATGCAGGCAAGATTGCACATTAAGAAATCTTCCTTTCTGTGGTAATGGAATTAAGGAAGGAACTGAGCAATGTGACGATGGCAATACTAATTCTGGAGATGGATGTTCAAACATATGTAAAACCGAGGTTGGGGTTGAAGAAATAAACATTATAGCAAATAAAATCATTTGTGAAAAAGAATCTGATCTTCCTAATTGGGCTTTGGGAGGGGCAGACATACATTCGGAAACTGCCTATAATTTTGTGAGGACGCATCCAGGATGTTACTTTGCTAAGAACTGGTCTTTCCAATGGGCAAGAAATGATAGACCAAATCCGGGTGATAATATTGGGTTTGCGGGATCTGGATGGACAACTTTTGGGTCAACCGGAGATGATGGAAAGGCCATAACGAAAGTAAACTTTAGTGGAAATGAAAGTTCTTTATGGGTGCGTGAAGTTATGAAGCCGGGATTTATTGAATTTTCTGGAAACTCAAATAATAATGTCAGTGCAGAATTTTATTGCCATACTGATGTTGTGAATTACGATAATTATGATAGGGTTGAAAAAACTCAAAACGTGAAAAACTATTTTTGTGTTGCATTTAATGTGTTAAAACAAGCTCAACCTCTTTGTGGGGATGGTATAATAAATATTCCAAATGAAGAATGTGACGAGGGCAATGAGAATGGTGTTGTTTGTACACCTTCTTATGGAAGTTCTTGTAATTATTGCAGTGGAACGTGTGAATCTATAACAGTAGTCGGTGGTTTTTGTGGTGATGATATTAAAAACGGTCAAGAGCAGTGTGATGGAAGTTCTGGAGTTGGACAAGGTCAAAGCTGTAGTGAACAATGTACTTTGATTGAACAACCTCAACCCCATTGTGGCGATGGAATTGTTCAAACAACAAACGGGGAACAATGCGATCCTCCAAATACAGCTATATGTAACGCACAATGTCAATTCAAGAATTTAACATGTAGTCAAGCAAAGAGCCTTGGCTTGTTAACGGGAACAATAACAAATGGAACTGGAAAAGTTGTTAATAGAGCGCCCCAATTTTATGAAGTTAGTTTGGCAGTTTACAAAAGAATAGAAAATGTAAGTTCAGATGGTGGTTCTGGATTTAATTTAGAAAACCAAACTTTATTTGATTCTGATACTGGTTTTGTTCAGCCATTTAGTAATTTAACATTGTCAGTAAACTTGCCACTTTGTTCTTATCAGATAGATATAGTTTGCGGAAAGTCTTTGCAGAATTTTTCAAACGGACAAAGATATGAAACAGTAATTAATGGAGAACTTTCACCACAATTGCCAATTTGCGGGGATGAAGAACCGGAACCTGAAGAACCTAGATGCGGAGACGGAATTATTAATCAGCAATCTGAACAGTGTGATGATGGAAATCTTATAACTGGCGATGGTTGTTCAAGTATATGCCAAGTTGAACAAGTAGTTTGCGAACATGATGTAGGTATAAGATTCACATATTCTAACGGTGATGGAACAGGAATAGCAGTAAGACCTTCAAATAATTCAACTGGATGGATTATGGGAAACCCGGCAAACTTGAGCAAAGGACAAAACTACACGATTAAATATTTCATTGACAATAAGATAGAAAACTCATCAAACTTCATACATGTTGTTGTTAAAGCCGACGATAAAACTCTTGCAAATTACAGTAATTCCATAAATGTCTTCCATAGCAAAGAAGTTTCCTTAGATATTTCAAATTTAAGTTTTTCAGAGCACAATATAACTGTTTTTGTTGAAAAGGTAAATGAAACAGATTGTAATATGTCTGATAATTTTGCTTTAAGAAAAGTATTGGTTTTTGCCCAGAATGTTTCTCAAAATCAATCTATTTGCGGCAATAGTATTTTAGAATCTGGAGAAATTTGCGATGATGGAAATCTTATAACTGGCGATGGTTGTTCGAGTATATGTCAGATTGAAGAAGAAAGAGAATGTGAAACAAACGCTGATTGTAATGATGGATTATTTTGTAATGGACAAGAGGCATGTGTTGACTTTGAATGTGTCTCTGGAACTTCGGTTAGCTGTTCTGCATTCAATCTTTCTGAGGTAAATATATGCACCAACAATCCAGATGGGAATCCAAGAACTTTAGATTTTGCTCCTGCTTTTACTTCAGTTTGTAATGAGGCGGCAGATTCTTGCACAACAAATCAAAGTAGTTTTACACATTCTTGCAATGTAAATATGTGTGGAGCAGAATGTGAGCTTGGACAAAGTCGATCAATAAGCTGTGGAACAGATGTTGGGGAATGTAGATCTGGATTGATAAATGTTCAATGTACTGCTAGTTGCACATGGGAAGATGAGATAGGAAAAGCTTGCATAGGAAAAGTTGATCCAAAATTAGAGATTTGCGATGGAAAAGATAATGATTGTGATGGAGAAACTGACGAAGGTCTTACAAACGGATTCAGCAGAATATCATATAGCTCAAGAAATACGGGAGATGTAGTTTCATTAGATGGATATCCTGTTAGTGGTGATAGAATAGATTTTTTCCACGGAAATATTTATGAGAACAATGGCCAGTTTTTCGGAGATGGAAGTGTGTATGCAAGAGCAACAACGGTCAATGGAACAAAAGTTCAGCTAAATATTTTGATTGATGTAACTAATCTTATTTCAGTTGATTGTGAGAAGATAGTATGGAGAAATTCTGGAAAAGGAACTTATTGGGTTAGTGGGCAAGGGACGCAGAAAGTTAAATATGACTATGTGGATGTAACTTACCACCTGTCCACAGGAAAGATGGACATTGTTGGTGTTGGTGATGTTGACTTTGAAATGAAGGATATTATAGACAATGGTTTTTGAGGAAATACCGACGATGGTCTTAGACTTCTTCTGATTTTCATCAAAAAAAAGTAATAACAAAATATGGTTTTTCGACGACAATAATGCTTAAATAGGGTACTACTATGAAATTAATAATATGGAAAAGACCAGATCTTCTAATTGGATTTCGGTAGTAATATTATTGACTTTATTGGTGAGTATTAGCTTTGCAAGTGCTATTACCGGCTCTATCGGAAACGCGAGAATGGTTTTATACCCAGAGGTAAATGGTTTTACCTACACGAAAATTGAGAAAAGCATTCTAGTAAAAAATGTTAATGACGAACCAATAAATGTAAGTCTTCAGGTTGATGAAAAAACAGCGGAATTTATAGAACTGATTGACAAAACATTTATTTTGGAAGAGGGGGAAGAAAAAAATGCGGAATTTATAGTAAAAGTAAAAGATGAAGGAAGATATGATGGAAAAATCGGTGTTTTTTTCGCCTCAACTGATCCAGAAAAGAAAACAGGAGTGGCATTATCTTCTACAGTTATAGTAATTGCAAAAAAAGATCAGGGAAATAACCAAGAAGAGGAAACCAACGAGGAAGAGGGAAGTGTAGAAACAGGAAAAACTTTTACTGAAACTGTTGAGGGTGTAAAAAGCTCTGTTCTTAGCCCTGTATTTTTGATTGGAAGTGTTTTTGTTTTACTGGCAATTCTTATAGTTTTGTTTGTTATGGCAAAAAGAAAAAAGAGTGGTAAAAGGAGGAAAAAAGTAAATGGAAAAAGGTCAAGGAGGAAGCGTTAATGAAAAAACCACTAGCAATTTTTGTAGTATTGGCATTTTTAGTTGTTGCCTTAGTTGGCAGTGTTTTGGCGGCAGATGTTGCTTATGTTGTAAGAAGCAGCGCTGATCCTGTTTTGAAAGCTGAAATAAGCAGCGCTGGTTTAACTTATGATGTGATTACGGAAGCAAATTTAACATCGACAAATTTTTCTAAATATAAAATACTTTTAGTCGGCAATGATAATTTTGTGAATTTCGAAAATATACCTGTTGAAAAGTATAATTCTCTTATCATGAATTCCTATCATTTTTATCAAAAAGGAATTTTCCAAATATCAGATTCGCAATGGGGATGGAGTTCTGCAAGGGGTTCTGCATCAAGCCCTACAAATGTAAGATTTAACACTCTTAATACAACATTGATTGAAGGAATTCCAGAATCTTTCAAGGCATATACTGTTCAAGACATAGATGTCAACACATATTACTTAAAGGGAAATAAAGCAACAGGAAGTAAAATGATGGTGCGTGTTGATAGCGGAATTAGTGGAAATGCTGTTATTGCACTTGCATATCCCGGAACAAAGTACTTGAATGGAAAAACAGGAAATGCTAGGAGCCTCTTCTTTGGAATTGTTGAGCCAAAATACTGGACAATACAATCAAGACAGCTTTTCAGAAATTCTCTTGATTGGGTTTTAATCGGGGAAGATAATGATTCTGATGGATTTTATACAGATAATGATTGTGATGATGCAAATGCTGCGGTAAATCCTAGTGAACTTGATTTGGAGTATGATGGAATTGATCAAGATTGTGATGGCGCTGATTTGGCAGATGTTGACTTTGATGCATATTGTTTAGCAGGTTATGTGATAGAAAATACTTTATTGCAATGTCCTAATGAAACCGGAGCTTTAGGAACAGATTGTAATGATGATGACCTATTGGAAAGTCCTGGAAGTTCAAACTTAAGCTTAAACTGTGTAAATGATGCTCCAATAATCTCAAGCATTCCAAGTTTTATCTTTAGAGAAACTCAAATAGTTACTTTGAATTTAAATGCCAATGATCCTGAAGGTGATGTCTTAAGCTATTCTATAAATGATTCAAAATTTGTGCAATCACAAACACAGCAAAGTACTTTCACCTGGCAAACTGGGTTTTATGATGCTGGAAATCATTCCTTCATGGCGGTAGTTTCTGACGGGCAATTAAACTCCACAAAAAACTTCAAAGTAGAGGTTAAAGACAAGAATCAAGAGCCAGTTTTGAATACTACAATTCCAGAGCAAACATGGAGTGAAGATACAAACTTTTCTTTAGATTTAAGTGGCTATTTCAATGATCCAGATCCTCAAGACAATTTAACATTCGGAGTTTCAAAAACTTCAACAGATCAAGATATAACTGTTGAATCAATTGTAAATGGAATAGTTAACTTTATCGTAAAAAGAGATTGGTCTGGATTTGACTGGATTGTGTTTTTTGCTTATGATGGCGACGATAAAACAGAATCAAATAATGTAACTTTAACTGTAACTCCTGTAAATGACGCTCCTATTTTATTAAATCAGATACCAAGCCAAACATGGAATGAAGATGCGCAAACAACGTTGAATTTAAGCAAGTATTTTGCAGATGGTGACAGCAGTTTAATTTATTCCTTAACTGGAAATGTTCAAGTTAGCATGGTTGTTAATGGTGGTATTGCAACTTTAACACCGGCAGCAAATTGGAATGGCGTAGAAAAGGTAAAGATAGATGCTACAGATGGAGAATTCAATGTTTTAAGCAACGAGATAACTCTTACCGTAAATCCTGTAAATGATGTTCCTGTGCTCAGCACAATTCCAAGCACAAATGTTTTGGCTGGAAGTCTTGTAGATATAAATCCTACTGCAATTGATGTCGACGGAGATTCATTAGTATTTACATTTACAGCTCCTTTGGATTCAGAAGGAAAGTGGCAAACAACAAGCAGCGATTTTGGAATTAAAACTGTCACAGTTATTGTCTTAGATGGAAAAGGAGGAACTTCAAGCCAGCAATTCACAGTAAATGTCATACAAAAATTCTACATAAATGAGCTTGTTGCAAATCCAACTTCTGGAAATGAATGGATAGAAATTTACAACTCTTATGATCAGGTTATTAGTCTTGTTGATTGTGTTGTAAAAGACGGAGAAGATAACACTTTTGCTTTGAATGGAACTCTCGGAAAAAACCAATTCTTTGTTGTTGAAACAAATAATAAACTTGATGATTCTGGGGACATGGTAAAATTATATTGTTCAAACCAGTTGATTGATAGTGTGGCTTATGGTTCATTTAACGATGGAAATTTGACAGATAATGCCCCTCTTCCAGGACTTGGAGAAAGTATAAGCAGAAGTCCTGATGGAACAGACACAGACGTTGATTCTTTAGATTTCAAGGTCTTTAAAAGTCCAACAAAAGCACTTGCCAGCAATACGGATATGGTTGCTCCAGTTGTGGCTTTGAATACTCCAATAGAGGGTTCATTATTTACAGATACAAGAGATATAAGTTTTGAATTTACTGTTGTTGATAACATGGCTTCTAGTTTAGATTGCAGTATTTATTTAAACGGGGTTTTGAAAGCAAGTAAGGCCGCAGTAAATAGCAGCGCTGAAAGTATTTTGGTAAAAGGGATTCCAGATGGAAGTTATAGCTGGAATGTAGAATGCTATGATGGAAGAAATAAAGCCCTAGGGCAAAGTAGTAAGTCTTTAACTATAAGTGCTCCTGATAATCCTCTATTGAGTTCAATTGGAAAAAAATCTGTAAATGAAAATGAGACCTTAGAATTTACCGTTTCAGCAACAGACCCAGACAAAGATAGTGTGTTATTTAGCATTCAAAATGCACCGCAAGGAGTAAGCTTTATCGACGGTCTCAATGAAACAGCTGAATTTTCATGGACACCAACTTATGAACAAGCTGGAGACTACAATGTTACCTTTGTCGCAAGAGACTCTACGGGATTGCAAAGCCAAGAAATAGTTAAAATCTCTGTAAAAGATCAGAGAATTCCTCCTAAATTCAGCGATTTAGAAAGATGTGAAGTTAAAGATTCAAAGTTAGAAATCTCATTAAAAGACCCAGATGATGGAGATGAGTTTGAGGTTGGAGAAAAAATAGGAGTCAGAGCTGAAATTAAAAACAATGGCACAGAGGATTTGGATGTTGATGTGAAGGTTTACTTGTATGATACTGATGAAGAGCAAGTGGTAGAAAAAGAAAAAGAAAACGGCGTCAGCATCGATGCTGGAAAAGATGAATCTGTGGGTTTTGATTTAGCGATTCCAGAAGATCTTGAAAACAATGAATTTGCCATTTTCGTTTCAGCAGAAGGCAAAGATGGAGAAACACTTTGCAATGAACATTTTGTGTATATAGACATTCAAAGAAAAGAGCATGAAATAGTTATCAAGGATGTTTTAATGGATTTAGAATCTGTTTCTCCTGGAGATACTTTTGATTTAACCGTAGAAATGCAGAATATGGGAAGCGAAGATGAAGATGTTCATGTTGAAATCAAAAATTCTGAACTTCGCCTCAGCCAGAAATCAGAAGAATTTGAATTAGAAAGATACGGCGACCGTGACGAAGAAATCAGAACTTTCACGGTAAAAATACCTGAGAACGCGCAGGAAGGAGAATATGACTTAGAAATTAAAGTTGCCTCAGTGGACGCAGAAGACTCAAGAACACAAACATTTTATGTTCTTAGAAAAGAAGGGACAACAGAAGGCGGCGCTGTTCTTTATCAAAAAGAAGGCACTGCAGAAACTGCTCAGCAAGATGAACAGAACCAGGCATCACTTTACCTTGCGCTTAACTTATTCCTTTTGATGATAATCGTAATTGCTGTTGCAGTATTTAGGTTTGTGAAGATTAAGAGGTGAGAAGAACTAATAATCTCTTCAAATCTCCCTGCACTTATTTAAGAACTGAATTGTTTTTTTAAGAAGGTCTTCTGCTTCTATTTTGTTGAACTCTTCACTTATTCCATAAGAAGCTGTTTCTCTTTTTTCTTTTGCATAAGCAAAATAACTAACTTCTTCTTTTTCTAATGAGGATTTAGAAACTAATTCTATTTCTTCTCTGCTTAATGCTT
>Ga0209541_10014785_pt1 | contig 11731 bp, 14 predicted proteins | sample RifCSPlowO2_01_FD_184027 | JGI IMG/M metagenome (GOLD analysis project Ga0209541, IMG submission 184027) | Groundwater microbial communities from Rifle, Colorado - Rifle CSP2_plank lowO2_0.1 (SPAdes) (version 2) | ecosystem: Environmental > Aquatic > Deep subsurface > Groundwater | place...
GATGCCGTCTCCCCTTTCAATAAGATCCGGCCTTGTTCTTCAGGGAGGCAGGGACGTTCATCCTTACATACTTTCGGAGAGAACGTGGTAACTGCTCGTGTCTGCACAATGAAAATCTGCCCTTTCTCTATTGCCCATTCAATATCCTGCGGTTTGCCGTAATGATCTTCCAGCTTTTTTCCCAACCGCGCCAGTTCTTTGATTTGTTTTTCATCGATAACCTGCCGTGTTTGTTCGTCTTTGGGAATTTTCTGCCTTTCGTTTTTTCCCTGCTCGTTGCGGAACAAGCCCAGTTCTTGTTTCTTCACTTCAATCTTTTTGATTGACTTTGTATTTTTGTCTATAATGTATAAATCAGGATTCACTTCCCCGCTCACGATCATTTCGCCTAATCCGTACACGGCTTCAATGACGATCTCATCTGGATTGTTCGTGGAAGGATTCACCGTAAACATCACGCCGGAATGGGAAGAATTGACCATTTTCTGCACGATGGCAGAAATGAGGACTTTTAGATGGGGAAACTTGTTTTTTTCACGGTAATATATTGCTCTCGCCGTAAACAACGATGCCCAGCAGGCAAGAACTGCGGAAACAACATTCTCCTTTCCTTTAACATTTAAATACGTGGCTTGCTGCCCCGCGAATGACAATGATGGAAGATCCTCTGCCGTGGCGCTGCTCCTTACCGCAACAAAGACGTCTTTTCCTTGAATCAAGTCGTGGGCTTCTTTCGTATCAGCCCCCAGCAATTCGTAATTATCTTTGATTTCTTCAGCGATATCTTCCGGAATGGGTGTAGAAATAATCAGCTCTTGAATCTTAGTGGCCATTCTTTGTAAGGAATCCGTATCTTCAACATCTAAATCTTTGAGAAGATCGGCTATTTTTGGTTGAATGTTCGTTCGCTCAAGGTATTCTTTATAGGTCTGCGCGGTGACGGCGAAACCGGGCGGAACAGGAAGCCCTACATTAAATATTTCACCTAAATTCGCCCCCTTGCCTCCTGCGACGGGAATAGAATCTTTATGCAAATCTTTAAACCACGCAACATAGGACATATAAACACCTCTTTTATGAGGTTATATAGGAGAATGAATTATTTAAACCTTATTGTAAAGGAAATTCTCCCACTATCGTATACACCGGCCCTTCCGGTGTTAATTCACTTTCATATAAGATGATTTTCTCCACAATCATGGAACCAAATTCGCGATGTTCAACTTGCTGAAGCGCCTCTTTCAATTGTTCTTTGTTCCTTCCTGACTTCATTCGCGCTATGGTAAGATGGGGAACTTCTTCATGCACGTCTTTTCTGATATAATCCAATTTAGTAGTTATTTTTTTCATTAATTCTGAGAATTGTGAATCTTGTACTCCGATCCAAACCACATTAATTTTTTCAAGAGAAGGAAAAACTCCCGTGCTTTTCACAAAAATTGGAAAGGCTTTTGTCTTCTTAGCAATCTCAGCTAATTTTTCTTCTATTTCCTGAATATTTTTCTCATTAACATCACCTAAGAATTTAAGAGTAAAATGAAAATGAGAAACAAATTTTAAATCAGCTCCTGTTTCTTTCAGTTTCTCAATAACCGGCCTGATTTTTTCTGTTATGTCATCAGAAACAGGAACGGCAACAAAAAGACGTTTCATCTCTCTTTGTTAAGATCATCGCCAAAATCTTCCGTATCCTCGTACTCATCCTGTTGCTCTTCTTCTGTTTTCTCAAGTTCTTCTTTGGATACTGTTTCAAATTTGGATTCTTTCCGTAACCTTTCTAATTTTTGTATAACTTCAGCAAAACCGACGTTCTGAAGAACTTTGGTGATCCTAACTTTGACATAGTCACCTTTCTTCACACCAGGGACAAACAAAACAAATCCTTTCACTTTGGCAATGCCATCTCCTTTTCCACCAACAGCCTCAATAGAGACCTCATATTCTTCTCCCACGCGTACGGGAGCACTTTGTTGTTCATTCATATACATATACCTCCGTTAGAGTATTGAAAAGAAAAAGGAAATTCAAGAAATTCTGCAATTCTATTATAATCATAACTTGTATCATTATTATACTTCATTTTCTATATAAATGTTTTGCTGGAAAAGAACTGTTCAAACCATCCTTTTTCCAGACAACAATCAATTTAAAATGAAAAAACATCCCACACCTATGATTCCCAATAGAACTGCTTCTGATGGAGAAATTATTGGTCTGATTAAACAAAGGATCCTATCCATACCTGATCCAGAAATCCTGGAAGACGCAGAAAAATGGACAAAAATCATCCAACCCTCAGGTATAGATTTACGCGTTGGCGATCAAGCATGGCTGATGGCAGGGAGTGCCCGGCCAATGAGTAAGGAGGCTGTTAATGACGTCGTTGCACGCTTTGCTGTGAAAGAACTAGATTTAGCATCTCCCACCGACCTCCTCCGAGACAGTGTCTATGTCATAGAGTTACAAGAAACAAGTAATTCGCAAAGACCGATGCATTTTCTGGCTAACTCTAAAAGCAGTTCTGGAAGGCTTGATCTTCAGACGCGCTTGCTCACTGACGGCAATCCTCATTATGATTCGTTTCATGGCCCTTATTCTGGAAGATTGTATATGGAAGTGGTGCCAAATTCGTTCCATTGTCAGCTGCAAAAAGGAACCCCTCTCAACCAGCTGCGTTTTTCATCAGGAAATCCAGTGATGCCGGATGATGAGATACGATCAGTACTCAAAGTTAAACCACTCTTATATTCAAAAGAAGGCAAGCCTCTTGGATTTGGCCAGGTAATAGTTGATGGAGGACTGGTTCTGACCGTCGATTTAAACGGGGAGCATACAGACAAACCGGAAATTGTCGGGTATAGGGCAAAAAAAAGCTGCGGGTTGAAAGTTGATTTGCAAAAAACAAAACAAGATTCGTGGGGCAAATTTTTTGACCCCATCGAAAAGCCAAAGAATGGAGAGCTATTGCTGGAACCAGACTATTTTTATCTGCTCTCCACAAATGAAGCAATTGTGCTACCTCCTGCCTTTGCCGGCGAACTTGCGCAATTTGACCCACGAGTAGGGCATATTACTTCCCACTATGCCGGTTTTTTTGACCCGGGATTTGGCTATTTCCCTGGCAAGGAAGAACAAGGCAACACCGCGACATTAGAAGTTCGTGTTCATAACAAAGCAGAGATCATCCGTGATGGTCAACCGATTGCTGTCCTCCGTGTGGAGCGGATGGCCAATGATCCTTTGTTCTATTATGGTTGTCCGGAACGAAGTTCAAACTATTCTCGACAAACTGGTGTGCGTTATGGAAAACATTTCAAAGAATAAAAAAAGAAAAATAAAATAAAAAAAATTCAAACTTAATTTACATCCTGCAACCCAATATCCAATACTTCAAAACAGCATTCGCCATCTGGAAGTGCGGGAGCGTCAATCAACTTGGCAACTCTGCTGCCTTTCTTCCCTTTCCGCAAATAAATTCGGAATGTTGACGCATGCGCAACAATATGCCCGCCAATTGCCACCGTGGGATCGCCAAAGAACTGGTCTGGTTTAGCCATGACTTGGTTTGTCACATATACACAGATATTATGGCTGCTGCCAATTTTAGCGAGTGTATGCATGTGCCGGTTCAATTTCTGTTGTCTCTCTGATAAAGTTCCTCGTCCAATAAACTCGGCCCGGAAATGTGAGGTCAATGAGTCAACAACGACAAGGCGAACATTTTTCCCTTGTTCCGTGATTAAACTTTCAACTTTCTCTGCCAGCAGCATCTGATGATCAGAGTTGTAGGCACGAGCGACCATGATCCTGTTCAGCGCATCTTCCGGATTGAGTCCAGCCCCTTCCGCTAATCTCTGGATACGTTCCGGACGGAAGGTATTTTCTGTGTCAATGTACACGGCAACCGCATCAGGGTCTTCCTTCAAAGTATTCACGCAAAGGATATGCCCTATTTGTGTTTTCCCAGAACCAAACTCGCCGAAACATTCCGTGATCGCACCGGTTTCAAACCCACCGCCCATCAAGGCATCAAAAGTGGCGGATCCCGTCGAAATTTTAGCGACAATTTCTCTTCTCTTCAGGACGTCGGTGCCCGTTTCAAAGCCCATTTTCATACCATCGCGGGCGGCATTGATCATTTTTCGAGCGACCGCTTCCGAAACGCCTGCCGTTTCACAGAGTTCGCCGATCGTCGCGACGGCAATAGCCATCAAATCACGATATCCTGCCAATTCCAATTTTTCTGCAGTGGCAGCTCCTACGCCAGGTAAATCCTGGATACTGGGCTGTTTTGCTTTCGTATTGTTTTTTTCCATTTTCAATTCTAATTTTGCTTCCATTGTATAATACCTCTTTTATTTTAATATTTATGCACTTGCGAATAAATCCTGTTCTTTGAAAACAAGGAATTCGTAGGCCTTCTGCAGGACCACATTCGCCTTGGGCAGATCATTCACCCGTAAAGAATTCGTGGACTGCCATCTGCCATCTTTATCGGTATAACTTCGTTCGATGGAGATGGTTCGATACTCTGCCGCTGCTCCATTGATACCCTGGCCTTTATTCAGCCAAACTGTGGCAGAAATGGCGCCGGCACGAAACTTTTTTTCCGGCAAGTTCCCGCTTCCGGTATTTCCATTGTGCGCTTGTGGCGCTAGTTGTGGTGTTTTTTGTTGTGTTTGCATTGTATGCACCTCTTTCCTTTCGGTTTTTATTTCAAACCGCTTGCAATTATACAAGCGGCGAGGGGCAACTTGGTTTCAAGCTGCAGTAAGCATTATACCAGAACTCATTTAAATATCTTGACTGAACCTGACCAGTTGACCAGTGGGACAAAAAAGTCATTTGTGAATGGAACATTTAAGCTTATTTTTATTCACTTTAACCAAAGCGTTTATATGTTATAGCAACTTATATACTTGCTATGGTAACAACAATCCAAGTAAGTGAACAACTGATGGATACCTTGAAAAAGAGGAAACAATATGACAAAGAAAGCTACGAAGAAGTTATTTGGGATTTGGTAGAGGATACGATGGAAGTAAACGAAGAAACAAAAAAAGAAATTGAACAAGCAAGAACAGCTATCAAATCAGGAAAATTCTATACGCATGAACAGGTCAAAAAGAAACTGGGGTTGTAAATGTACGAGTTGATTTATTCCCCATCTGCATTAAAGCAGTTAGAGAAACTCGAACACAACATAAAAGAAAGAATTGTTATTGCCCTTGAAAGATTAAGAATCAGACCGGAATCCTGCGATATCAAGAAACTGGTTGGAATGCAAGGGTACCGATTCAGAGTTGGGGATTATAAGGTTATTTTTGATATGGAAAAAAATAAACTGATTATTCTTGTTCTTCAAATCGGCCATAGAAAGAATATTTATGATTAGGGACAAAGCAAAACTCCGCCGCGTCAAGTGATAGAAACATAACATCGGAAGTATCGAGGAATCACCAAAATTGTTTGATAATGACGATAATTAACACGATCATAATTATTCCTTCCCAAAAACCGCCTGTTTTAATGGGGCCTCTTATTTTAAATTGGGAGAATGGGTAGAAGAGTTGGACTCCCATGGGAGTAATCCCATCACCGACAATATGTGCAGTATATCCCAATAGCAAAGCCCAGGCATAATACGTGTTGAAAAAATAACTAATTGCAAAAAAGATGATACCATGGAACAACAACGAATGAAAAAATCCTCTGTGCTTGGCAAAAAAGGCAACAATTGAGCCAACAATACCAAACCATTTGTTGATTCTACTATGTTTTTCATCGATATCAGGGAGAATGCTGCCGAGCAGAATGAGAAGGAAAAAAAGAATAGTGCTTCCTTCGGAAAAATAATTTCTTAAAAGTAAAAAGAAAAGAATGCCTAGGAGGATGTGAGTTTTGAAGAGCATAGAAAAGAGAAGAACAAGAATTGAATTATTAATGTTTTGATGTTTTTCAATCAATAAAGTAGTTTTCAGAAAAAGATCACTGAACTTTCTCCAATCGTGCCAATTCCTCTTGAGGATTAGCATTCTCTACTATTTGAACATTTAATTCCAAACGCTGGAACATGTCGTTCTTTTGAACACGGCCTTTCAATTTAAATTGCTCTCCCAACAGATCAGTTTTCACACCCTCAAACAGATTCATGTGATCTTTATACTGCGCTATGGAAGCTTCATCTTTTCTCAAAAGGTGATGCGTTTGATTCTTCCAGAAGATGCTGCGGATCGTCCCCGTGCCATCATCAATCACGACGTTGACTACGTATGATAATTCTGGTTTAATTGTTCCGTGCTCAGCGCAGGTGAACGCCCCTTCATTTTGCTGTGCCCGTTTACGGCATTCTGAACAAAGATAAAAGAACCTCGGATCAAAAACCTGCACGACTGTTCCCATAATCTCGGCGTTTTCTTCTCCTTGCAATTCCTGAATTGACTTGCGAATGTAACTCATTTCTTTACGTACCGTCTCGATGACCTCGCCTTGCGGATTAACCTGAAGACTGCCGCGATCGCCAAGATGGATTTCTTTATTGTCTCGATTCTCACGAACATACGCTTCTTTTATCAAAACAATGTCATTCTCATTCACAGTTGAAAGTTGTTCAACCTGGTCATTCCACAGCACCACCCGAATTGTTCCTGTTTCATCGCCAAGAATGAATGAGCATACTTTGCCCAGAGATTCTCCTTTTTGGAAGGTGCGTATGTCAAATTTGCGGACAACTTTTCCTGCCGTGGAAATATTTCTCATCCCGCTGTATAATTCCTTGATCTTGAGTTTTTGTTGTTGAGAAAATACTTCGATGCCTAACTCATTGGCAATGATGTGGGATGCTCCTTCCTCGCTTATCAACCCAGAAAGTTCGTTAATTTTATTCTTAATGCTCCTTTCAAGCTGCTCTGCTGTCACTTTCCCGCTGCAGATAATTTTTTCTTTTAAATCAGATAATGGAATTTTAAACATGGGGCTCACCTTTTATTTGTTTAAGAAAATGATATTGGAAGAATATTTATAAGGATTTAGGTAATTAAACATAACAAAAGAGGGTAACGGAACAAAGACTACGAATTGAGGACAAATTGGCCGATGGATGATTCCTTCCCCTTCTTTATTGCTGTCGCGGAGAAAGCATAATCTCTCCCTTCTTCTAAATAAACACTTTCCAGAAGATAAAATATTCGACCATCACAAAGATAGGCTTTTCCCTTTTCTTTCTGTGAACATTGCTCCACAGCCGTACGAATTTCATCCCGCAGGAACGAAACTTTCTCCAAAAAGCTGCCTGCCGCTTCGAAAATAATAATATCCTCCGCTGAACCGGTGTAGTCCAGCAAACGCAAGTCATTGGTAAAATAAATAGTGTAGCTTTCAGCAGACAGGTCATCAGGAAAAGAGATCTCAAAGAGGTTCGTATTGACAACTCCTTTTGCTTCAATATCTTCGATGGGAAACGGTTCCGTGGGAGTGAAGTCAAGAATAAATAGATATAATACGGGAGAAGACAGTTGGGTTGCAGAACTCACAACGCAAAATGGTATCTGCCGTCCTTCCGAAGGGAATTCTTCCTCATCACAGGATGCATATTTCCAACCAGCGTTTCTTGCGCCATCCACGCATTCTTGAAGATTTCTTTTGTTTCGGCACGCTTTAATAAGGCGCTGGGCTTCGGCTGTAAGTTGATCATACTCAGCAAAAGAATAACCTACGTCAACGCTAAAACCATTTTCAAATGTATACGTGCCGTGGTTCGTTTTTATTGTTTCTGCGCTTCCCTTGCCGAAAAAGAAGGTGCTGCTGTAGCCGATGTCAGTGAACGTCTTGCCTGCAAGGCGTAAAGCAAGTTTTTCCTGGGCTTGGGTAATGACTGCATTCTTTACGTCCGGCAAACACCACTGTTCTTCTTTGTTCCAGAAATTTCGGCCCTTGCTCCTTCCGCACCCTGATGATGTTTCGGGAGGAAAACCGCCATTCGCAGCCAATTCCACGGCAATTTCCTGACCAATATTTTTGGCTATGATGTCGTTTTTCAACAATACTTTCTGCGCTTCAAAATAACCTTCCTTGAGAAAGGTAACCACCCATTCCCCCTTCACGCCCGGAGTTACGCTGCTTTTGATGCTTAACCCTAAAAAGACAATAAGTCCTGCCGTGATGAGGAGAACACCCCAATGCAAAATTCCCCCGTGCCTATTCATCTTTTGCTTCTTCATTTTGGACTACCGCAATACTTTTTCCACACACCCTTTCTGTTCTTCCAACCAGACACACCTGTTACCGGCGATTTTCACTGTATCAGTGAGGCAGTCATTGCTGTCAATGTAATCATGACAAGAAGTGATAACCTTTCCTCCCAATACTTTGCTGTTCTTAATTTTCTCATTCAAGTCGACTCCTTCCAGGTTCTCTCCTGCCTGCATCTCCATGCGAAGATTGAGCAAGGCTGATTCTATTTGCTTAAAACTTTCAAAATTTTCAGTGGCCCCTTTTAAAGACCCTTTTGACGCTATGAATAAGAGGATGCCAACAAAGAAGATAAATACAATCGATAAGAGAAGAATCAAAAAGAGATCCTGTTCATTGATGCTGGCAGCCTGCGCCTTCTTATTGAAATGAAGTTTATTGAAATGAAGCGGTTTCAGGCTTTGTCCTATTTTCATCTGCTCACCTTTTGAACATAGATCACAAGAAGATCTTTTTCTACCATACTTTCTCTCTTAACAAGCACTTCTTTGAAAAGGGCAAAGTCATCTTTGTAAGCATACTTATCGGTAATCGCTTCCTGGCCGCTTTTTTCCAGTTTCAATCTGAAATTCAACGATTGTATCCCTTGAAGCGCCTCACTCTTGTAGCACGTGTTAAATCCCTCATTGGTAAATTTGTCAAGGTCAATAACACCGGGAACGACCTTTCCCGTAGTTTCATCTTGAAAAGCAAAACATTCAGGGATGGTGGTAAAACGCAAGGAGATGAGTTCTGCTTCCAATCGGGGAGGAACTTCAATGACCGTATTGATGAACGCCTGAATTGTAAAGCCCAGAATAAACAGCAATACGGTAAAAATCCCTGTAACCACGGTCCAAATGATGATTTCTGACGTTGCCGTTTGCCCCTTACGATTCATTCTCTGCACATCCTCGTAAAATTACTCTCTTTTTTTTCTTTTCTAAACACACGGCTGATTCTTTCTCCGCGACACCTTCCCCCGTATATCCCTCAGGTAAAAAAAAGGAACGGCGCAGCCATTCCTGTTCCGGCTCTCCCGGCTTAAATAAAATAACACTTGTTGAATCAAGAACCAAAGAATATTCTGATAAATTACGCGGATACGTGACAACCGCATCACCCGGCAGGGCAGCCAACGTATTGACCATCATCGAAACGTCATCAATGGATGTTTGCTTGAAAATAGTATCTTTCTTCGCAAAAGCCATCCCTTTACTGATGGCCAGAAACCCCACCAACAGAACAAACAGTACTTTGATGACAAAAACAGGGCTGATGAAAAATCCTTTTCGGTTCATTGTTGTGGTTTTGGTGATTTAACTGGATGTAATATTGGTTTCTCAGGAATGGTGCAGGGTGGATTTTGACAGACGTAAATAACCTTCCCTTTCTTGATCATCTGTACTTCAAAGCGTTTTGTTCTCGTTTCATAGTTTAACCACGTATTAAAATCTATACCATAAATATAATAGTTGGGGGAAATTTCAATACATCTCATTTTCGTGGGAGTGACTGTCTTGATCTCTCTCTCTTCACCGCAGAATGTTCCTTCTGTATCTGTTTCTTCAAGAGTATATTCTTGAACCAAGCAGATACAATCATTACCCCCGCATTTGTCTTGCGGGCCGAGCCAATGTTCTTCAACATCATCAGTAGTACAAAAAATTGCCTCATTTATATACGAGCTCCAGAAATTTAACACCCGGGTGTTGGGATCAAGAATCAATAAAGATGTTTTTGGCTCTCCTTCCCTTCCTGTTTCCCCTAACGTCTGGATATCACTGACAAACTTGTCGAAACTATCTTGGCCTTTTGAGAGTAAACCGACATACTTGACAGAGCAGGAAATAAAGGTAACGAGAATGATAATAGCCAAGGCTAAACCAACCAATTCCTGAGCTGATAGAATGAACGCTCTTTTTGTTTTTTTGATTTTTTTTATTGGTTTCATGTTCCATTGTTTTTATTATGTATTTTCATTTTGTCTGAGCCTCTGGGAATTAAACATGCAATACAGAAAATCATTTCTAGGACCATTCCCTATTTTTACAGACATATCGTGTATTGCCAATAAAGAGCGGCATGAGATTCGTGGCATCATCACAGCGGTGCCAGAAATTCTCCTTGCAGATTAACGAGCCTGATGTTTTTGATTTCCATTTGTAATCTTCGTTAGTAAAAACTTCCAGCGCGTCTGCATCTGAATCAGCAAATGTAAATGTAGGAGTTAATTGTTTTTCTGTCCTATAATCAATGACTTCTCCTTGCTTAAACGCTCCAGCCCCAATATCACTGCGCCCTCCTCCTGTTCCTTCATGTTGTGCAACAAAAATCCAACATTGGCCTTCGGCAGCTACGGCCTGTGGTAAACTACCACTTACTCCATAATATTTATACTTTTTAGAACGATCCTGCACACATTCTTCAAAACTCCCTTTACCACTTTTCGCGAAAATTTCACATTCCCAATCAATAGATCCCCCATCCGTTCCGTCATCATAGACCGCTTCAATTTGAAATTTTTGGAATGATTCGAATGTTCCTTGATTCACCACATCAAGCAGGATAAAATACTCATTATTATCTTCCTGCGGTTCTGCAAGTTTCTCGGTGGAATCAACATGAATTTTAAGATAGCATTCGCTGTGGCCAGGGTTATCACAAAGATCTGCTTCACTGCCCAACTGCAGATATACTTTAGGCGTTATTTCTTCATCGATGCCCAATCCCGTTGTGTATTCAATATTAATTTTAAACTTCGAAAGATCAATGAAAGCAGAAGGATCTTTCCATATGTTCTCTAAATCTGAACTGGAAACGTCGGAGGGGTCGATTTCATACAACTTCTTTTTAACACAATTTTTTTGAAGGATATCGCAGACAGAGACTGTTGTGGTAAATGAATGTGAGATGGCCTTTGGCCCTTTATTTTTAATGGTGGGAGCCACTTCAATCCATTGAAATACCTTGCCGTTAAAATCAAAAAAATATTTTTCTAACCCTTTTGATGCTCCTTCGGCTTGAAGATTGGCGTCAAGAACAGCGAGATCGCTTTCGACTTCAATTCCCTCTGGTTTAGCTTGCACGGGCGCGAGGGTTTCTTTTGCTTCCTGGCATTTTGTTTTATATTTCACATCGCAATCTTCCTTCTTCTTGGCATCGCATTTCTCAACAAACGTTCCCGGATTTTTCTCGGAAGGATATTGCAAACACGTCTTGCGGTCATTTTCCGCTTCATTGGGATCGGTAAGTGTTTTGGGACAGCCTAAGAATGCCGTGGAGGTATGTCCTTCCCCCTTGGTTGAGATGCATGGGCACTTATCCAATTTATTAAAAACGCCGTCAGAATCGCAATCTTCACTGTATGCTTTTGCTTCCGCACCGATACCTTCTATCCCTAACTTAATTTTTGAAAGAGCGGGACCGCCATATGCTAGTAAAAGAAGAACGCCGAGGATAAGGGAGATAATTATTGAAACCATCTTGCCACTGACCCCTT
>Ga0209541_10014790_pt1 | contig 11729 bp, 19 predicted proteins | sample RifCSPlowO2_01_FD_184027 | JGI IMG/M metagenome (GOLD analysis project Ga0209541, IMG submission 184027) | Groundwater microbial communities from Rifle, Colorado - Rifle CSP2_plank lowO2_0.1 (SPAdes) (version 2) | ecosystem: Environmental > Aquatic > Deep subsurface > Groundwater | place...
GGGCAGGGGAAAATATCTCTTGGAAATACCAAAGACTACTATTGAATAACAAATCTCCGTCGAGAGAACTATAGAAACATTTAAATACAAAATTAAGTTAACAAAAGAGTAAAATAAAAAAGAGGAAAAAGGAGGTTGAACATGGGAACAGTTATTGCAAAGAACGTTGTAAACAGAAAATCTGGATATCTATACTACGTAGACGGAAAAGGAAATGTTTGCGAGGCTAAAATGGCTCGAGGCGGTAAAAAGAAAAAAGCTGCTAAAAAGAAAAAGAGATAATTCCTTCTTTTTTATTGATTAATCATATTCAATGAACCTCTTCCAATATAGGGAGCATGGGGGAGGTTCATTATGACTTTTATTTTTATTATTGATATTATAATAAACCTTAAATAGTTTTTTTAGCACTACCTATCATGAACAAAAAAGGGATTGATAATATTGTAGCTGTTGTTTTCATTATACTAATCTCAATAGCATCTATTATTATTCTCTGGTCATCAATACTTCCTTTAAAATAAGGGAGAACTTAGTTTTTGGTGGATTTGTATCATCAGTCTCAACTATTGAGCCATATACAGTTTATTATAATAATACAAATAAACTAAATGTTCAAGTGAAACAATTTGGAGGAGATGGTGAAATAGGTAAGATAAGAATATTTGCTGAAAAGAATGGAGAGACTATTTATAGCTGGGTTGAAAATGTTACTCCTGGTGCTAGTTTAGTAAAAGTTTATAGTATTGATTGGCTATATCCTGGAAGTATTCCTGATTATGCAAAAGCATCTCCAATTTATATAAGTGGAAATTTAGAAAAAGAAGGTTCTGTTTCTAAAGGAGTTAGAGTTAAATTTGAACAATCATGCGTATTTAATTGTGAAGGAGGTAGTGGTGGGGGAACGCCTTCGGAGTTTTGGCCCGTAGTATATGATAGTTTTGGAGGCGTGGATTATGCATTTGGAATTGCGACAGACTCTTCAGATAATATCTATGTTACAGGAACTTCAAATAACAATTATCTAACAATAAAATATGATTCAAATGGAAATGAGCTCTGGAATAAGACCTTCGATAGCGGGACAGCAGATTATTCTTACGGAATTGCGACAGACTCCTCTGGAAACGTCTACGTCACAGGTTATGCTAGTAATGATTACTTTACTATAAAATATGATTCAAATGGAAACGAACTTTGGAATAGATCATACGACGGAGGAAATGTTGATAACGCAGATGCTATAAAAGTAGACTCCTCTGGAAACGTCTACGTCACAGGTTTTTCTGTTGGACCAGTAAATTATGATTTTTATACTATAAAATACGATTCTCTAGGTAATGAAATATGGAGTAAAAGGTATGATACAGGATTTAGTGATAGACCAAATGATCTTACTTTAGATTCTTTAGGTAATATCTATATAACAGGATCTTTCACTAATTTAACTAATCTTAATTATATAACTATAAAATATGATTCAAATGGAAACGAAATTTAAAATTAACTAAGATACTTTTCTTGATAGAATCTAATTAACTGTTCAACTTCAGGAATGCAGGACTTATCATGAATTCCAACTTTAGTTTTCTTTTGAACATCTTCTAAAGTTACTGCACCTTCCAAAACTGCTTCTTCTATATCCTTATCAGTTATCTTCAATATTTTATCAATTATTTTTGCACCATCAACAATTACTCTATCACTTTGTCCGCTTTTTCTAAAGTAATCATTAACTGCGTATCTAAGAGCTTTATCTCCAAGAACAGAACAGTGGAACTTTCTTTGAGGAAGTCCTTTAAGTCTATTTGCAATGTCCTGTGGCTTTATTTTAAGAGCCTCTTCAACCTTCATGCCTTTATTTTCTGTTAGCATAACTGAAAGCATAGATGTACTCCCAATTGCCGAGGCACAACCAAATGTCTGCCATTTGCATTCTACTATAGTTTCAGTCTCAGAATCAACTTTAATCCACATTTTCATCATGTCCCCACAAGCAGGGCTTCCTACTTGTCCTATTCCAGAAGCTTCTTTACTATATTCCTCTGCTTCTTCTTCACTCTTTAAGAGATTTTTTGGATTAAAGAAATGTTCTCTAACGACTTCATTATAGAACCATTTCTTACTTTCAACTGTAGCTTTCACATCAACGTGTGTTTTCATATCATTTTCACTCATTTTCTTAATTATTTTTTGCTACCTTCAAGCTTATTTTTTTATTCTCTTCACTTAAGTATTCTTTAAAATCTTCAGCTCTTAGATTGACTGGAGAAATTCCTCTAAGCTCTTTTATAATTCCCGGCAAAACTTCTAAAAGAGTATCTACTCCCTCTTCAGTTGTAAATCTACCAAGCGTAAATCTAAGACTGCCATGAGCAGCTTCATATGGAAGTCCAGTAGCTAAGATTACATGACTAGGGTCAAGTGTTTTGGAAGTACATGCAGAACCAGTGCTAGCGCAAATTCCAAGATCATCTAAGTAGAGTAGGATTGCCTCTCCTTCAACATCTAAGATGCTAATATTAACATTGCTTGGAATTCTTTTTATAGGATGTCCATTCAAAAATGATTTAGGAATAGTCCTCAAGATACCTTTAATTAACTTATCAGAAAGTTTTTTTAGTCTCTCACTTTCTTTCTCTTTTTCATTTTGAGCAATTTCTAAAGCTTTAGCAAATCCTACTATTGATGGAATATTTTCTGTCCCACTTCTAAGTTTTCTTTCCTGTCCCCCACCATGAATTAGTGGCGTTATCATAACTCCTTTTCTTAAGAATAAAATCCCAACTCCCTTTGGTCCATAAATTTTACTGCCGTTAAGGCTTAATAGATCAACTCCAAGCTTCTTTACATCTAAATACAAATAGTTTGCAGCTTGACAAGCGTCCGTATGAAATAAAACTTTTTTTTCTTTGCAAATCTTAGAGATTTCTTCAATCGGCTGAATTGTTCCAATTTCGTTATTGACATACATTATGCTGACCAAAATTGTATCTTCTCTGATTGCTTTTCTAATATCATCAACACAAACCATTCCATATCTATCAACATCCAAGTAAGTTACTTCATAGCCTTCTTTTTCTAAAAATTCACAAGAGTCAAGAACTGCGTGATGTTCAGTTTTCTGTGTGATTATATGTTTTCCTTTATTTATATTCTTTCCATAAAAATGTGCAACACCTTTTATTGCCATATTAATACTCTCGGTTCCACTTCCAGTAAATAAAATCTCATCAGAATCTGCGTTAAGTATATCTCCAATTTTCTTTCTAGATTCTTCCAATGCACTTTGGCTTTCAAGTCCTTTTGAATGCATGCTTCCCGGATTTCCATACATTTCATTAAAGTAAGGGAGCATTACATCAAGAACTCTTTGATCTACAGGAGTTGTAGCTGAATTATCTAAGTAAACAGTATTAGTTTCCATCTTTACTCTTCATTTTATTTAATTTGTTAATATTCTTACTTAATTCTTCTACTACTTTATTAGGATCAAGACCATGTCCAAGAGCTCCCATTTCAATTGTTTCAAGTTGAGACATTGGACAGCCACCACAACCAAGCCCGATTTCTTTTAATTTTAATTCAAGATCTGGATCTTCTGTTAATAGTTCCATTATAGTCATTTCTTTATCTATCTCAACCATTTTTCATCTCCATTTTATTTAATTCAAGTTTGAATGGACTAAGTTCTCTTAACTTTTTGACACTTTCTTTTAAATTTTCAGCAACAAAATCTATTTCTTTCTTTGTTAGTTTATCAATTGTTAGTCTAATACTGCCATGAATATAAAGAGGATCAGCTTTTATTGCCTTTAATACATAGCTTTCGTTTAATTTTGAAGATGAACATGCTGATCCAGTAGAAATGTAGATTCCTTTTTTACCAAGTTCATCAACAAGGTCGCCACCCTCAATTCCAAAAAAAGAAACATTGATGTTATTATAAATTCTTTTTTCTCTTGAACCATTTAATCTTGTCCCAGGAATCTTTAGTAATTCTAATAATAATTCATCTCTAGAATTTTTTACTTCATTTTTATCAATTTCAATATCAAGTGCAGATGAAAGTCCAATTATCCCAGGAGAATTTATTGTTCCGCTCCTTAAATTATTTTCTTGTCCACCACCTTCAATTAATGGCTCTATTTTTATTCCATTTTTGACATATAAAAATCCAATCCCCTTTGGACCATTTATCTTATGCCCAGAAACAGATAGCAAATCTATGTTTGTCTTGCTAACATCAATATCTATTTTTTTAAATGATTGAACAGCATCTGTATGGAAATATACTCTTTTTTCCCTGCAAATTCTCCCGATTTCTTCAATTGGTTGAATTGTTCCAATTTCATTATTAACATGCATTATTGAAACAACTAATGTGTCCTCTCTAATCTTTGATTTAATTTCTTTAACATCAACTAGCCCTTCTTTATTTACACCAACATAGTCAACACTATATCCTTTTTTTTCAAGCATCTTACAAACTTCTAAAACGCTTGGATGTTCAATTTCACTAGTTATAATATGTTTTTTCTTAGGGTTTGCGTATGCAAGACCTTTGATTGCTAGGTTATTTGATTCAGTTCCTCCGGTAGTGAATATTATTTCGTTTTCTTCTGCTTCAATATGGTTTGCAATTTTCTTTCTTGCTTTTTCAACTTCATTTTTTATTTTCTTTCCAAAATGATTGTTTGAAGAATAGTTTGCATAATCTTCTAAAAAGAATTCATTCATAGCTTTAACTACATTTAAATCAACTTTTGTTGTGCTTGCATTATCTAGGTAAATTGTTTTTTCCATTTTAATATGTGGGGTTTGAATTGCAATAATTAAGTACTCCTTTATTATACTCTTTGCAAATATGACATGAAGATTTGTTTGCTTTCATAAATTTTAATACTCTTTCAATTTCTAAAACTGACGCCTTTTGGTTTTCACTTATCCTTTTTGCCGATTTTTCTATTTCTGCTTTTGCATTTTCTTCAAGAGTTATTTTGTTTGCTCTCTTATTTGACAAATATTGGCTAATAGCCGCCTTACTTATCCCAAGAGATTCACCAGCTTTCTCATAACTCATTCCATATTTTTGAGTAAGCAGTTTTGCAAGCTCTTTTCTTATTGCAGGAATGATATACCAAACTTCGATCTCTTGGGGCAGTAAATACATGTTAACAATAGTTAACTTTTCTTTATAAATTTTGTGTTTTTACTTTAATAAATAAAAGTTAGCTATATTAGAAACATTTTTATATAAAGATACTAACAATACTTCATGGAAAGAGATGAAATAATAACTTGTACTATTTCTACTTTCTTTATTGGTTTATTATTTTTTTTATTTTTTCAATATAACCACTAATTTTATAAATTAGTAGCACAAAGTGTCCACTATCCTAAAGTTTAATAATCTTTGGTTAAAACTTTTTGAGTTTTATGGGTATACAGTTCATTCAAGTTGTTGTGTTCCTTAAAGACGTATTTTTAATGAACTTTTATGATTGTTTTGTAATGGTTTACCACTAACTACGCCGTATTCCCATTTTCTCAATAATCACAAAATACAAAAAATAGACAAAAAGTAACAAAATTGAACATATACGATTAAAAATCATCTTATCAATTATCATATCGACAATTTTCACCTGTTTATAATTGACAATCATTTTTAACTTATCGTTTATCATATCATACACACTTATAGTGTATGATAAATGATAAGTAATGATTTACTCAAAATACAATCAAAATAACTACTTTTCAAAACCACAATAAAAACCATTATGGGAGTTCAAACTCTTCCCTATAAGTCCTTTTAAGAACAAATTTGAGGTGTTTTTATACTCCCCATACTTAACTTTTGAGTATGAGTGTAACACCATCATTTAAACACTTACACTTTCCTATTTTTACATCACCAAACTTTTTCTCTAAATACGAGCCAATATCCAAAATATTCTCTACAATAAAATCATTTTCTTTTGGAGTTGTGTGTATTCCTTTGTTTGATTTAATTGTTAAAATAATTCTCATAATAAAATCATTTTCTTTTGGAGTTGTGTGTATTCCTTTGTTTGATTTAATTGTTAAAATAATTCTCATAATAAAATCATTTTCTTTTGGAGTTGTGTGTATTCCTTTGTTTGATTTAATTGTTAAAATAATTCTCATAATAAAAATAAATCTTCCTTCTTTTTATTTGTATCCCAATTACCATATAGACATACCATCCTTAACATCATCATCAACTACTTCTTCTTGTTGGAGTTCATTTTCTTCATAACCCCAAAATCCCATTTGTTTTTCTTCCTTATTTTGTTCCTTTAATCTTTCTTCTTTGTCCAAATCATTCTCCTCAACACCATCAAAGTAGTTCTTTTCCCACTTACTAAACTTCACTTCGTCAGCAGAACTTATTTCTTCTTCATTAACTTGTTGTTCATTTGGTTCTTTATTCCTATAATCTTCCATCTCACATAACTTACCCTCACGTGGTGTATTGATTAAATAGGGTTGTGGTCCACTTCTTCTTTCTACTTGTTTTTTTAATTGTTCTTCTTCAAATAATAATTCTTGTTCGTATAGTTTTATTTCTTCTTGACAACTAGACTCATTTATTTTCCTAATAAGATGTTTACATTCCTTATTACTTATTACTCTACCTTTCCTAACTTTGTGTGTTACATTAGTTGGTAAGATTATATACTTTCTAAAGTCATCACAAATAAACTTTAGGAACTTCCAAAATCTAGCTCCTTTTTGAGTTCGAGCTATACATAAATATTCACCATCTCCAAACTCTTTATGTATAAGAAAAACAAATTCACTCGTAGTCCTAATTGGTCCACTACCAACTACTTCAAATATCTCCTTACTTTGTTCATAGTTAATAGTGTGTAGAGTTGGCCAGTCACTTCTTTCTTCATGTCTTGCCATTACATTATTTGTTGAAACCTTTACTTTCTTCTTAATTTGTATCCATAATGGTTGTGTCATTTTAATTTCCTAACTTCCAAGCCTCCGTTAGTTTTGTAACATAATCCTTAAGTTCTTGTGATTGTGAGTGTTTCAAAACATAGTTCATAATAAATAATCTCATTGTTAAACTAAACCTTTGATTATGATGTGTTAAGTATTTCTTCAAACTCTCATCATTAAGAATAAGTCTTTTGAACTCTTCCATTATCTCATAAAACTTCCTATTGTAAATTATATGTTCGTAGTAGTGTCCTTCACTCATTTTAGTTTTTCCGTCGACATTTTATTAATTTAGTAACCCTTTGTAGAATTTAAAGGTTGTCTTGATGAGTATAACATATGTGTTAATCATAGATGATAGCACCATTAAAATTGTGTTTTAGAACCCTATATATTGAGTATTGTTTACTTTTTAGGATTCCTAACTCAAAACTTCTCACAACCTAGTAAATTCAAACAACCATTTGGTTTTTTAGTTTAAAGATTTACAATAGAAATTAAATAAAGAATTGATGGGGAGTATTATTTGGTTGCATACCTCAAAAGATAACCACTCTTCCTTCTAACCTTTTTGTCCTTACTTCCTTTAGGTCTTCCAATTTGTTTACCTTGAAGTTTAGCTCTCTCAAGCCCCGCATTGACTCTTTCTTGTATTAACTTCCTTTCAAATTGAGCAAATGCTCCTGCAATAGACATAAACAACTCTCCCTGTGGTGTTGAAGTATCAAATCCTTCTGTTAATGAAATAAACTTCACTTTCCTATTCCTAAATTCCTCAATTAGTTGTAGAAGATGTTTTAAACTCCTTCCTAACCTATCAATCCTCCAAACCATAACTCCATCAAATTCTTTGTTCCTAATCTTTGTCATCATAATATCTAATTGAGGTCTACTTTCTTTTACACCAGACGCAAACTCCTTAAACACCTCGTATTCCCAACCTTCTCTCCTACACTTTTCAATTAGTGGATTTATTTGATTGTCTAAGTTTTGTTTATCTTCATTTGTTGACGCTCTACAATACAAAGCTATTTTCATTTTATGAACTCCTTTATTTCCAATTGTTTATAAGTTAGTTTTTCAACAAAACGTTCTACACTAACCGCATTAATATATTTCTTAGACTCATGCCAACTACCTATAACCACAACCTTCCAACCCTTTCTTATATCTGGAATAAACTCTTGACACCAAATATCCTCTCCTGTTTCTAATTGAAAATTACATTCATGATACCTGGAGGTATATGGACTCCTTTTCCTGTAAATTCCATCTTTCACTATTCCGACTATCTCAACCTGTTCCATTTGGACTCCAATAATTTAAGTCTCTGGGGATGTCAAATAGAATTGGAGCTAAAGGAAGATGGCTCTCCCTATCAAAACTACTTGACATTTTACCCAGAGTATGATTAAATTGTTTCATTTTTAGTGTAACCCTCATCATTTACCAATAATTTTTTTCTAAATACTAATTCTCCAAGCACTCTATCTATTGTTGATTTACTACCCATATCACAACACAATTGTAGAATTTCATTTCGAGGTTTACGTTGATTAGTAGTAATAGAAAGAATTTTATCCTCGATTAATTTACCTTTAGTTTTATTTTTAACGGTTCCTATTCCTTTTTGTTCACTTTGTTTTAACAAAAAGAATTTTATTTCTTTTGTCTCTTTTTTATTGTTGGTAAACTCAACACCAACTTCTAAACTTCCTATTTCACCCTCTCTATTTTTTTCATTGTAAATTGTATATTTTGATTCAAGTCCTTTCCTATCGATAAAATAAACAACATCACTATTAGCTCTAAACTTCATAGAACCTAAAAATGATGTAGCCTTTTTGTCAGTATGATGGAAAAAACAAATTGTAATTTTATACTTATCAACTAGTGGTTTAAAAAATTCATTATAAATTCTTGTAACATCTTTAGCTTTGTTATCGTCGACTTGTGGTGTCACTGGATTGATAGTGTCAATAAACAAAACTTTAATTCCTTTTTTCAAAATAAAATCTTCAATCATAAGTCTAAATTGAGGTTCTAAAATATCTCCACAACTCTCTCGAGGTAAGATGTATAATGGTAATTTCTTTTTTCTAATCTTTAATCCCCTCATAATCGCCTTTAATCTAATCTTGTCTATCTTCTTATGGTTCTCCGCAGATATAATTCCAACAGCACATTTCTTAACTCTAAACTTTCCTAAATATTTCTTTCCACTCACAATACAAACAGCCCTATACAATCCATCTAAACTCTTAAAATGTCCAGACTGGCTATAAACCATTTCTATCTCTTCCGGGTATACAAGTTCTTCAATAATATAGTTCTTTGATGGTTTGTAATTCTCATAATCTATTATAGTCCAAAATAGTAATTCACTATTAATATTAATTTTAGGTTGAGGTAGTTGGTTTGTGTTTATCAAAAATTGTTTCGCATTTTCAAAAGTTAATTCTCGATATTGTGGATATTTAAGTCCATGTGTGTTCCACTTCTCAAAAATATGATTTCTCATATATTCAAAAATTTCTTCTTTTGTTTTTCCCTCTTTTAATAATCTTCCAATTTCATGAAACTCTACTCCACTCATACTATCATCAATACCTTTTCCAACAACAAAAGTAGTTCCATCACTAAAATTTGTTTTAAAAATTTCCTCTATTTCAATTTCAGAAATTTCTTTTATCTCATTATTATTAATAATTTTGTAAGGTTGTTTATTTGGATGTATTGAGTTTGCACCTACAACTTGCATATTCACACATCTTAACTCTCCAATGTCATTTATTTTTTTATTAATGTTATAATCACTATACAAAAGATAATGTCGTTTTCCTGAACCAGTTTCAACAATTAGTGTATCCTTAAATTTCTCGTCGTAGTATGATACTAAATTTGGATTGTCTAAATCAAAACAGATTAATCTTCCTCTACCCATTAGAATTCCATAATTTCCACCACTCTCTAAATGTTTTAATAATTTAGGATTGTCAAAATCATAATTATTTGTATTTTGCCAGTCTTTTTCAATAGGTCTTTTTGACTCTCTATCTAATAAAACAAACCTAAATTCTCTCTTCCTAAATTGCATTGGTATTTCAATAGCCATATCGTTTGTGAACTCCCATAGTTGTGTCTATATTTTTGGTGTAGTAAAAAAAAATTTAATGTTGAAGTTTTACATCACATTTCTTACAATATCTAAGAATCGCCCGTTTTCGTGGTTGAAATTTTTCTAATATCTCACTTAAACTCATTCCACTTTTAGCAGCATCCACAATTTGTTTCTTAACTTTTTCATCATATCTAGGTGGAGCTTTCTTAGATTTTACTAAGGACACCATAGGTTCTACCTCCTTTTTGTTTTCTTTTAATTTAGTTAAAAGTAGTTGTTGTGCCATCATTTTTTAACTCCCATTTAATATTACACCTATTCATAATCTCCTCATTCTTTTTGATTAGAAGATTAATCAAATTTTCAATTGCCTTAAAAATTTCTTGCTGTTCCTCAAAAACAGTTTTGACTGGTTTGTATTTAGCTATCATTTTTTTAATATCTCCTGAACCTGTTTTAAAATTCCTTCCCTGCAAATTGAAGATATACTCCTCTTACTTTTTTCAACAGCTTTCACTATCATTTCTTTTTGTTTCTTAGTTATTTTCACAATGATTGTTTTATTGTTCATCTTATACCTATATTACTAATTTAATACAATTTAATATATCTATATACGTTTATAAATGTTTCTTTCACCTAAATTTCAAATAGTATACAATTTTAAACGATATATTTATAAATCACATTATCCAATATTCTATATGGCTAAAAGAAAAAGAGGTGACCGAAGTGGTAACATTCTAAATGAACTCAACCTTGTAGTCCTCAAAACAATTAAAAATAATCCTACAAAAGACTTGGGTGTTGGTGATTTACAAAAAATATTAAAGTTATCACATATGAGTCTAAAAGAACACGTTAGACACCTAGTTAAAATAAAACTAATAACTATAAGTGAAAAACAAGAACATGGTAAGAAACCATTGAAGATTACAAGTGATGGTGAAAAGATTTTAGAAATTTTTGATAGGAACTTAAAATAATAAATTAAATCAACAAATAATTATAAAATTATTTCTTCTTCCAAAAGAACCCAGCCTTACTTTCCAATCTCTCTACCTTCCCTTCCACTTGTAGCTCCATCAAAATTCTATAAAGAGCATGCCAATTTATTATTTTCTTTTCTTTGTCTTGAAGTTCTGTTAAAACTTCATTGGTGCTTTTTATTTCACTTTTGGATAAGATACTCAAAACTATTTCTTTGTATTTACTCATACAAACATTTGTATCAAAGTCTTTAAATCTCAATATCCAAATCTTTAGTCCAAAGTTATACAAATGTTTAAAAAGATGTTCCCCATACATTTTTATAGTCAAGTTAATTGACTTTATTGAAAGGAGGTTAAAAAATGAAAAGGAACGAATGGGTTGCTGTTATTGCTGTTGTAATTGTTGTTGCAATCATTGCAAGTTTTCTAACCGCTAAACTTACTGGAAATGTTATTGGAGGAAGTTATACAGTTAGTGCTAATTCTTGTGATGCAGATTCAATATGTGAAGTAGCAAAAACTGTTTCAACACAGGCTGGAAGTACAAGTGCATTAATGTTAACTTCTGATGTAAAGAAAGTTATTGTTGATGGTTCTTTATCTGCTGGAAGTGTTTTCATTAATGGTAAAACTGT
>Ga0209541_10014791_pt1 | contig 11727 bp, 11 predicted proteins | sample RifCSPlowO2_01_FD_184027 | JGI IMG/M metagenome (GOLD analysis project Ga0209541, IMG submission 184027) | Groundwater microbial communities from Rifle, Colorado - Rifle CSP2_plank lowO2_0.1 (SPAdes) (version 2) | ecosystem: Environmental > Aquatic > Deep subsurface > Groundwater | place...
CATCGAGGATTAAGCAGAGACAGAAGATCAGATTATTTCCAGTGGTTTTTTACTTTATGCGGACGATAAAAAACAACAATTTTATGACATTATGCCCATTGCGAGGCCTGACGAAGCAATCTATGGTCTTTTTCATTATACATTATCAACTTCCCCTAATAACCCACAAATTCGATGCTCGAGGCGCCGGCCTTAACGTCGAAGTCTAATTTGGCGGCGGCATTGTCATAATTCGCCGACTTGTCCTGCCGGCTGTCCCCTGACTTTTGTATGTCCAGCCCGGTGTATTTCATACCTACGAGGCCGTTGGCGTAATCAACTTTTATGCCGCTGGTTTTGGGAGTGTAGATTTTTATGTCACTCGCGCCGGCACTGATGCTCGTTTGGTTTTGTGTTTGCCGCGCGCCGTAGCGCAGAGTTCCGCGAAAAGCGCCGACTTTAAGGTCCAACTTTGTCACTATCAAATCGGTCAGGTCGGCTTCAATGTCCGTCGCGCCCAGCTTGAGTGTCATATCAAGCGGCACTTGGTTAGTGAGCGACAATTTGGTCTCACCCGCCTGCCGCGCGCCCGGCCACCACGATGTGAAGTTCCGCGCCGGTTCGACTTTAATAATTGCCGTATCGCCTCGCTGGCTGACTTTAACTTGCGGCTCAGCGGCGCGCAAGGACACCTGTCCGGTAATGAGTCCGCTCGGAGTCGCGTCGAGCAAAATAGCTTGCGCGCCGAGTTCTATATCGCACTCAACTTTCTTTATGCCGCTCGAGAACGGTTCGTCGACGGTTATGGTCTTTTCTTCTTGGTTTCTCACGAGCGCGCCGGATGATATGCCGCCGTTTCGTCCCATATATATGACGCCCAGTATCACCGCCGCCAGTATTACCAAGCCGATAATTATTCGCGTGTATTTCGGCAGCGCTTTTTTGGTGAGCATGGATACGCCGAAGAGTATTAAGAGAAGCGGCCAGAATTTCCATATTATGCGCCACACTGACTCGTCAAGATAGCCGAGGTTTATCCCCAAAAGGATTAGGCCGATTATGATGACAATATAAGCGCCAATCATTTATTCGTCCCCTTTTTTCATAAGAAGCCAGACGCCGAAAATAATAATCGCGAGGGGCCAAAGGCGCATAAGCTCGAGGGCGGGCAGAAGGTTGTTGAGAAGCAGCATCACACCAACAACTATCAGCAGAGTGCCAACCAGCCACTGGCCGCCGGTGCCGCTTAGTATTTTTTCCCTTCTATCAGGGTCTGGCTTGGGGTCGCCTTCGGTTGTTTGTCCGTGCTCTTTAGTTTGGCTTGCTCCCCCCGGCGCTTCCGGCACGACAATCCAGAGTATTATGTACGCCAAGATGCCGCTGCCGCCAAAAAGAGTTACCAGCGCGGTTACGACCCTGACCATGGTCGCGTCAACATTGAGGTAGTCCGCCAGCCCGCCGCAGACGCCGGCGATGACGCGATTATCCCGAGACCGATATAAACGTTTCTCCGACATTAAACCTCCTGGTTCTCACTTTATTGTAGCATTATCGGTTTATTTTGAGAAGGTTAACCGCTTGTAAATTTGGCGGGTGAGTTCAACGTCCCGTTTGCAATAATCGGTAATTTCTTGTCCCTTGCCGGCAAGAAAATAATCATAAACCTGGCTGCCGTCTATGCCCTGTTTTGACGACGGCAAGCCCAATATATGCGCCAGGTAGTCCAAACTGCCTGGCTTGTGTTCTCTGTGCCACTTGGTCCATTCGTGGTAGGTGTCGAAAACAACATCCGAGCTGTAACGGCGCGGGAAAAGGTCCTTGGTCGGCTTAAGCTGATGTACGACCGAACGCTGATATATAAACGGCAAGTCAAAATCAAAAACATTGTGGCCGATGACCAAATTGGCTGTTTCCGCCAGCTGCCAAAAACGCCGCACGATGTCTTTTTCATCCTCTCCTTCCAGCACTTCGGCCGGCTTATCGTCTATGGCATAGCCAACGCAGAATATGCGCCCCAGTCCTCCGTCCATGGATGTTCGGCGCAGAAAATCTTCATAAGAGCCCAATCTCTCGTATGTGCGCTGGGCTAACTTTTTTTCATAAAGTTTTCTCACTACTGGCTCGTTCGCCGCGTCCGCCGGCAGAGTTTCAATGTCGAAAAAAAGTTTACTCATAATGCTTTATAATATCTGTCTGCAGTAAAACACAATATTGTCATTGCGAGGCTATGCGAAGCAATCTCCTGCTTCACCCAGATTGCCGCGTCGAGGACTCCTCGCAATGACACAAGATGGTTGTTTTGACACAAACTAAATTTCCTCTATTTTGACCGTTTTTTCAAGAGTGTAATCGCCAACGCGGGTCCGCTCCAGCTCTTTCAAGTACCCACCGACGCCTAACTTCTCTCCGATATCTCTTGCCAAAGCTCTGATATAAACACCTGGGCCAGTAACAACCCCTATCTCCAAATACGGCCATTCATATTTTGATAATTTAATGCTTTTTATTTCCACGGCTCTCGGCGCCAGCGTTATGTCTTTTTGCTGCCGCGCGAGTTTGTAGGCACGCTTTCCCGCGACGTGTACCGCGCTATATAGCGGCGGGATTTGTTCTATCTTGCCGAGAAAAGCCGGCAAAACCTTTTCTACATCACCGATACTGGGTTGCTGTTTGAAGTGTTGGCTTGTGATATGTCCCTCGGAATCATCTGTGGCACTCGTCGCGCCGAGCTCAATTACCGCCCGATATTCCTTTTCTTTACTTTTAAGAGTATCGAGTTGCTTGGTTGCGTCGCGGCCGATAGCTATCACTAAAACGCCCGATGCCAAAGGATCAAGGGTACCGGCATGACCAACCTTTCGCACGCCCGTGAGTTTTCTTATCTCATCAACAACATCGTGCGACGTCGGCCCCTTCGGCTTATAAACAGCAAAAATACTAGGGTTTATAAAGTTCATAAAGCAGATTGGTTCATAGAGTTTTTAAGGTTCGAAACTTTAGAAACTTTACAAACCTTATAACTTTATAAACCCCGTACGTTATTCTATGCAGCAATCAATGAGCTTCTTGACTATCGAGCCCAGTTTGCCCATTGCTCCGTCTTTTGTTTTATCGTGAGAGTTCAGTTGAGTATCACCGATCTTTCTTACATCATTGAGTTTAATAAGCTTTAGATTGATGCCCCAAAATAGCGAATATAGGTCATAGGCCTTGGCAAACAGCTCTTTCGCCTCTTTTTTTTTACCGCGGCCGAGGTGCTTTGTTCCAACCTCCATAAGCCGCATAGATGCCGCTAGTAGGTGCTTAGAGATGCACCAAACTTCTCCTTCGTAATCCTTGACGATTCTCTTTAAGAGGTCCTTGCGAATTTCTCGCACTTGGGCAAGCAGGTCATAATATTCTTGTTTACCCGTCTTGGCGCCGGTAAAAAAGAAGTGCTCCTCAATGGAAACCAAGTTCATAATCGCCACTGACAAATCCTCGTCAGCGGACAAGTCGAGCTTGCTTTTTTTGACGTCGCCAACTTTGGCTATCAGCTTCTCAATTTCTTTTTCTTTATTATTTTGCATAATAGTGTGTCATTGCGAGCCCCAGTGGGGTAAAGCAATCTCTCTCTGTCATTCCGTATTTGTTCGTTCTGACGAAACAAGATATGGAATCCAGACCTGGACCCCGCATCTTTGTGCGGGGTGACAATAATAATATTCACTGATTTATTTTGTTATGAAATAAAAGACCCCGCTTAACACCGCCAGCACGCCGACTGTCATGGCGATTTTCTGGAAAGGAAAATGTGCCCGATTATTATTGCGCTTTTTCATATTAAGGTAAAGTCCGGCCGTGAGATAGAATACCACAGCGCCTATCGCCATACCCAGAGAGAGTTTGTCGGCACCCCATAAGCGGTTCAGGGGGTGCCCCAGAATATCTTTATAATAAAGCGGGATGAATATGGCGGCAATGTAGGCGGCATAGACCAGAAAATCGCGGGCGGGAAAGCGAAACTTGCGCTTCTCGAGCCAGACGTTAGTCCACATGGCGAGCGATATCATTATGGCGCCCACCCAAAGGCCGGTAATCGTATCGTCAACGCCCAGCCAGCGGCTAAGGCCTATGCCGGCACCAACGGCCACGGTGCAGACCGGACACATGGCGTAAGTAGCGTTTGGCAACGCCCAAAAACCCAACAAAAAAACAACCTTCGATAAGTTCTTCATATTTTCATCCTATCAAATCCATTATGTTTATTCCAGCTCTTAACCGGCGCGGCCACCTACGAGGTGTACTTTTGGGGTTAAATTTGCTTCTGGGAGGCGTATTTTAACCAAAAAGGACACCTACGAGGTGTACTTTAATTGGTTCACTTCATGCCGATGCGGGCGAAGCTGATAAACAAAAGCGTGAAGCCGACGGCCATCACTATGGGCGCGATGAGCGAGATAATGTTGATTTTACCGGCCCTGAAAAAGCGCAGTGTCAGCGAGTTGCTCACCACCGATACGGAACTCAACGCCATGGCCAGCCCTGCCAACTCCGGGCGCAGTACCAGCCCTATGCCGGCAAATATGCGCGCCGCGATCGGGATACCGATGACGTTGTAGAACAGCGCGAAAAACATATTCTGCTTGATCTTGGACATTGTTTCCTTTGACAGCCCGATCGCGGCGGCCAGCGCTCTCAAGTCGTTTTGCACTATCACCATACTGCCCGACTCCATAGCAACATCCGTCCCTGAACCCATAGCAATGCCCAGGTCGGCTTGTGCCAACGCCGGCGCATCGTTTATACCGTCACCAACCATAGCGACTACCCGCCTTCGGCGGGAATTTCTATCCAACTTCGCCCCATTAGGTGCTTCGCTGGACAAGATTTCTAATTTCAAATTTCTAATTTCAGAACCTTGTTGCAAGGAGCGAATAATCGCTGATTTCTCTTGCGGCAGAACTCCGGCCAGAACATTTTCTATGCCCACAAGGCGCGCGATGGCGCGGGCTGTGCGTTCGTTATCCCCCGTCACCATCCAGACCTCCTGTCCCATGCTTCTCAACTCCTTGATTGCCTCGACAGATGTTTCTTTGACCGTATCCGCCACGGCTATCATTCCCGCCACCTCGTTCCCGACCGCCAATATCATCACGGTTTTGCCCTCATTTTCAAGTTTTTCCATTTGGCTCGCCACTCCGACCGTAACCGAAACGTTAAATTCTTGCATCAATGCCACATTCCCCAATAATAATTTCAAATTTTTATTTTCAAATATTAAATTACCCATTACACCTTTTCCTTCCACTGCCCTAAAGTTTTCCACGCTACCGAGCTCCAACTTCTTCTCTTGGGCGCGACTTACTATCGCCTCCGCCAGCGGATGCTCCGATTGCCTCTCAAGAGATGCCGCAACTCTTAATATTTCTTTTCTTTGATCATTGGGGCTTTTAACTTGATTTGAAATTTGAAATTTGAAATTTGAAATTATATCAGTTACCTCCGGTTTCCCTTTGGTAATTGTGCCGGTTTTGTCGAAAACCACGGTGTTCACCCCGCAAGCGATTTCCAGCGGCTCCCCGCCTTTTATCAATATTCCCTGCTTGGCGCCCTCGCCTATGCCGACCATGAGAGCCGTCGGCGTCGCGAGTCCCAAGGCGCAAGGGCAGGCAATGACTATCACCGCCGTAAAAGCCATCAGCGCGTAAGCCAAACCGCCACCAAGGGCAAAGTACCAAATGATAAATGTCAATACCGCAAGCCCTATGACAATCGGCACGAAATATGTCGATACCCTATCGGCAAAATCTTGAATCGGCGCCTTCGAGCCCTGCGCTTCTTCCACGAGACGAATGATTTGCGCGAGAACTGTATCTTTGCCGATTTTTGTTACCTCGTATTCAAAACTGCCGGTTTTATTGATGGTCGCGCCGATGACGCTATCGCCCGCTTTTTTCGCCACCGGCAAACTCTCGCCGGTAATCATTGACTCGTCAACTGCCGACGCACCCTTGGCGATTTTACCGTCGAGAGGCACTTTTTCGCCCGGCCTAACCAATACAGTATCGCCCACTTTGACTTCTTCGATGGGAATGTCGAGCGTTTTACCGCCGCGCACTACACGCGCCGTTTTCGCCTGCAGGCCCATAAGTTTTTGGATGGCTTCCGAGGCGCGGCTTTTCGCTTTGGCTTCCAGCCATTTGCCCAGTGTCACGAAGGTTATCAGAAACGCGGCGGTCTCAAAATAAATTTCCGGCACCTTCATGCCATCGAGACCGATAAGGGAATTATTTTGCAGATAATAATAAATCAGATTGCCTATGCTGTAAAAATACGCCGCAGAAGTGCCAATGGCTATAAGCGCATCCATACCGAACATTCGTATGCGCAAATTCGACCAAAGACCGCGGTAGAAACTGGCACCGACAATAAACTGCACCGGCGTTGCCAGGGCGAATGAGATTACGGCGGCATACGGTAAGAGATTTCCGGCACCCGGCAGCCACTTGAAGAAGTCAAGCAGCATAAAATAGAGCATTGGCAAACTCAAGATAAAACTCCACGAGAATTTGCGCCACAGCGCCTTGGTTTCTTGGGCTTTTCGGTTGATTTCCACCGCCGCGTTACCTTCCTCGACGAGTGTCGCGCCATACCCCGCCCTCTTCACCGCGTCAATGACCGGCTTAATATCCCGACCCTCGTAGAGCATAGACGCTTTTTCGGCGCCATAGCTGACATTGGCGTCTTTAACACCCGGCACCGCCGCGAGGGCACCCGCGATAATTTTCGCGCACGACGCGCAGTGCATCCCGCTTATGCTTAATGTAATTCTTTTGGCTGACATAATGTTAATCCCTTAATATTATTACTATTTATACCTTCAAGTTGTTAATTAGCTATAAAGCTTTAGAGCTGTAAAGCTGTAGAGGCTCCGTTTTATTATAGCTCTATAGCTTGTATGGCTTTACGGCTTCCGTTGTAGGCCACACTTTCCTGCCCGTCCGTAGCCCCAGACGGGGCGAAGGCGGGAGCGTGCAATCTTATTCGATGACCTTAAACCTCCCGGTGTACATTCCCATGGAACAGCTAAAGTTAAGGTTGCCGGCCTTTTGCGGCGTAAACTCGAAGACATTCTCACCCGGGTTAAGATACTCTTGGATTCCCATCGCGGGCAGCATAAGAGCGGCGGCGCATGAGTATTGGCTCTTGGAATCGACTATCCACCTTACTTTGACGCCCTTTTTAACCTCGAAATAATCGGGCTTGTAACCGTAAGCGACCTGATCCATGCGCGCCACCTGGACTCCGTCAACCACCTCGACGTTTTTGAGAGACGATTTGGCCGGTGTCGCCGCCGCGGGCGCCGAGCTTTCCGTATTCTTAGGGAAACTTATACTTCCCCAGCCGGTTAAGTTCAAACCATTGCGCATATTAACGACTGCCAACACGAAAACCAGGACGCCTGCGAACCTGTAAAAGTGTTTTATAGAATTGCCTTTAAGGAGAGAGGTTACGCCGCCAATGCCCAAGAGACCCGGCGCCGTGCCCAGAGCGAAGATGCCCATTATTAACGCGCCGCTTAGAAAACTGCCCGATGTGACGGCATAAAGCTGCATGGCTTGGGTGAAGCCGCAGGGCAAGAAAAATGTTAATGCTCCGCCAACCATAGCATTCTTATGGCTATATTCTCTTGTTTCATGCCCCTTCATACCCAGCGCTTTGCCGATTGATGATGGTAATGATATAACACCGCCGGACAATCTCGGGAAAAGTTCGGTGAGCTGCATTCCCAAAACCAACATAACAATACCCACCGCGATGGTTATTAGTCCCAATACCGTGCCGGACAACTGAAACGCTTCGCCGATGAGGGCGATGATGCCGCCAAGTATGAAATATGAAATTATACGGCCAAAGTTGAAGAACAAATGCGGCCGGAATTTTTGCGCCGTGGTGGCCGTCGGGTGCTTTTCGGCATGGCGGGCAGCAAAACCCAGGACCAGTCCTCCGACCAGCGCCATGCAAGTCGAAAATCCGGCCGTAAGGCCCACTGTCAATACCACCAGCAAGCTCGAGGGCTGACCGTTGCCAAAGCTGATATTATTAAGTCCCAGCGAGCGTAAAATAAGGTAAAGGAAAACGAGCGCGATCGACGAAATCAGTAAACTGCGGTAAACTTTCGGGTCGTTGCTTATCAGGGTCTTGACGTTGTCCTTCTCCAACGTGTCGTCCGATAAAGAATATCCCGTGGCCCTTACAACATTGGCAATTTTGCCCCTATCGATTTCGGCTTCTGATATTATCTCCACCCGGCCGGTTTTAAAGTTGACATTCACCTTTTCCACGCCGCGCATCTTTTTGAGCTCCCCACCGAGCAAGATTTCGCACGACCGGCAATGCATCCCCTTGATAATATATACCGATTTGACCATTTTCTCACCCCTCTTATTTATTGACTAATTTTGTAACTTTTAAGATTTCTTCAATCATTTCCCGCTTGCGTTTGGCGCTGCCGGACTCCATCGCTCCCATAAAACAACTCTTTAGGTGATCTTCCATCAACATCTGGTGCGCCGACTTCAAAAGCCCTATCACCGCCAGATTCTGTTGCATAATGTCAATGCAATATTTCTTATCCTCCAGCATGTGGACAACTTTTGCTGTTGAGCTCTGGGCTTTTCTGAAATTTACAATGATTTGCTGTTGGCGGTCAGCCATAATTGGTTCCGGTTATTTGATACTTATACCCACACCATAGGTGGGGGTGTCTACATAATATCAAGCAACGCGATAATGTCAAACAACTGAAAAATCACTCGAATTCGCGCGAATGGGACACTAATGACACGCGAATCACCACGCTAATTCAACAGACAAGGGGGTGTCATTGCGAGGAGTCCGCGACGCGGCAATCTCGAAACTAATATCCTAGGGCGTGACGGGCGCCACTGCCACCGTGACCTGGACTTGGCGCGGATTAGCGGAAACCGACGAGGGCAAAACCAGATTAACAGTGAATGTTTTATCCGCGGTCAGGCCGCTTAGATTTATTTTATCGGTGGGAATATTGGTCAGAGAGCCGACAACGTCCGGCGGACCATCAATGATCACCGCCGGCGGATTGGCCGTAATTGAGCTTACATAATAGCCGTCGCCGACAACACCTTCCATAACCGGCTTAACGCCGACAGTTTTGGTTTGTCCGCTGGGGACAATTTCCACCCGCACCGTCACTTGTTGCGGATTTATCTCGACCTTTGCTGAAGGAATAGATTGCCCGTCTTTATCGAGGGCATCCAGCTGAACTACTTTGTTGAATGTTTGGCTCTCGCCGTTCAATACCACTCTGGCGCTAACCGTAATATTGTCCAATAAGATGTCGCTTGGCGCCGAAACCACCGCGCGGCCGGGCACGGTGTTATGTTCCCCCACCACATAATTGTTCGCCGGCTTTCCCTCGACTTTTACGGCAATCGGCAGCTCCAAACTGCTCACCGATTCCACCGTCGCGAGAACCGTCTTGGGTGTTATGCCCACAATTCTAATATTCGAGACCAAGCTTGACGCTTGCACTTCAAGCTCGTGCGTGCCGGGGGTCAGCTTGGACGCATCGACAAAGACGTCGAAGCTCGAGGGCTGCAATCTCGCCCACAGCGTGCGGTCGGCTTCGATTTTAAGTTCGGCGTAATTCTCATTGAGCGTAACCGATGTTCCGTTCGGCGCATTTTTAATTTTTATTTTTAATGCTCCCGGAAAATTACCGGACTTCGCCTGGCTCACGCCGACATAAGCCCAGAGGCCAACGGCCACCAAAAGTACAATGAGCTTGACCAGCCTGTCACGTCGAAAAAATTTTATAATGTTTTTTGTCATTTTTTAGTCTTCTTGATGCCCTCGGCGCCCAACTGCCGGCGCAATTTTTTCCGCAGCGTTTCCGCGTCCAAACCCGCCTCAAGCTGACCGTCAGCCGCCAGGGATGTTTCGCCTCTCTCTTCGGAAATAATGATAGCCAGCGCGTCGGACTGCGCCGTCAGCCCCACACCGGCGCGGTGCCTGGTTCCCAGGTGATAGTCGGACTTATTATCGCTTAGGGGCAAAATTACCCTAGCCGCCAACACTCGGTCGTCTTGGATAATCACGGCGCCGTCGTGGAGCGCCGACTGCGGCGAGAATACCGAAAGCAGAAGCTCCGTCGAAAGGCGGGCGTCCAGCCGCACGCCAGCTTCGATATATTCCCGCAAGCCAGTTTTGCGCGCCAAAACTATGATGGCGCCGATTTTTCTGTGCGCCAAAATCTCCGCCGTTTCCACCACGATATTGAGTGGTGTGTCGCTGGTTGGTCGGCGGAAACGGCGCAAGTCGGTAACTATTTGAGGTCGTCCCAGTTTCTCGAGCGCGGCGCGCAGCTCCGGCTGAAAGACGACCGGAATGGCCACAATGGTCGCGGTGATAATATAATTTAATAAATAATTGAGAGTCGCGAGGTTAAGCGCCCGGCCTATAAGCCACAAAAAGAAAAGAAATATTATGCCGTAAAAAATCCTCAAGGCGCGCGTTTGGCGCACCAAAACATACAGCCAATACAAAAGGAGCGCGACAATTAAGATGTCAATAATCGTCGCCGGCCTAAAGGATAAGTTCAGCGATTGCCAATAATTTTGGATTTCGCCGTAAGCCCCGAGTACTTGCGGACTGCCACCAACACTTTGATTCGTATGCCTCCTTTTAGTTTATTATACCAGCAATAATCACTCGATTACAGCACACTCCCGCCTCGACCGACTTCGACCCCCTCGCTCTCCCCCTTTCAAAGGGGGAGTTGGTGGGGGTGGCTCGGCTTTCCCGTAGTACAAGCTTTCTTGTCCAGCGAAGTTGGGAGCTTGTCAGTTATTTCGTATTTATCCATTTGGCCAGTGCGCCAAACGCTCTCATAAGGGCTTCATAGATAATAACTATTATTGACTTGACCTTCTCCGACTCGGGCACGTTGTACGATATCTCATCGCTCGTTACCGTCTGCTGGCTGTTTGAGGTTGACAATACTTGGAAGAAGTAGGTCTTGGCGGGGTCAAGGCCGTTGACGATGACCTTATGGGCTTCGTCAAGAGAGTCCTTGGCTTGCTCTTGGGTATAAGCGCCTTGAGTCGTGCCGTAGCGCACCTTAGACGATGAAGCAACGCCTTGGGTCAGCCAGCTTACCTCGACGCTGGCGCCGGTTTGCGTTATGGCAATGCTCTTGGCCTTGAGCTCGGTAATGTTGGGATTACCGCCGGGAATGGCATCGACGATACCGCCCTGTATGGCGTCAGCCGCGTAGCGGTATTGATTTGCCTCTTGGGCGGTTAAGTCAATGTAACGGTTGGTGGTGGGAGCGGCGATGGCCGTTCCATCACGCTTCAAGTTGTAGCTCGCGGCGCCAGCGGGCCAATAAACAGCATTGCCAACATACTTATTATTCTTGTCATAGGTTTTGACGGCATGGAGCTCTTTAATGATAGCGCTCTCGGCGGCCAGGGCTCGAGTCGGGCTGCCCATTGAGAAACCCTCCCTAAAGAAGTGCCTGGCGGCTTGCCAGATGGTGGTAAAGAAGCCGGATATCCTATCCCAGATGAGCTCAAAGATAGATTGTTTGTCTTCAATGCTCGGGGAGGTTTGGGAGGCAAGGGCGGTGGCTTGGCGCTTGTTTTGGTCAGTGGCACTCGCGGCAAAGAAATAAGTGGTTTGGGGTTGTAGTCCATCAATGGTGAAGGTGTGGGAGGTATTGAA
>Ga0209541_10014796_pt1 | contig 11726 bp, 7 predicted proteins | sample RifCSPlowO2_01_FD_184027 | JGI IMG/M metagenome (GOLD analysis project Ga0209541, IMG submission 184027) | Groundwater microbial communities from Rifle, Colorado - Rifle CSP2_plank lowO2_0.1 (SPAdes) (version 2) | ecosystem: Environmental > Aquatic > Deep subsurface > Groundwater | place: Rifle...
TTTATTTAACATTTCACTAGTAATTCACTTCGGAAGGATTCAATTCCACTACGGGGGAAATTTTAAGTATGTACTCATGGCGTTTGTTTTTAAAAAAGATTCCCAGCATATTTTGGGGTATTTATCTCTGACGGCGGCAAGCCTCGCACTCGCATCCTTTTATTTGGCCGGCGTGGGTGCGGAGCGGACGCCCATTTCACGATTTGCGCCGGTGGCGAATGCCACCGGCTTACCGCTGGCTTTGCCGGAAGGTTTTTCCATTTCCATATATGCCCGGGGTCTCGACAATCCACAGGCCATGATTTGGGATCGGAACGGGGCGATGCTGGTGGCATCGGAAAAGAAAGGCACCATCACAGTGGTGCGGGATACCAATCGGGACGGCATCGCCGACTCGTCCCGAGTCATTGCTAAAAAGCTTAAACAGCCGAACGGACTTTCGCTGGAATGCGGCGTAATTCCTCCTCTAGCCTACCTGGACGCGCGGACTAAGGAATTCAGCGGTGGCACGAGCACCGGTTCCGATTGCACGCTGTTCGTGTCTACAGCTGATGCTATCGTGGCTTATGAATATCGAAAAGACACCACCTCCCTGGGAACCAAATCAGTATTTGCTGATACTACGGAATCAACCGAGGAAGGATTCTTTGGCCGGACGGCGATGGCCGACGAATCCTTCGGATATTGCCGCGACCCCGACCCTGATCGCCAGGCGATCATCTCTAAATTCTGCAATCCAGGCGGCCAGTTTTTCGAGGAAGATTCCGCCAAGGGGTCGGCCGTGGCGATACCGGACAACGGCTGGCCTGCAGAATACCGGCAAAATGTCCTAGTGGCTTATGCAGGCACTTCTAACTACGGAAATCCGACGGGACACAAAATCGTGCGTTATAAATTCGACGAGAAGGGAAATTTTCAGGGCCAAGAAGATTTTATGAGCGGCTGGCGCAGCGGCCAGCGCTCGCTCGGCTCGCCGACCGATCTTCTCATCGGCCCAGACAGCGGTTCATATATTTCCGATCTCTATATCGCCGATGGGTTGCGTGGTTTTATTTATAGGGTTTCCTATCGCGGGTCGGCGTTGCTCGGCCAGCAATAATTTGCTAGCGTATTTGAATGGATACAACTACTTCGTCTGAAACCGTCAGAAATACGCCGCGTGATACCTTCCTATATTTACTGGCGATCATCACGCTGGTTGCGAGTGCGGTAAGCTTCGGCATTCTGGTATATCAATTCATCGATTTAAAGTTTCCGGATCCGCTCCGGTACGGCTACTATTATTCGTCCAGCAACGCCAATCTGGGCACAATCCGCGGCGCGCTGGCCGCGCTGATCGTTCTCTTCCCGGTATTTTTCTGGGTTTCCTGGTTTTTGCGCAAAGACATCGTGGCTCATCCCGAGAAAAGGGACTTAAAGATCCGGCGCTGGCTGCTCTATTTGACCGTTTTCGTGGCCTCGATGGTGGTGATCGGCGATTTGGTGGCGTTGATTTATAATTTTCTGGAAGGCGATCTGACTACGCCGTTTATCCTGAAAGTCCTCACGATTCTGTTCATCGCCGGCTCGACCCTCTTCTACTATCTATCCGAATTGCGGGAACGGTCCTATCCGCGCCGCGCATTCCAAGCCGTCGTGGGCGGGGCAGTGGTCCTGGCGGTGATCTATGGATTTTTCGTGGCCGGTTCGCCCCAAAATCAGCGCCTGGTCAGATTCGACGAGCGAAAAGTGAGCGACCTAGCGTCGATCCAAAGCTATTTGGTATATACCTATTGGCAGCAAAAAGGCGCCTTGCCGGCCTCGCTGTCTGAACTAAGCGATCCGATCTCCAGTTTCATGGTTCCTAATGATCCGCAAACCGGCCAGCCTTACGAATATCGGCGCAAGGGCGAGCGCGCATTCCAGCTTTGCGCCGAGTTTAATCTTCCCAGCCAGGAGATTCAAAAAGGATCTTCAATAGAACCGCTCCCAGCCCGGCCGGACTATTATCCAAGAAATGAAAATTGGGAACATGGCGCCGGTCGAACTTGCTTTGACCGTACGATTGACCCGGATTTATACCCGACTAAGCTTCCAGTCAAACCTTTGTAATTAATAATTTATAAGATGATCAAAAACATGCTTATCTATATTGTAGTCGGGATTGCGGTTATTGCCGCCATCTGGCTGTTGGTCAAGAAAAATAATGGCGCGCCCGCGGGACTGTATGATCAGAATCCGGGACCGGGAACGCCACTGGCTTCACCTGTTGCGTCAGCGTCACCCACCGTACTGCCCAGCGGATTACAAATTCAGGAGATCGTAATTGGTCAAGGTAAAGAAGCGAAAGCGGGGGACACCCTTGCCGTGCATTATACGGGCTGGCTTACCAACGGCCAAAAATTCGACAGTTCAGTGGATCGCGGACAACCTTTTACTTTCCGACTTGGCGCAGGTGAAGTGATTTCTGGTTGGGATCAAGGCGTTGCCGGCATGAAGATCGGCGGCAAGCGCAAACTTATTATCCCGCCGGCGCTGGCATACGGCAGCCAAGGGGCTGGGGGAGTGATTCCGCCAAACGCCACGCTCCTATTTGAAGTCGAGCTCCTGGCAATCCAATAAACAAAAATCCCGGATGATCCGGGATTTTTGTTTCGCAAATGTGGATAACTTTTTACTAGAACAGGGGATTATGCGATGTGCGCACTCCCCTGTTCTATTTTTTACTATTGACCGGGACTAATCCTTACCGCTAGTATTCAGGGCAACAGATGCCTGAATCATCTCACGAACCTCTTATTCGCCTTTCCGCCGCTCTTTTCGCGGTCCATCATTCGCTCACGGATCAATTCTTTGCCGATCGGTTCGGCCGGCGCCTCGACCGTTTTTTGGAGAGCTACCTATACTGGAAGATTATCAGCGATTCCCCTGCCAAGGCTGAACATGCGCGGATGGCGGAGGCCATCAGCGAAGCTATCGAAGAATTCAGCCACCTCGGTATCAGTTCCGAAATCTGTTTGGCAGCCGCTCAACAACAACTGCTCCGATACAAACTGTTCCTGTTGAAGCATCGGCCTACCGCTTCCGTTCCGACAGAGAAATTGGAAAGCGCCGGCTTGCCCGTCAAAGAGGCAAAGCCCAAGATCAAGAAGCTTAACCCGACTTCGGAAAAAATCGTCTCGTTTGTCAGGAGTGCGCCTCGAGTTCGAACTAAAGACATCATTGACCAGTTTAGCGCGATGTCCGAGAGAACGGTCAAGAGAAGTCTGAAGGAATTGACCAAGCGGGGGCTTTTACGAAAGATATTGGAAAATCGGGCATCCTACTACTCGGCAGGCTAGGTTTATTCACCTTTAATTCATGGTGACACATTTATAGTGACAGTGACATATTCGAGGTGACATGGTGCCATTTTTATGGTGACAAGTTCTATTTAAAAAGTGTCACCTCAAAAATGTCACCATGTCACCATGAGTTGTCACCATGAAATTCAGTAAAATTAGACCGATAGGAAATGAAAAGCTTCATTTATCCACAATTTTCTATTGTTGCTTCCCATTAAAGCTTATACAATTGATTCTAAGCAGTGTGTACAGCAGCACAGTTTACGGTTGACTTTTAACACCCAATCGGCTAGGATATTAGGAGCAAATCAACTCTCACAGTAAGCTACAAAAACGACCAAAAACCATGGAAATTCACGACTAATCCTCTCCCCAATAACCGGCACGGTTATTTCTTTGTTTAAGTGAGCTCTCTGCCTTTGAACAGTGATCATTAGTCAATAATCATCGATCATTGCCAAAGGCAGGAAGCCCAGGAAGGAACATTAAAAATTAGGCGACAAGAAAACAAGATTGAAAGAAAGAAAAGTCTAATTCCCTTAGTTAATGATTGAATCTCATCGCGCACCGGGTCGACATGGAAGGTGGGCGCGAGATTCTTGAGGAAAGATAATATTGTTGAGAGTATAAATTTTCTATCCTGTCCCGGATCTGCATCTTCGCGAAAGCGACGGTGTTGCCGGTCCAGCATAGAGGTAAATAGTAAAAACAAAATGAGTAATCCTTTAAACGGAGCTCGAAATGGTTTGGTAAAAGCCGTTTCGACTCTTACCTCGATAACGACCATCATGTCGTTGTCGGGATTCGCTGCGCTTGCCCCAGTGGCAACTTACGCGGCGGTTCCGTCAGATTACGGTCTGCAGGAAGGCAATACGATCAGCGCTTCCGGATCCGATGATCCTGATGTGTACATCGTGAATGAACACGGATACAAGCGTTTATTCTTGAATCCTGTCATTTTCAGCTTCTATGGCCACCTCGGCGGTTTCGCCCAGGTCAAGTCGGTTACCCCGACGGTCAGAGACGCCTTCCCGACTTCCGGTTTGTTCCGCAATTGCGAATCGAACGACCAGGCAGTCTGGGCTGTGGAAGTCAACGCTGAAGACAATGGCGCCCTTCACTGGGTGAACATGTCCGGCAGCGCTGCCGTTGCTGAAGATCCGAACTTCTTTAAAAAGGTGTTCTGTATCAACAACAACGAAGCCAACTGGTATCCGAAGAGCTCGGTGAACTACACTTCGCTCAGCCAGATCCCGGTCTATGCCCGTGTTCCGGGCGCGACCCCGACTCCAGTCGCCGGTCCGCTTTCTGTGGCACTGGCTCCGGGCAATCCGGCTCCAGCCACTATCACCTTGAATGCGGTTGGTGTTGAAATGCTCCGCGTCCGATTTAACGGCACCGGAACTATCAACACGATCAATGTAAAGAGACAGGGTGCTGGTCAGACCGATGACTTCGACAACATTTTCATCTATGACGGAGCGACGAGATTGACTTCTGGCAAGTCCTTCTCCTCTTCGTCTGGTGATACCACATTCCTGTTGAATGTGGCGGTGAACGGTTCCAAAGACCTCTCCATCGTTGCCGACATGGCATCGGCTAACACTGCCGGTAATGTCAACTACATCCAGCTGGTAAGCGCGACCGCGGCCGGTGGAGCCGCCATCTCGGGAACCCCGTTGAATGGCAACAACTTCACCAGCTCGGGAGCATCGTCCGGCACCATCGATGTAGCGAAGGTGGGTTCGATCTCAGATCCGACTGTCGGACAGAAGAACGCCCAAGTTTCCGAGTTTAAGCTCACCGCCAACACCGAAGGCGCTATCGTAAAGCGCTTGACGATGTTGCAGGGCGGTACCGTGAAGCCGTCCGATCTCAGCAACATCAGGATTGAGACCGGTGCGTCCTCATGGACAGGCTCGGTGACCACGGACAGTTACTTCGTCTTCGACCTCGGCTCTGGTTTCACCATCGCCAAGGGTGGAAATGCTACCTTCAAGGTCTATGCTGACTTGGGTGGTAAGAAAGACGAGACGATTGACCTCTACTTCGAGAACAACTCGGATGTATTGGCCATCGGCGACCAGTACGGTCAGGGCATGGCTGAGGGCACCAATACCCTCGACACCGCTGCCGAAGCGACCACATTGACCCTCCAGGGCGGCGCGCTGACTTTGGCCTTCAATGGTCCCACGGCTTCAACCGTCGGAACCACTGCGTCCGATGTCACCCTGCTCCGGTACTCGATGACCGCGGTCAGCAACATGGAAATCAAGAAGACCGAGTTCACTCTCTGCGCCGACCAGGCCGGTGACGGTACTTACGACACCGAGACCACGGAAGCAGACTGGGATGATGTAACTGACTTCAAGGTTTCCAACGAAGCCACTAACTCGGTTGTTATCGGTCCGAAGGACGCGACTGCGTTCGACCATGCTGATGACACCTCATCCTGCCCGGCCGGCGGCGGCGTCCAGGAGTCGTTCACTGACACCCTCGACCTATTAGCTGGCGTGACTTATAACTTCAAAGTCACTGCCGATATCAACACCGCCAATGTCGCGGATGAGTTGGTCACAGGTAGCATCATCCGGGCCGTCCTGGATGACTACAGCGATGACGCCGGTGACGTGACGGTTGCGAAGTACTCTGGCACGAACACCGCGGTTGCCGCGGCGGACATTGTACCTCGAGCCGACATCTCCGGTCCGGACATTACGCTTTCCGCTTCCTCTCTGACGTTGAGCTTGGCGGGTTCCCCGGCAAGCCAGACGCAGATTAGGGGCACCCAGAACGTAGATGCAGTCGGTGTCACCTTTGCGGCCAACCAGTCATCGGCCGTCAAAGTGACCACCATCAAGCTCACCGGTGTCGCTATTGACACTACGGGCGACACCTACGACGAAGGTACGCCTGATGCTGACAATGACAGCGGCATCTCGGTAGCCAATATGGCTTCCTCGGTGGAGCTGTACGAGTCCGGAGGCGCGCTTATCGCCGGCACTGCCAAAGTGACCAACAACTCGTTGGGCACTGGCGGAACCGGAACGATAACCTTCTCGAACCTGGACTGGAACATCCCGGCCGGCACTAGCAAGACGATGTTGGTCAGGGTTGACCTGTCCAATAACCAGGCCTCCGGCTCAGCTGGCGATCTGTACGCCTTCGACATTGCCGCGACCACGGATGTGACAGCGTTGGACAATGACTCCAACACCATCAATCCTGGAAATTCGGCGGTAAACGGCGGATTGTCCCCGACCAAAGTGTTGACGGTCAAGAACTCCGGTTCAATGACCCTGGCCACGTCCGCCAACAGCCCGTCAAAGGGCGCGGTGTACTGGGGACAGACGAACGCGCCGATCTCCAAGTTCCGATTGAGCGCGACCGATGAATCTCAATTCATCGAGAAACTGACGTTTGCCGCATCGGCTACCGGCGAGGCCACTGATGCCATCGCTAACGTCAAGACAGTGAGGATCACCTACAAGAACAAAGCTGGAAGCACATTGACGAGCGAAGGCGCGTTCGGTCAGGGCGCTTCGGTGAACTTCGCGTGGTCCAGCGGCGATGCCAACCGTCCGTACGTGCCGATGGGCTCGAATATGGAGGTTAGCGTTAATGCCGACTTGAGGACCGATCCCGAAGGTGCGACCCAGGATTCCACTTCAGCCGTATTCTTCTCGCTGGACTTGGTAGACAAGTTCAATGGAAGCGTCGCTAACGGATTCCGCGCGGTTGGCGAAGGTTCAGGTACGGTGATTGACGGATCAGGCACGAACATCGCTGATGTACTCGGTGCTAATGACCAGTATGTCTATAAGGTGTTCCCGCAGTTCGCCTCAGTTGCTTTGTCCAGCCCGTATAGCTTGAGCGGTACTCCGACGGTATTCAAGTTCTCGATAACAGCTATGGGTCTTTCGACCTCGACGCTGCGGTTCGACAACGAAAACGCCGCCTCGGGCACCATCAAGTTCGAAATCCTGTCATCGGGTAATGCCGGTGGGGACACGAGCGTCACGACCTTCTTGGACGGCACTGGCGAAATCGTCGACACGGCCACATTGACCAACGACGGCGACTCGACCACGGACGCCTCGTACACCATGGACTTCTCGTCCAAGGATATCGAGATAGACGGAGGTCAGAGCAAGACGTTCTACATCCAGCTCAACTCGACATCAGTGTACGATGAGTCAAACGCGAATGGTGAAGCCGGCGACTACTTCCAGGTGGTCCTGCGCGACGCTTCCGCGGATGACACGAACCTCGTACGCTGGGTTGGCGACTATGACGGCACCACCGGTTCCGCGGATACCACATCCACGGCCGGCGTATTGAAGACCTTGCCGCTCTTCGGTCCCAACTTCACGAGGTAGTTGGACGGACTAGTTTCAGCGGATTAATGATCTAGCTGGACAACCACCCCCTCCTTTCAAGCGAAAGGAGGGGGTTTGGTTTTTGCTTGAATTAATATCGTTTTTTTGCTATCTTTAGCGAACTATGAGTAAAAGAAATATCTTAATTACGGCAGTATTATTGATTGCGGCGGCCGCTTCCGGCGGTTACTTTTTGAAGAATTCAGCCAAGAACAACTCTGACACTACGGATGATGCGCCGGTGGTAAATGTGCCAATGCCCAGCAGTGACGGCCGGACCACTTTCGTTGGCGAGCCGGTGCCTTGGCACTTGCTCTTAGCCGATGCATCGTGCGAGCTGAAAGGCGAGATTAAATATCTCAATTCAAAGACATATGACAATCAGGATGCCATGTTTATCTATAGAGGCGTGGACAATCCTGGCAGAAACGTCATATGGACGGTCAGTCCGAAAGACGACATCCTGATCGGACCGAACATATTCTCAAACATACCCATTCCCAACGGCGAGAGTCTTCTGGGAATTTCATTGCCCAAAAATCCTATAGCCAAGCGGTATGAGCTGACCGCGAAGATGCAGTATGCGCGTTTAGTAGACGAAAAAGGCGACTTCGTGGTCGCCGGCGGAACGGTTAAAAACTTCGAGAAGCAATGCAAAGGCAAAACCGTTGTGGTACTTCCTTAAGAACAATCTTCTGTTTGTGTTGGCCTTTGCTCTGCTTTTAGTTTTTTCAATTCACAACTTTGACTCGATTGGCCAGGATATCGGCCGGCACTTGAAGATTGGAGAAATTATCTGGCAGACGAAGGAAGTGCCGAAGACGAATCTATTTTCCTTTACCGAGCCTGATTTTCCGTTTACCAATCATCACTGGCTCAGTGAAGTCATATTTTTCGGCATCTTCAGCGCCGCAGGATTTAACGGGTTGATCCTGACCAAAACAGCCCTTGTCCTGGCTACTTTTTTGCTGTTGTTTTCAATTGTTCGGAATCGAGCCAAGTTCTGGCCTCTTTTAATTTCTCTCCTGCTTTCGATCTTAATATTCATACAGCGCACCGAAGTGAGGCCGGAGATGTTCAGCTTCCTGATACTAGCCTTTTTCTTGTGGGCCTTGTTTCAAGCCAAGTACTCATCAAGGTCCGACCTTAAGGATCCCCAAGGTCGGACCTTGGATTGGCTATGGTTTCTGCCGCTCCTAGAAATATTCTGGGTCAATCTGCATATCTATTTTTTCATCGGCCCATTTTTGCTCTTGGCGTTTTTCATAGACCGTTTAATTTCATCAAGATCAAACCCCGGATCTGTAAAAAGGCCGGATCTTGCCAAGCTGGCGCTGATCGGAGCACTGACTGCGGCGGCCACGCTGATCAATCCGAGCGGCCTGCAAGGCGCTCTCTTGCCGCTCACCATTTTAAAAGAATACGGCTATAGCATTGTTGAAAATCAAACCCTCTCCTTCTTATCAAACTTCTTTGGCTTTAACCTTTCAATTTTTACCTTCAAGCTTTCGGTTGCTCTGCTGATCTGCTCGTTCCTCATTACGATAAAAAATACAAAATACCGGATATTCGAAATTATCATTTCCGGGTTTTTCATCTACGCCGGACTCACGATGCTGCGCAATCTGCCCCTTTACGCCCTGGCATCGTTTCCAGTCATGTCCATAGTGCTGACTGACGTACAGAGCCGCCTTGAACGAGGCTGGTCCTCGCGGCAGAATCTCTTAAATGGTCTGGCAAAAACAGCTGTTGCGGCGGGGCTTATAGTATTCATGATTTTGGTGGCAAGCAATCGCTACTATGAGTATACGAGGGCATCCCGAGCGTTTGGGTTTTCGGTTCCCAACGGCCTGGAGCGAGCGGTTGATTTCGTAAAGGACAATAATCTCCAAGGACCGATGTTCAATAACTTCGACGTCGGAGGATATTTGATCTGGCGCCTAAGTCCCGAATATAGAGTATTCGTCGACAACCGGCCTGAAGCATATTCAGTAAAATTTTTTCAAGAAACATACAAGCCGATGCAGGAAAAAAAAGAAGACTGGCTTAAGTTTTCTGATGCCTATGGCATCAACTTCATATTTTTCGGCCATGCTGACTCAACGCCATGGGGCGAGCAATTTTTGAAGCAGATCTCTAAAAATCCGGATTGGAAACCGGTGTACCTCAATGAGGAGGCAATTATTTTTGTTCGCGATATCCCCCGGAATGCAGGCGTTATTTCCCAAGCGATCACCCAGGCGAATGCCGTCGAGATCGTCTCCCAACAGACGAGCGGTTCGAGCAAAGGCGCAGTTGAAACCGACCTGACTCTGGCTCGGATATTCTACAAGATTGACTGGCGTCCAGCCGCGGCTCATTTCGCTGAAAAAGTGCTGGCCATGGATCCGGAAAACGCCTTCGCCCATTTGTATAAGAGTCTGGTCCACGCTTATTATACAGATCGTACCAATCAGCAGATTGCGGCTGATCACATGGAAAAGGCAATCCGCTTTGGCTTGAAAGAAAGCCAATATTATACGATGCTGGGCATCATGTATATGAATCTTGGCGATATGTATAAAGCACGCGCGATGTTTACTACTGCATTGAAGCTGGATGAACAGAATCAGCAGGCGAAAGAATTTTTAACCAAATATTTCCCGCCGCCGATTTAATATGTTTAATCTACTGACAAAAAAAGAATACTTTCTTCCGATCACCATTCTGATTATTCTCGGCAGTTTGGTTCATGCTTTTAATCTTCAGAATCCTCTATTCTGGGACGACATTGACTGGATCGTGAACAATGTGCCGGTTCATCGGATCGGTTGGGATCAGATTAAATTCTGGTTTAGCCATGACGCTTTAGCCGGCATCGGTCTCTCAAGCAATTACTACCGACCCGTTTTATTCTTCACATTCGCGTTGAATTACGTTATCTCGGGTACGAACTCGCTTTCCTATCACCTTTTTTCCAATGCCATCCATATCGCCAACGCGATCCTGATATTCCTTTTGCTAAGTAGATTACTATTAGCCCGTTGGGTCGCGTTTTTGACTGCCCTGATTTTTGCTATCCATCCGCTTCAAACCGAGGCGGTGGCCTATATTTCGGGTCGAGGCGATCCGCTGGCGCTCTTTTTCATGCTGTCAGCTCTGCTTTTGTACCTTAAATCAAAATCTCCGGCCGACTCCTGGAAGTTGCTTTCACTCGGCTCTTTAATCCTCGCTCTCTTGAGCCGGGAAACGGCAATCGTATTTCCATTTCTGCTGATGCTGTGCGAATTCTTCCGGTCGGGCCGCGGCCGATTTATTCTGGCGATCAGGAATTCGTTTATCAAAGCCTTGCCCTATTTCGGCATAGTTTTCGCATATGGCATTTTAAGGCTTACTGTCCTGAATTTTCAGAATACCCTCAATTTCTACCAAACGCCTACTGCATATTCGGAGAACATTCTGTATCGATTGTTCACATTCATGCACGTGCTGGTGGATTATTTCAGCTTGCTGTTTGTTCCGGTCGGGCTTCACATGGAGCGAAGCATGATCGTTCATACCTCGCTGTTTCAATGGCCGGTGTGGCTGGGCGCGCTCATCGTTATTTCTATTTTGGTGCTTCTTCGCCGTCTCTATGTACGGCGCCACCCCGATTTCCCAGTATGGCTATTTGGTTTCGGCTGGTTTTTTGTCGGCCTGGCTCCGGTTTCCGGCATCACGCCCATCAACGCGCTGATCTACGAACATTGGCTGTATGTGCCCATGATCGGATTCTGGTTCATGATATCGTTCTATTTGGTTAAACTTTTGACGTATCTTCAAGGTGAAACCTTGAAGATACGGGGGCGGACATTGGTAATTGTCGTGATGGTTGTATATGTGATCTTTCTTGGATACCAGTCGATTCAGCGGAATATCCTGTGGGGCAAACCCATCGAATTCTACAAAGATATTCTCCTTTATGAGCCGAACAGCATAAGGATAAATAACAATCTGGGTAATCACTACTACAACGCGAAAGACATGGTTCAGGCTGAATATTATT
>Ga0209541_10014799_pt1 | contig 11725 bp, 12 predicted proteins | sample RifCSPlowO2_01_FD_184027 | JGI IMG/M metagenome (GOLD analysis project Ga0209541, IMG submission 184027) | Groundwater microbial communities from Rifle, Colorado - Rifle CSP2_plank lowO2_0.1 (SPAdes) (version 2) | ecosystem: Environmental > Aquatic > Deep subsurface > Groundwater | place...
TTTCATTCCTGTTCTACGAGAAGATGATCGTGCTCGTCAACAATTTTATCAAGAAGGTGGTTAAACATCTCGATGAGTTTTTTGACGTTTGGATTGCTCTCGTCTAGTTTGAAGAGTTGTGTTCTGCCTACTATTCGTGATGGCTTTACAATACGCTGTTCAATGAGCTCTTTCATTATCGTATAGGTTGTTGCTCTGTTTAATCCTGTAATTTTTGCAACATCACCAATGCCATAGTCAATCCCTCTTAAAGCTAAGAAATGCTCCAAAATGACGTTCTTTGGTGTAACACCAAGAATTTTACAAAATTCTCCATGTTCAATATTTTCGGTCATATTATCACCTGTTCATCGTTTGCCTGATTTCAGATAGTGCTTTTGGATTGAGTGAAACATGCCATTCACCTGTCTTTTTCATACGATATATCCACTGAAGCTGTTTAATGCAGTGCTCCCATTCTTTGAGTATGAGATTCTGCTCATCTCGTGGAAGATGCGCAATGCGTTTCATCACTCGTCCTTCTGGTGTATGCTTGCTACCAATCGTTCCTTGTGAAAGCATCCATCGCAACAAGCTAATTAATTCTTCTCTCACTCAACTCACTCTCTCTGTTCTAGAAGCGTTTCACATTTATATATATTACTATTTAAGACAGATTGTATTGGAAATTGGATCATTAGCCACAACAAACTTTAAATAGTAGTTATATCTAATATCTAACTATGATAACAACCGCTCAGTTAAAGTCATGGGGAAGCTCGTTAGGCGTTGTTGTACCTAAAGACATTGTTAAAGCAGAACATCTCAAAGAAGGCGATGAAATAACGATTGAGGTACATAAGAAATCATCAATAAAAGAGATATTCGGATCGATGCCTCATTTAAGGATAGATGCTCAGAAAATGAAAGATGAAATTAGAAAAGAATGGTCGTAACATATTTTCTCGATACATACGCAATTGTAGAGATCATCAAAGGCAATCCATTGTTCACCCAATATCTATCTGAGAAATTATTCACCAGTGTATTCAATTTATACGAATTATACGTCAATATTTTAAAAGCAGATAGCGAGGAAAATGCAAAGCGAGAATATTTTAGATTTCTTGAATTTGTCATTCCTATAAACCAAGAGCATATTTTTCGTGCAGGGAAATTCAAAGTAGCACATCTAAAAAAGTCGATTTCATACACCGATGCATTAGGATACGCTATCGCAGAGATTGAGCATATGAAATTTTTAACAGGGGATAAAGAATTCAAAAATTTTGAGAATGTCGAATTCGTAAAATAACTATTAACATTTACAAAGTAATTTTTCTTCTCGCGACTACTATGTGATTGGCTTCATCATAACCAACATCATATTTTCTCTCAATTAATTTCATAATTCTATTCAAATCAATAATTAGGCTCCCTATTTTTGCATCAACAGCAGCCGCAGCAATTATTTGCAATTCTGCCTCTGTTACACCTAAATCGCCTTTTGTAAATTCACTCAATAAGTCACGATCAACATTATCTCTTGGTGAAACATAATTTTTTGCAACTTTGTCTCGAATAAAACCGTGCAGTTTCCTCATCACTTTCAAATAAAAATTTTGAACAGTATTTTGTGAACTTGGTGTTTTATCGGGAATTGTATCATAACAGCAGAATTTTCCAGCAATAACAGGCACTTCATGCTTTGTTCCATATTGCAGTATCTTATCTGCCAAAGTCCCACACGCTTCGTGGAACGTCACAACAGAAAAACTATTTCCATTTTCAAAATTGTACACATCAGCTTCTTGAAATTTAACTCGTGGATTACCTTTAGTGCTTTTCTTTGCTTTAGCAATTGATGGAGGCATAACATCAAAACCATAAATTTCAGCTTGAGGAAACGCTTCTGCAATTCTTAATGTCCCTTTTCCAGAACCACAGCAAAAATCAGCAATTGAAACTGCTTCTTCTGCAACGGCTTCTCTTAATCCTGCTATGAGTGGCCTATTCCCTTCACTAAAATGGTGGTATAATCCTTTTGTGAATTCTGTAAGAAATCCATCATAATCTCTTTGAAGAGCATAATTATTGCGTCTTACAATACCTAAAGATTCTTCTAATTCTCTCTTTACTGCTGATTCTTTTTGTTCTACTAAATTTAATGTGGGCATATTAAAATAATTCCGATTCTCGTTTATAAATATTTCGTTTATTAATCACTAAATAGTAGTATCTTCTAGCATCTTCACCATATACGGTCCTTCTTTCGTATATCCTAACTTCTTATAATATTCCCGTGCGCCTATTCCTGAAATAATGACCATCTTATCTTTTGCATGCTGCTGCGCGATATCCTCTGCTTTGTGCATCAATTCTTTTCCATAACCTCGGTGTTGTATTGCACCTTCCTCGCCGATTGCTGTTGCTGTGCCATAAACATGAAGCTCGCGGATTAATGCGCTTCCTTTTGTTATTTCTGGCCGCAGGAATTGTGAAGGAAATCTGAGGCGGCAAAAGCCAATGATAATATCATTTTTCATGTCATCTAATGAAATAAAAAATTCTTTTCCGCCGTTTGCAGCATATTCGATAATGTTCATTACTATCGCGTTATGATCTATAGCTTTTCCCATCGGCTCTCTGCAACGGATGCACTGGCATTTTGGAGCGTATTTTTCGGTGATATACTGACGCAGATTGGTGAATTCAACACCACTCGCCCACATTTTTGTCGGCACGTCGCGCTGGATACGCTGGACGCGGCAATAACGAGGGATAAACTCTTTCATCTTAACAATCCGCTGTGCAGCCTGATCTGCAGTCAATGGCGTAAATTTGCCCTGCTTCCATTGCACGTATAACGCTGTGCCCGGAGCAACCATGCACGGATAAATTTTCAGCATATCTGGACGATAATCTTCATCTGCAAATATTTGTTTAAATCCGTTAATGTCTCGCTTTTCGTCGGTTAATGGCAAGCCGGGCATATAGTGCGCAGATATCTTAAATCCGAGATCCTTGAGAATCTGGAAACTCTTTTTTGCGTCTGCGCTATCATGGCCGCGGTGAACATGCTTGAGAACGTCGTCATATACTGACTGGATGCCAATTTCTACTCGTGTACAGCCTTGTGCGAGCATTGTGCTGCCGTGCTCAAGAAAACCCCAGTCTGGCTTTGTTTCGATGCACATGGCAACGCAACGGATTACTGATGTTTCGTTTTTGTGCTGTTCTTTTTCTAGTGTTGTTTTACTGCTGTTCTTTATTGCCAACAGCTTCTGATGGATATGCTCTGTTCGCTCCTTGCTGCCTACGTCGCCGGGAAGCTCAAAAAAATCCTTGAATTTAATTATGTCAATCTCATTTTTTTTGTAGAATATCTCAAAATCATTCATTGCGCGCAGTGCATCGGTGATGAACTCATTTTGATATTCGATGGGCATCGATGGAAATGTGCCGCCCATTATAATCAACTCTATCTTGTCATGATTATGGCCTAAAGCGACATACTGCTCGAGACGGTTAAAGACTTGAAGATAGGCATCATAATTGTTACGCAATGCACGCATCGTTGTTGGCTCATGGCCCGTGTAACTTTGAGGTATGTCACCATAATAACTGTTCGGACCCCCAGGGCAAAATGTGCACTTGCCATGTGCACATGCAAATGGCTTTGTCATGATTGCAACAGGAGAAACGCCTGAGGCTGTGCGTATTGGCTTTACGAGAATTTTCTTTTTTAGAAATGGGAGATCTTCCTGGCTTGTATGAAGAAGAATCTCAAAATTTGTCGGCGGCTTTGCTGTGCTATGTTTCAGGCAAAGCTGGCGCTTGAGCTTGGCGAGCTCTTTAGAGGAATAATTATTTTTTTTGATTTCTGCGATGAGCTCGGCGTATATTGGCATGGCTTATTTTTGTGCGGACGGTTTATAATAGTTGTGGGCATACCTTACGCATTCACCACAATCTCAAGTGCAATATACACCACATAAATCCCTAGCAGCAGTATGCCATGCTTGCGCTCAACTAGCCCTTTTTTCATAAAGATCAGGACAAGTCCCATCGTTAACGAGAATGCAATTGCGCTGATCATGATCAAGCTTCTTGGTATCACAAGAGGCACGAACAGTGCGATGAGGCCAAGGAATAATAATTGTTTTGTTAACGTACTTCCAAGCAGATCGCCCATACCCACATCTTTGTGACCAGAACTCTCGGAGCGCATGATCACGATAAGATCAGGAATTTGTGCCCCTATGCCGAGAATGACGACCGATACGATAAAAGATGAAATATGAAAGCGTTTTGACAGCTCAATAACACCAAATATCAGCCAGCGTGAGCTGAGGAGAAGTGCGCCCAATGCAAGAATGAAAATCAACCCATCTTTCCATATCTTTGATATTTTTACGCTTTCTTTTAACCCTTCGGCACTTTCTTCTTTATGCCAGACAAAAAATAAATATGCACAGTATGCTGCAATCAATATTCCGCCATCAATGCGTGACAGCTTTCCATCTGCAACTAAGCCAATGGGAAGAAGTGTCGCAAGAAACACCTCAATGCGTACCTTATTGAATAATTTGCTCTGGATGTTTAATTTTCCACTGATTAATGCCATGATGCCGAGAATCAGCGTCAAGCCGCCTACGTTTGAGCCAAGAATTGCGCCAAAAACGATGCCGTGGTCGCCCAGGCTTGCGCCAGTGATCGACGATATTAATTCGGGAAATGATGCAACTGCTGCAACAACAACGAGCCCAGTGATATATTCACTCAGACCGATGCGTTTGAAATAGCGTGTGACACCATAGAGCAGCAGGTCTGCGCTCTTGATCATAATCATCAAGCTTGCGAGCAGAATAAAAATCAAATAAAATATTGGGAAGTTACCGGCTGCTGCAGCAAATATATTTACCATGCATTCTCCTCAGTATTATCGTTTAACATTTGTTTAACATTTCTTTCGCCAGCGCCTGAACTTGTCTGCTTCGATAACCAAGAAGCCAAGCGTTGACAATGCGATAATAATGATAACTTCTGATATGCTGAGCAGCATCGGCTTGTATACGTCTGTTGAAAAAAATATCTTTTGCAGTGTTGGTATATAAATCACTGCAAAGCAAATTACTGCTGAAATAAGCACGGCGCAGACAAGATACCTGTTCTTGAATATGCCTACAGTAAATGATGAGAACTTTGTTGAACGTGCAGCAAATGCCTGTCCAAACTCAAAGAACGCTATCGTCATAAACGCAGCAGCTTGTGCATGAATAAGATCGTTGCTTGATGCGTAAATATAGCTGAACAGCGATAAAACAATAACTGTCATGACTATCGGATAAAGCACCAGGAAACCACTCAGCCCGCGGTGGATCGGTTCATTAAGATCTCGTGGCTTTGATTTCATTGCATGCGGCTCAAACGGATCTGCAGCAAGTGCTATCGCAGGCAGCCCATCAGTAACCAGATTAATGAGTAAAATCAATGCAGCAGTCAATGGCAGCGGCATGCCTATGAGAATCATCAGCATTATAATGGCAACTTCTGCGATGTTCCCTGAAAAAAGGAACGCAAAAAACTTGCGAATGTTATCGTATACGCCACGGCCTTCTTCGATCGCATTAACGATGCTTGCAAAGTTATCGTCCGTCAATATCATATCGCTTGCTTCCTTGCTGACGTCTGTTCCTGTGATGCCCATCGCAATGCCAATGTCTGCCTTCTTGAGCGCAGGCGCATCGTTAACGCCATCGCCTGTCATTGCGACAATACGATTCTTTGACTGCCAAGCTTCCACAATCTTGATCTTGTGTGCAGGGTTAACACGCGCATAAATGCGGATCTCTTCAACTTTTTTGCGAAGATCATCAGTTGACATACGCTCGAGTTCCTGGCCCGTGCAATGCTTCCCTTCAATGCCTATTTCTTTCCCAACCGCCAATGCAGTTGTGAGGTGGTCGCCGGTAATCATCACGACATCAATCTGTGCTTCACGGCACTTGTGGAGCGCTTCTTTGACCTCATCTCGCGGTGGATCAATCATTGCCTGCAAGCCAACAAAAATCATGTCTTTCTCTACATTATCTATCTTTGCGCCAGGCTCAATCTCTTTGTATGCAAATCCAAGCACACGAAGCGCCTGGCCTGCAAATAATTCATTTACCTGAAGAATGTGATCTTTTCGCTGCTTGCTGAGTCGTTCACTGCGCCCATTGATTACAATGTTATCACAGAGATCAAGCAGTACGTCAACAGCACCCTTGGTGAATGCAATCTCTTTTCCTTTCACTTTGTGGATCGTTGTCATCCGTTTTCTTTCCGATGTAAACTCTATATCCACATGGCGTGGGTATTGCTTATGCATTTCAGCTCTGCTGATTCCCGCTTTTTCTGCCGAAACAATCAGCGCAGCTTCTGTTGGATCACCAATCGCTTTTATTGTTCCGTTATCATGTGTTACAACCGTGTTGTTGCAGAGCAACCCTATCCTGAGCATCAGCTCAATATCTCTGTCTTTTTGCGGCTCTATTTGTGTTCCGTTTATAGAAAATGTGCCTTTGCTGCTATATCCCGAGCCTGTGACACGGGTGATATGATCATGCGTCCATAGATTGCGCACTGTCATTTCGTTGTGTGTCAATGTGCCTGTCTTATCCGTGCAGATGACCGATACTGAGCCCAATGATTCAGCACTCGGTAATTTGCGTATCAATGCATTGCGCTTTGCCATGCGCTGTACTCCAAGTGCTAGTGAAATTGTAATAACAGCCGGCAAGCCTTCGGGAACAGCTGCGACTGCAAGTGAAATTGCGACCAGCAATATCTGAAGCAGCGGCTGGCCACGTAATGCGCCTAAGCCAAATGTGACAACAATAATGACGAGTGCAACAACGCTCATCCATCGTGCAATCTGCGCAAATTTGCGCTGTAATGGAGTAATTGTTTCACGCTCCTGCTGGAGCATTTCTGCTATTTTTCCAAACTCTGTGCTCATTCCTGTTGTTGTGACTACTGCGCTTGCTCGGCCGCGTGTGACAATAGTTCCAGCAAAAATCATATTCCGCTGATCGGCGACCATCGCTGACTTGCTGATGATGTTTACCTGCTTTTCTACTGGTGTGCTCTCCCCAGTCAGCACTGCTTCCTGTGTCTGCAGGTTGCTGATATCAATTAGCCGTGCATCTGCAGGGCATTTATCCCCTGTTTCAACAAATATAATATCTCCCGACACAATATATCTGCTACTGATTTCTTCCATACGGCCATTGCGCAACACTTTTGATCGCGGCGCTGCGAGCTTCTTCAACGCTTCAATCGATCGCTCTGCTTTGTATTCCTGGAAGAATCCAAGGATTGCATTGAGAATGACGATTGCAAGCACAACAAATGCGTCTACATATTCTGCCAATGCTGCTGAGATTATTACTGCTCCGATGAGAAGCCAAATCAACGGTGATGTGAACTGATTGATCAGGATTTTTATAATTGATGGACCTTTACTTTTTTTTATTTCATTTAATCCGTATTTATGCAATCGTTCTTCGGCTTCGTGTGCTGTTAGCCCTTTATCTGTTTGTACATTGAATTCTGACAATACCTCTTTTGTTTCCTTACGATAATACTCCATTTCAGTTCACTTTGATGTTCTGATGTTGTGCTTTTGTGCGTACTCTTCCCAATATCTTTGCTCAATATTGTGCACTTTTTGCTGGTATTCATTCCAGTCAAGGTACTTTTTGCCAAACAACTTTTCTATCAGCCTCATTTTTTCCTCCTCAATAGTTCAACAATATAATCCTTGAGCGGCTTGTTTGAGTTAATTGCTTCTATCTTTAATGTTTTGTGCAGTTCGGGGGGGAGCTCGATGTTTATTCTTGTCATGGTATTTTACTAATAATGTTTATTATAGGTATAATGATTAGAATTGTTATTTTGTTTATAAGGATTACGGTTTTTGGGGGCGATGGATAGAAATTCTTCTTAGGACTTACAGAGCATCGAACTGGAGGTCTGATGTAAATAATTTGAAAAAGAAATAAACCCTACTTCTTCGGCTTCTCTTCTTTCTTTGACGCTTCTGCCTTCTTTGCGCCTGCTGCTGGTGCTGCTGCGCCTGGCGCTGCACCTGCTGGAGCTGCTTCGACCGGCAAGAGTGCTTCGATGAGTGCGGTTGGAATCTTTGCTTCGAGGAGTTTTGCTTTGATCTTGCCTCGTTCCATGCCTTGCATCTGTGCAATAATCTCTTTCGCCTTTGCTTCGAATTCGGTGCGTCTCTTCTCGAGCTCTTCCCTGAGGCGTATCTTCTCTGCTTCGAGCGCCTTGAGCTCTTCCTGTGACAATTCTGTTTTTTCTAACCTAATCTCTTCATCAAATTTGCCAGCATTAACAAGCGCAATTGCATCTCGACCCTGGACGCCTTCGACCAGGATGCCCATGCTGTTGCATGTACCAATTACTTCCTTTACTCGTGCTTTCAAGTCTTTGCCAAGCAACGAATCTTCTTTCATCTTTGATACTTTAATGATCTGCTCAATGAGAACGTCAGCAATTTTATCTGTCAATGGGTTGCCTGAACCTTTTTCAACGCCTGCTTCTTTTAACAGCAATGCGCTGGTGGGTGGCGTACCAACCTCAATCTCAAATTCTTTTGTAGATGTATCAACAATAACTTCAACAGGAACCTGCATGCCCGCGAAACTTTTGGTTTTCTCGTTGATCTTTGCAATGACCTGGCCAATGTTAACGCCTAATGGACCAAGTGCAGGACCTAGAGGAGGCGCTGCAGTTGCTTTGCCGCCCTGAATCATTGCTTTAATCTTTTCTTTGGGCATGGTGTCTCGGCTCAATGGCTTCTTTATAAGCTTTTTGCGAAAATTACTCTTCAGAAGCCTCTTCTTCTGCTTCTCTGCGGATCACTTTCACAGCGTCCATGCGGACAGTAATTGGAATAGGTACTGCTGCCTGAAGCAGCTCGACAACAACTTCTTCTTTGGTCTTGTCCACGCGCATGACTTTTGCCTGTTCACGCTTGAATGGGCCAGAAACAATTTCAACAATGTCGCTCTTGCGGATGTTGCGCTCGACCTTGACTTGCTCAAGCATATGATCAATTTCTTCATATTGGATTTCCCTGGGTAAAATGCCTCGTGCGTATGGTATGCGTGCAGTCATCTGTTCAGCATCAATACGAGTTGCTGCTTCGATAAAAACGTAGCCTCGCATGCCCTGTGCGCGAATGATTGAGAATACATTACTTGGAACCTTTCTCAGCTTTGAACTTACGAAGTCCATGACCTGGTCTTCTCGGTTTGCAGTAGTTCGCAACCCAAAAATGTGTGTTTCTTGTTTTTCTTCCATTGTTCTCCTATTAATCAACTGCTGAATCATGCTTAATATGAAGCCAACCAATCCGAGGATTGCGATGCCCGCTGCTGACACTTTTGCTGTTGTGATAAACTCTTCTTTATTAGGCTTTTGGATGACCTTCATCACTCGCCTGCATTCGCCGATAAAGCGCTTCAAGCGGAGCATGTAATCTTGAAACTTAGACTGCGACTTATTGATAACAATTACTTCCGGTTGTTGAGCAGGCTCTGGTTCACTCACTACTTCTTGTTCGTTTTCCATGAGAAATAAGCTTGGAAACGGTGTTGGTATATAAAGGTTTTGTGAGGTGATTTTGGGCTGTTTGAGCTTATTTTTGGCTTAATTCACAAACTCAATCCCCAGCTCGTTTTCAATCTGGCGCTTTTTCTTATCGGTCGAGCGTATTGTCTTGCCGAGGATCTGTTCTGACTTAACACCGGTAATCACAAGCATAACGCGGATAGTGCGCTGTAAATCCTTGTAAATCTGTGCTCCCCAGATGATCTTTGCGTCCTCATCAAGCTTTTGTGCAACAGCTTCGATCACCTTGCGAGCCTCGTCTAATGTCATGTCCTCGCCGCCTGCGACGTTTATCAGCGCGCCGGTTGCACCCTTAATATCGACATTCAGCAGTGGATTTTCAATTGCTTTCTGCACTGCTTCGATTGCACGGTCTTCTGAATCAGATTCACCAACCCCAATCAATGCAACGCCGCCATTAGACATGATTGCACGGATATCAGCAAAGTCCAAATTGACGAGGCCTGCGCGTGTGACGAGTTCTGCGATGCCCTTGACTGAATTGGTTAAAATTTCATCTGCGACTTTGAATGCTGTATGCAACGGCAAATCAGGACATAACTCGAGAAGCTTTTCATTTGGAATAACAATCAACGTATCAACGATCTGCTCCAATTTTTCAAGTCCAATCTGCGCGTTTTCCCAGCGCTTGTTGCCTTCCATAGTAAATGGCAATGTGACGACTGCGACTGTTAGCGCACCCATCTTTTTTGCCATCTGTGCGACAACGGGTGCGCTGCCTGTGCCTGTGCCTCCGCCCAAGCCGCAGGTAACAAACACCATGTCAGAATTTTCTACCGCTCGCTTGATCTCAATCTCCTGCTCTTTTGCAGCCTCTTCTCCCAAGCGTGGATTTGATCCTGCACCAAGACCGCGTGTTAATTCACGGCCAATCAAAATTTTTTTATCTGCAGTTGTGTACAATAAATCTTGTGCGTCGGTATTTACTGCAATCGTTTCTGCACCTTTAATGCCTACTTCGGTAATACGGTTAATTGTGTTATTGCCGCCACCGCCACAGCCGACGACTTTGATGCGTGTCTGCTGGTGTGCGAGAAGCGCTTCAAGCTCTGCATCAATATCCGATTTTGCTCGTGAAGAAGTTTCTTTTAATGTGAGATCTGCACGTATGAATTGCGCTGGCTGTGCGATGTGAATTTGCGCAATCTGAGAATTTTGTTGTTCAACCACCATTTCACCCTCGATGATTTGGGATGGGTATCTCTATATAAAGATTTTTACTCTGGCGTGGTATGTTTCTTTGCAGCGAACTCAACTGTCAAGCCCACCAGCTCCAACAGTTTTTTTGCGAGCGGCTTTGCGAGCTCGTCAGGCAACTTTTGTTCTGTTTGGATGGTTGCTGCTGCATCGTTGACTGCTACTTCACACTTGATTGGCAGTGTCGATCCAAGAAAGCTCTCTATCTGCTCCTTCTTGTCAGAAATCTGCTTTCTTATTGAGATATCATATGTTATTGTTCTGTTGGCAAGCGGATGATTGTAATCGACGATGACTCGACCGCCGCTGACCCTGAGAACAGTGGCAACCCTGCCATCAATGTTCACTTTCAATCCCGGCTGCGGCATCACATTTTGCTTTTTAAATACAGCCATCGGAATGAGCTTAATCAGTTTGATATCTTTTTTTCCAAACGCTTTCTCTGGCGGGAGAGTAATTGTAAATTCTTTTCCTGCTTCTTTGCCCATCAGCGATTCGTCTAGTCCGCTGACAATTTGTGACTCGCCAATGCAAATTGTGATTGGCTTATATTTTGTGCATTCACTGCGGAGATTATGTTTTTTTGCGACGGACTCTTGTGTTGTGTCGAAAATTGTACCGTCTTCGAGCTTTCCTGTATAATCCAATAAGACAAAATCGTGCTTTTTGAGTGGCATGGTTGTGTTGTTGGCGTTCCCTTTAAATTATTTACGCATTATCTTAACTATTTTCAGAATCTCATCTGCAATCTGTTCCGGCGATTTATGCGTTGCATCAATAACCATATCATAATTTGAGATATCGTAGACGTCAACACCATAATATTTCTTATATCGCTTCTTGTCGCTGGCTG
>Ga0209541_10014801_pt1 | contig 11724 bp, 13 predicted proteins | sample RifCSPlowO2_01_FD_184027 | JGI IMG/M metagenome (GOLD analysis project Ga0209541, IMG submission 184027) | Groundwater microbial communities from Rifle, Colorado - Rifle CSP2_plank lowO2_0.1 (SPAdes) (version 2) | ecosystem: Environmental > Aquatic > Deep subsurface > Groundwater | place...
TCTCTATGACAGGAAGATGATAGAGAAAGAGGTCGAGAAGATATTTGAAAGGAAAGTCCCGCTGAGATGCGGCGGATATATAATCATCGAGCCGACCGAGGGACTTGTGGCGATAGACGTGAACAGCGGAAAATTCACAGAGAAGAAGAGCCTCGAGGAGACGGCCTTCGCCGTAAATATGGAGGCCGCCAGAGAGGTGGCCCGCCAGATAAGGCTGCGCGACCTCGGCGGGATCATCGTCATAGATTTCATAGATATGATGCAGGCCGGGAAAAGGCGCAAGGTCTTCGAGGCGCTCATAGATTCCTTAAAGCGTGACAAGGCTAAGACCGACGTCTCGCCGCTCTCAGAGATCTGCCTCGTCGAGATGACGCGCCAGAGGATGAGGCGCAGCGTCGAGAGCATGTCGTTCAGGGAATGCCCGTATTGCCAGGGCAGGGGCCTTATAAAATCCGTCTCGACCGTCTCTATCCAGGCATTGAGGAAGGTCAAAAAATATCTCAAAGAGACGAAGAAGAAACAGGTCGAACTTCACGTAAATCCCGAGGTCACCTCGCGCTTGTTTAACGAGGACCGCCAGGCGATAGAGGCGATCGAGCGCACCTTCCACGCCCGGATAATCGTCAAAGCCGACCCGCTGCTGCACGTCGAAGAGATAAAACTGATCTAATAAATTAGGGATGACAGAACAAAAAGTGAGTAAGCGACTGAATGTAGTTGCTGGATTAGGAATAGGCTGGATTATCACATTCATTTATTTTGTTATCTTCCCTTTTATTGTTGATACCTCAAATTATCGGGATTCACTCGACAGCTGGCATGTTTTATATATTGTTGGAGGATCGATATTCTTTTTTGAAAACGTAGTTATATCTCTTGTTAACGCAATCTGTTTGATCTGGAAGAAAGCAAGAGTTATAGTTGGCGTACTTTGTGTTTTGTTGTTATTACAATGGTTACTAGTACTTTTTTTTAGTTGCAGGCAAATGTTTTTATTGATTAGTCCTAATACAGCTATTAATTTTCCTTTAATGCTATTTTCGCAACTTATATTTGGTTTTCTAGCGGCCAATATCATGGTTCTTTTTAGTAGATCGAATAGGCATTATTTTCAAAAATAGTTTCAGTGACAGTATACTTAATTACGTATTTACCCTCCCTCAAAATGGAATAATGGGGACGCGTCAAAAAGGGACAGGCCGAATAAGTGGAGTCTCTCAAAGCAAATGTCACACCTAATAAAATGAAGAAAAACAAAAATAATAAGACATCGCACGGCCCTCTACAGTTGTGGGCAAAATCAATTAATTGGAGCAAGCGAGTAAAAGCAGCTTGTAAACCTTGCTGGGAAATCAAATATTGTCCATATGGGCCCTTGGTTGAGCAACTCCCGTTAAAGCTGAAACCAGATGATAAAAGTTGTCGTATATTTGGTCATGATTGTCCTGTGTTTTTTGTCGCTGAACCCTTAACCGAAACTAAAGAATTAAGAAACATTAGCAGATCAATTCCGCGTAACGTTCAATTTAAAGTATTAAAGCGTGAAAACCAGATTTGCTCTGAATGTGGCCAATCAGTAAGAGATGAAGATGTAGAATTTGACCATATAATACCATGGTCAAAAGGCGGGTGCTCAGATGAGCATAATGTCAGACTCTTGTGTAAAACTTGCAATCGACAAAGAGGTAATCGATTCGAAGAGAAATATCTGATCGAGTCATTATCAGAACACTTGATAGAACCCATACCGTTTGACCTTATCCTTGTTTTAATTGAAGTGATAAAGTTATTTCAGTTATTTCGCGCAGAACATCAAAGATCGCCTTCAGTAAAAGAATTCAGTAGATTATTTGGGAGAAGAAAAGTTAAAAAAATAGATGAAATAGAATTGAATATACTCGAGGATTTTAACACATTTTTTACTTCAAAAAAGCCTACTGAGCTTAAAACAAAGGAGTTTAATGCACTTAGATATCGATGGGGATTCGAAGATACCCACTTTCACAAGCTAAAAGATACAAGCAAATATTACAACATAAGTGTTGAAGATTTACTAAAATTGGAAATCGAATTGATTAATAGATTAGGGTTTCAAGTTAAGATTAACGGATCCGACAAAAGTCGATGGCTAAAACATTAAATAATGAGGGACAGGGAGGCTAATTATTTTAAGGTCACTACAGATTAATATACGGCGTGGAGGTTTTGGTGTTTTTCACAGAGTTTTCTTAGTCCGAGCGGCAGGAATCCCTTAACTTGGTATGCCGACCAGGCAATCCGGTGAGCGAAGAGGCGATTTGTTCCGTAGGTCTCGAGATACCTCGGGACAAGGAACAAAAACAGCCCGAGCGAACCGATTGACTGGTCGGCAGGTAATGCTCCGTATTTCGCTACATCTATAAGCGGGAAATTAATTGACACCCACGCCGTTTTAAGGTATAATTTCACGACATTCACTAGAAAACTCGAATGAAGATGATACGATACTTTATCCCTTGCCTAGACGCTTGAAAATTCTTTTAGAATTTTCTGCGCAGGCTTCGGGATTAATTCGCCCCGCAACTGCAAGCAGATTTCGCAGAAATCTGCGCAGCGTATAGTTGCAGGGGCTCATTAAGGAGGTTTCTATGTACGCCGTAATATTGACAGGCGGGAAGCAATATAAGGTCGAAAAAGGCGACTCGATCACGGTCGAGCGCCTATCCCATCCTGAAAATGAGAAGGAAATCACGATAAAAGAAGTGCTCATGGTCCATGACGGGAAGGAAGTCAAGTTCGGCAAGCCTTTCCTCAAGGACGCGAAGGTGGTCTGTGAGGTCGTATCCGACTTCAGGGGCAAGAAGCTAATATCATATAAATACAGAAGGCGGAAGGATTCGCACTGGAAGAAGGGCCACCGCCAGGAATTGACGAAGATAACGATAAAAGAGATAAAGATCTAGCTTAGGCCCTTCCTTAATCGGATCAGGAAGGCCTATACTTTAGTATAGGAGGAGACAATGGCTCATCATAAAGGACAAGGTTCAACCAGAAACGGCCGCGACAGCAATTCCCAGAGGCTCGGGTTAAAGGCTTCAGGCGGAGAGAAGGTCACAGCCGGAAGCATAATAATAAGGCAGCGCGGGACCCCGTTTAAAGCGGGTATCAATGTAGGCAAGGGTAAAGACGATACGCTTTTCGCCTTAAAAGACGGGATAGTCACTTTCAAGTCCAAGACAGTCAGTATCCTGCCACAATAAAATAAGAAGCCGAAAGCCAAGGTGTTTGTAGATACCGCGAAGATCGAGGTCAAGGCAGGCCACGGCGGCGACGGTTGCTCGAGTTTATATAAGGACAGGTATTCCCGCTACCCGGTCACAAACGGCGGACCCGGCGGGAACGGCGGCAACGTCGTAATAAGGGCGAACGAGAATATACACACCCTCCTGGACTTCCAATACCGCAGGCACTTCAAGGCCCACAAAGGCGAGAACGGCTCATCCAATAATAAGAACGGCAAGACAGGGGAGGACTGCGTCATTGAGGTCCCTGTCGGGACTATCGTCAAGGATTTCGATAAGGGCCACATCTTAAGGGACCTGACCGCATCCGGCGAGAGTTTTATTGTCGCCAAAGGCGGCCTCGGCGGGCGAGGCAACGCCTCGAAGAAACCAGCGACAAAAGGCGAACCCGGCGAAGAGAAGATACTGCAGCTCGAATTGAAGCTTATCGCGGATTGCGGGCTTCTCGGTTTCCCGAACGCCGGAAAATCGTCCCTGATATCGTTTATCTCCAAGGCCAAACCCAAGATCGCCGCGTACCCGTTCACGACCAAAGAGCCTGTCCTTGGCATCGTCGAATATGACCCGGACCGGCATTTTAAAATAGCGGATATCCCCGGGCTGATAGAAGGCGCGCATGAGGGTAAGGGCCTGGGCCATAAATTTCTCCGCCATATAGACCGGACGAAATTACTGATACACATAATCGATATGGCCGGGGTGGACGGCAGGGACCCGGTCGAGGATTATAAAATATTAAATAACGAATTGAAACAATACGGCGGTCACGTCGAGAAGAAGCCGCAGGTACTCGTCGCAAATAAGATGGACCTGCCGGAGGCGGAAGCGAACCTGAAAAGGTTTAAAGAAAAAACAAAAAGGGATATAATACCCATATCGGCGAAGACCGGCGATGGGACAAAGGAATTAGTAGAGGTAATAGTAAAAAAACTGGATGAAATAGGATGAGGGATAATTTTCTTTCGAATTTAAAATTGGTAGTGGTCAAGGTCGGGACTTCGACATTATCGTCGAAATCCCATCCTATGGACAAACACGCCGTAAAGAAGATCTCCGATCAGGTCTGCGGGCTCCTGGATAAGGGGATAAAAGTCGTCCTCGTAAGCTCGGGTGCTATCGGCGCCGGCATGCATTTGTTGGGGCTGAAGGCCCGCCCGAAAACACTCAACCATCTCCAGGCCGCCGCTGCCATCGGCCAGGCCCAGCTTATGAAGGCCTATGATGAATATTTCAAGGACCACGGCCGCAAGGTCGCGCAGGTCCTCCTGACGCGCGACGACCTCGAGGAACGCAAGAGATACGTAAGCGTGAAGAGCACGATCCAGACTATCCTCGAATACGGCGCCGTCCCGATCATAAACGAGAACGACACGGTCTCGGTCGATGAGATAAAATTCGGCGACAACGACACGCTCGCGAGCCTTGTGACGACCCTGCTCGGGGCAGATCTCCTTATAATACTCTCCGATGTCGACGGCCTCTACAGCCACATGGGAAAGAAAGAAGTGATAGATACCGTAAGGGAGATAAATAGCGGGATAGAAAAGCTCGCTTGCGGCACAGACAAGGAGACGTGCGTCGGCGGGATGTCGACAAAGATCAGGGCCGCAAAAGTAGTCACGGATTCCGGGATACCCATGGTCATCGCGAACGGGAAGACCGAAGGAATTTTAATAAAGATCGTCAACAAGGAAAAAGTCGGCACGATCTTCATACCACGAGATAAATAACCCCTTACCGTCCCTCTCCCCATAGGGGAGAGGATTAAGGTGAGGGGGAGCGGAGTTTTTGAATGAGCGACTTAAAGAAAGAAATACTGTCCATCGCCCAAGAAGCGAAGAAGGCGTCATTTCTCATGGGGCAGATATCGTCGGCGATAAAAGATAGGGCCCTGCTATCGATGGCTGATGCCCTCGAGAAGGTCAAGCCCGCCATATTCGCGGCTAATAAAAAAGACGTCCGGCAGGCGAAGGCGAAAAAGTTGAAGTCGGCTTTTATCGACCGCCTGATATTAAACGATAAGAGAATAAAGGCGATGGCCGGGTCACTGCGAGAGGTCGCGGCGCAGCACGATCCTATCGGCGAAGTCATGAAGATGTGGACGCGTCCAAACGGCCTCTGGATAGGAAAATTGAGAGTGCCGCTCGGCGTGGTCGGGATCATATATGAATCCAGACCTAACGTTACGGCCGATTGCATAGGCCTGTGCCTCAAGGCCGGAAACAGCGTCATATTGCGCGGCGGGAGCGAGGCGATAAACTCGAACATCGCGATCTTCGATGTACTCAATGGCACGGCAAAAAAGAACGGTATTCCCCATGGAGCCGTCAATCTGATAAAGACTACCGATAGAAAAGCCGTCCACATCCTTCTTACTTTGAGCGATTATGTGGATCTTATAATACCCCGCGGCGGCGAGAGCTTGATAAAGGAAGTCGCGCGCCGGTCGAGGATCCCTCTCCTCAAGCATTATAAGGGCGTATGCCACGTCTATGTCGATGAGGACGCGGACCTTAATATGGCCGAGAAAGTATGTTTCAACGCGAAGGTCCAGCGGCCCTCGGTTTGCAACTCTATGGAGACGCTCCTTGTAAATGAGGAGATCGCGGCGAGGTTCCTGCCCTCGATGATAAAGAAATATAAAGAAGCCGGCGTAGAGATAAGGGGCTGCCCTATGACGAAGAGGATCGTCAAGGGCATAAAGGCGGCGGCAGAAAAGGACTGGTTTACGGAATACCTTGACCTGATCCTTTCGATAAAAGTAGTAAAGGATTTGCATGAAGCGATCGAGCACATAAACAAATACGGCACCAAGCTCTCGGACGCTATCGTGACCGAGAACTACCATAACGCGGTCGAATTCCTGAGAAAGATCGATTCGGCGTCGGTCTATGTCAACGCTTCGACCCGTTTTACGGACGGCGGAGAATTCGGGTTCGGCTCCGAGATAGGGATCTCGACCGATAAGTTCCACGCGCGCGGACCTGTAGGCGTAGAAGAACTGACGAGCTACAAATATATCATTTACGGGGACGGACAGATAAGGGAGTGACAACATGCGTATAGGCATACTGGGCGGCACCTTCAATCCCATCCACGTAGGCCATCTTGTATTGGCCGAAGAGGCGAGAGAGAAATTAAGCCTCGACAAAGTGATATTCGTCCCGGCATACGTACCGCCGCACAAGAAAGATGAGGAGCTCGCCGAACCTAACGACAGGTTCAAGATGGTCGAGTTGGCGTTGAGGGGGAATTCCGATTTTGAGGTTTCGACGTTCGAGATGGACTCGAAGACGACGTCTTATTCGGTCGAGACGCTGAAGGCGTTCAAACAGAAATACGGCGAAGAGGCGAAGCTCTTCTTTATTACGGGCGCGGATTCACTGGGGGAGATCTATTCATGGAAAGAGATCGACCAGATATTCAAACTCTCGCAGTTCATCGTGGCCAACCGCCCGGGATACGAGATCGGCAACGTCCCGAGCGGCATCGATGTCGTTACGATAACCTCGCTTGAGATATCGTCCTCGCTTATAAGAAAGAAGATAAAGGAAGGCAAGTCGATAAGGTATCTTGTTCCCGAGCCGGTGAGGGAATACATAATAGCCCGAAGGCTTTACAGATAAAGGAATGATACGATGAGAAACTATTATTTTACGCCGGAAGGCAAGCTTCGCAAGGACATACCGGTCGAGGAATTCCGCCAGGCGCTCTCGGTCGAGAACTCCCTTTTATGGGTCGACATGGAAGCCCTTGAGGACAGCGATATCGAGACATTGATGGATGTCTTCGGCTTACATCCGCTGACCATAGAGGACTGCATCATGGTCAACGCGAGGCCAAAGGTCGAGGATTTCCAGAGCTACCTCTTCCTTGTTATCCAGGGCGTGAAGGCAGCTATCGATACGAAAAAAATAGAGATATTCGAGGTGGACTTCTGCCTGGGCAAAAACTATCTCATCACCGTCCACACGGACCAGGTCAACCCGATAACCCTTAATCTCGAAAGGGTAGACAAGGGTTCTCCGGTCATCGCGCGCGGCAGCGACTTCCTTATGTGTTCCATACTCGAGTCGCTGGCGGACAGCTACTATCCCATCGTGGACCAGTTTGACAAACGGGTCGATGACATGGAAGCGGAGCTCTTTAAAGACCCGACGACAAAGACCTTTAACCAGATATACAGGCTGAAGAACGATACGATGTTCCTGCGCCGGAGTATCGGTCCACAGGTCGATATCTTTTCGGTCCTGACTCGCGGCGACTTCCCGCTCATAAGGCAGGCTAATTACGTATATTTCAGGAACGTCTATGACCACCTTGTAAGGATAAACGACATCGTGGGCACTTCCCGCGACATCGTAACAGGCGCCCTTGAGGCGTACGTATCCATCGTATCGAACAAGCTCAACGAGGTCATTAAGGTCCTGACGCTCCTTGCGACCGTAATGATGCCTTTTGTCGTGATCCCCGGCATCTACGGGATGAACCTGAAGTTCCTTCCGTTTTCGCAGCACGAGAGCGGGCTTTGGTTCATATTGGCGTTCACGGCGCTCCTGACCGTATTGACGGTACTGTATCTAAAGAAGAAGAATTGGTTATGATGGAAGAACTCAAGGAATTCTGGCCACTCCTGCTGGCAATAGGAATATTGCTTATCTTTTCGGCGTTTTTCTCCATGTCCGAGACCGCGCTCATCTCGTTGAGCAAAATACGCCTGCGCCACCTGCTGGCAAAGGGTACTAAGAATGCGAAACTGGTCTATGCGCTCCTCTCTAACCCCGACCGTCTTATTACCTCGATCCTGGTGGGCAATAATATCGTAAATACCGCCATCTCCGTCCTCATCGCTTTTGTGCTTATCCATATATATGGAAAAGATGTCGGTATGATCCTTGCGACCATAATAGGCGCCACCATACTTGTTGTGTTCGGAGAGATAATACCAAAGGTCTTCGCGATCCAGCGCTCGGAGAAGACTTCCCTCAAGATTGCCGTCCCGCTGAAATTCGTCCTCGCAGTTTTAGCGCCTATAGCCCGTGTCTTTTATGGCCTGGGGAGCGGTATCATAAAAGTTTTCGGCGGCGAAGCGAAGCGCGGGCCCCTGATCACAGAGGAAGAGATAAGGCTCATGATAGAGCTTGGCAAGGAAGAGGGCGTCCTCGGCGATGAGGAGCGCAAGATGCTCCATAAGATATTCGAGTTCGGCGATACGCTCGTCAGCGAGGTCATGGTCCCGAAGGAGAAGATAATAGCCGTAGATATCGATGCCTCATCCGAGGAGCTGCTTAATCTCCTGGTCGAGGAAGGGCACGCGAGGATACCTGCCTATAAAGGCTCGATCGACAACATAGAGGGGATCATTTACGCGCGGGACCTGCTTTATATCTGGCAGAACAAAGGCCTCGTCATAATACCTGATCTGCTGCACCCCTCATATTTTGTGCCGAAGAACAAACGGGTCAGCGACCTGCTTAAGGATTTCCAGCGCATGCGGATACAGATGGCGATAGTGGTGGACGAGAAGAAGCGGACGGCCGGCCTTATCACTCTCGAAGACCTTACAGAGGAGATAGTCGGCGAGATAGACGAGTCGATCGAATAAAGGCCCATGGGCTTTCCGGCCGGCCATCTTGACAGGCATTATGCGGTGTGGTAAACTACAAACTATTCCAAAACCCCAAGAGGAGGTGTTCAATGGAAGGTTATTGCGTAAAATGCAAGAAGAAGCAGGAGATGAAGGATGCTGAGAAGCAGAAGATGAAGAACGGCCGCGACGCCATGAAAGGCAAATGCCCGGCTTGCGGAACCGGAATGTACAGGATATTAGGGAAGTAAGATAGATACCAGATCAAAGGCCACACTGATAGCTGAGACAGCCAAAGAGAAGAAGGCCGAAGACATAGTCTTGGTGGATGTGAGTAAGGTATCATCGTTTTGTGATTACTTCATCGTAATGACCGCGACCAACACCCGCCAGGTCAAGGCTGTATCGGAAGAGATAGAAGCGAAGCTGGAGGAAGAAGGGATAAGACTCTGGCACAGGGAAGGCGGCAGGGAATCAAATTGGGTTTTGCTGGATTTCGGCAATTGTGTGGTGCATATATTCGAGCCCGACGCCCGGAAGTTCTATGACCTGGAGAGCCTTTGGGGCGATGTGCCGCAGGAGAAACTCAACTAGGAGACAGATAATATCAATGCCACCCGCGTCAATGCGGGTGGCATTATATTTAAACCGATATGATAGAAAACTCGATACTTGAATTCCTCGATAGGAATTTAAGCGGAATGGAAAGGCTGAAAGGCCTTTACTCCGTGGACTATCTTTTTCTTGAGAATCCCAAAGACCCGAGCCACGGTGACATTTCGACGAATATCGCTTTCAGGCTGGCCAAGACTTTAAAGGCGAATCCGGCCGAATTGGCGAAGGAGATCGTCAAAACATTCGCTGATAAACTTGCGTCTTCGTCGCTCAAGGGCGATATCGCCGCAATAGAGCCATTAAACGGTTTTATAAATATTCGGCTTTCGGCCGGGGCGTTACGCCGGATACTCAAGGACGTAAAGTCAGAGAAAGAGAAGTTCGGCCATAACGATTCAGGAAAAGGAAAGAAGGTCCAGGTGGAGTTCGTGAGCGCCAACCCGACCGGCGTATTGAGCGTCGCGCACGCGAGGCAGGCGGCATTCGGCGATTCGCTCGCGAATATAATGACCGCCAACGGCTATGAAACGGCCCGCGAATATTACATAAACGACGAAGGTGTCCAGATAACGATACTCGGCCAGTCGATATACGCCAGGTACAGGGAGGAGATAGGCGATCAATATGAATTCCCGGAGAACGGGTATAAGGGCGAATATATAAAGGAGATGGCCGGGGAATTCCGCAAGGAACACGGCGATAAATATAAGGCTGAGACGCCGGAAAACATCAAGGTCTTTTCCGTATGGGGATGCGATTACCTGTTAAAAGAGATAAAACAGGAACTTCTGGATTTCGGCGTCAAGTTCGACGTCTGGTTCAGCCAGAAAGCCCTGGGGGCTTCGGGGAATATCGAGAAGACCTTAGACCTGCTCAAGGAGAAGGGATTATTATATGAGGCCGAGGGCGCGCTCTGGTTCAAGTCGACGGAATTCGGCGACGACAAAGACAGAGTCGTAAAAAAGAGCGACGGCGCGTATACCTACGTGACGCCTGACATCGCCTATCATAAGGACAAATTCGAACGCGGTTTTTCGAGGGTCATCGATATACTCGGGCCTGACCATCACGGATATATAAACAGGATAAGGGCCGCGGTCCAGGCGCTGGGGTATCCTGCCGATGCTATATCTATAGTAATAATACAGCTTGCCACTTTATATAAGGACGGGCAGCCGGTGAAGATGTCAACGAGGGCCGGCGAGTATATAACTTTACGGGAAGTCCTTGATGAAGTGGGCAGGGACGCCGCGCGTTTCTTCTTTTTGATGAGGAAAGCGAGCGCGCACCTGGATTTTGACCTCGAACTCGCGAAGAAGCAGACGCCGGAGAACCCGGTCTACTATGTGCAATACGCGCACGCGAGGATATGCAGCATACTTGCTTTGTCGAAGTTATCCGAGGGTGATATCGCGAACGCGGACCTCGAGCTGCTTTGCGCGCCCGAAGAGCTGAACTTATTCAAGGGATTGAGGCAGTTCCCGTTGGCGGTGCGGCTTGCCGCGCAGGAACTTGACCCTTACAGGATAATAACGTATCTGCAGGAATTAGCGGCGTGCTTCCATAAATTCTACGAGGCGAACAAGGTCATCTCGGACGACGCGGAGCTCAGCCGCGCGAGGCTCCATCTCATCTCATGCGTGAGGCAAACCCTCGCCAACGGTTTAACTCTGCTCGGAGTCTCCTGCCCCGCAAAGATGTGATTTAATATAACGCAAGCCGCAAAGGTATGCCACGAACGGCGACTTGTCCTCAGTGGGTCGCTGGCTCGCCCTGCGCGCTCGCTGCGCTTCGGGAAATTCTCGCTCTCCCTCGCTATCGCTCGGGATCCGTGCCCGCTCGAATTTCCCAATCCCTGTGAGGACAAAGATCGCCGTTCTTGACGTACTTCCTTTCGCGGCTTGTGCGTTTTGAACTTAATGTATGGCCCGTAGGCTTTGAATGAGACGCAGGGCTTTCCTGGTCCGAGCGGGCCGGTTCCCGCCGAAGGCGGGAGAGCGAGGAGCAGGGTAGAGTGAGTCCCTCCGCCGGGAGGGACGAACGTCCCTGCGGCCATACAAAGCCGAAGAGGCCAGCTAATAATATGTGGGAAGTCATGGCACAAGCCGCGAAGAACGCGCGATGAGGGGAAAAGAACCCGAGTTTTAGACCGCTGTGAATTTGCGGCCATATTGTGAATGGAGTGAATTTATGTTTGAATCACTAAAGTTATATAAGGGCGAGGAGGTGGACCTCGCGCAG
>Ga0209541_10014803_pt1 | contig 11723 bp, 4 predicted proteins | sample RifCSPlowO2_01_FD_184027 | JGI IMG/M metagenome (GOLD analysis project Ga0209541, IMG submission 184027) | Groundwater microbial communities from Rifle, Colorado - Rifle CSP2_plank lowO2_0.1 (SPAdes) (version 2) | ecosystem: Environmental > Aquatic > Deep subsurface > Groundwater | place: Rifle...
CCCATATGTTGGTCGCCAATTTCACCCTCTATTTCTCTTTGAGGAGTCAGTGCCGCAACGGAGTCTACCACAATCACATCCACGTTTTTGCTATTTACCAAAGTTTCCACAATTTGCAAGGCGTGTTCACCTGAATCAGGCTGTGAAATTAATAAATCATTAGTGTTTACCCCAAGGCGTTTGGCATAGTCAGGGTCCATAGCGTGCTCAGCATCAATATAAGCGCATACTCCGCCCTTTTTTTGGGCTTCAGCTACCACATGCAGGCATAGCGTAGTTTTACCGGAAGATTCCGCGCCATAAATTTCTATAATTCTTCCACGGGGCATTCCCCCAACCCCCAGGGCCAAATCCATAGCAATAGAACCGGTGGGCACCGTGTCCACATTCACCTTACTGCTCTCCGAAAGTTTCATGATAGACCCCTCCCCAAATTTTTCCTTTATCTCATCCAGCGCCGCAGTCAGGTTTTTATCCCGCTTGGCATCTTCCGCTTTTTTGTCTATTTTTTTATCCTCCTTTGCCATAGATGTTATTTGATTAATAAATAGAATCTGATATTTCTATATCCCGAACTCTCAAAGGCTGGAGATTTTTCTCAGCCAGCAAGCGCAGGATTTTTTCAAAATCAACTTCCTTTTTAATTTTTTTCTTTTTTCGTTTTTGAGCCATATTTTTAAAATTTGAAAATTGATTGGAAATTGGAAATTGGTAATTGAAAATTGGAAATTACGCCTACACCTTCTCCCAATTTTCCTGCTTTGGCGTTTCTTCCGATTCATCCAGCCCGGCGCCGCCTCCAATGTCTGCTAGCGCGGATTTGGGCTGGTCGCCGAACACATCGCGCGGCTTGGCGCCATCGGCCGGCCCCACAATGCCTTTTTCTTCCAGCATGTCAATTAAGCGCGCGGCTCTTGAATAGCCAATGCGAAGCCTGCGCTGCAAAAAGCTGGCTGAAGCTTTTTGGGTTTCAATAACAATGCGTTTTACATCTTCAAACAACGGGTCATCATCACCAAAGAATACATCGCCGCCTCCTCCGCCTTTTTCGGCGCCCTCGGTGGCCGCGGCATCCAAACTGTCTTGCAAGCTTGCCATCAGGGCGGATTGAGGTTCCGCCACCACTTTTGCCTGTTCATCCAGCCAGTCGGTAACCTTTTTCACCTCTTTTTCAGAAACATAGGGCCCTTGCACCCGGGTAATTTTTGAAGATTTTGAAGATAAAAACAACATGTCTCCAAGCCCCAACAGTTTTTCGGCGCCAGAGGTATCAATAACCGTGCGCGAATCAATTTGGCTGGCCACCTGAAAACTGATACGGCTGGAAATGTTAGCCTTGATAAGCCCCGTAATAACTTCAACCGAAGGCCGCTGCGTTGCCAGCACCAAGTGGATGCCCGTTGCCCGAGCCATTTGCGCCAAACGGACAATGCCCGCTTCCAGTTCTTTGCCTTTGGCGGCCATCAAATCGGCTAATTCATCCACAATCAGCACGATATATGGCATATGGGAATTGGCCGCCAGCACGCTTTTATTGGTGTTGTAACTTCTAATGTTGCGGGCGTTTACCTCGGCGAACACTTCAAAGCGCCGTTCCATTTCTTTGGCCAGCCACTGCAGGGCGTTAATGGTGCGCGTGGCATCGTTAATAACCGGGCACAGCAAATGCGGAATGTTGTTATAGTTTTGGAATTCCACCCGCTTTGGGTCAACCATGATCAGGCGCAGCTGTTCGGGCGTGCTTTTATACAGCAAACTTAAAATCAGGGAATTCAAGAAAATGGTTTTTCCCGTTCCGGTTGCACCCGCCACCAGCATGTGGGGCTGTTCGGCTAAATCGGTATACGTTGGGCTGCCGGAAACATCTTTTCCCAGCGCCAGCATCAGGTTTGCCGGACTCTGCTGGTACTGGTTATCGGCCACCAAATTGCGCAGGGTAACCGTTGCGCGCACTTTATTAGGCACCTCAATGCCCACCAAAGATTTACCTGGAATGGGCGCTTCAATGCGGATGGGATGAGCCGCCAGTGCCAACGCTAAATTATTGGAAAGCGTGGTGATTTTGGAAAGCTTCACCCCTTCGGCGGGCTTGAACGCATATTGGGTAACGGCCGGACCCACATTCACTTCAGTCATTTCCACCGGAATGCCAAAGTTTTCAAACGTTTTTTTGATAATCAGCGAATTCTCTTTTATGTTTCCGCTGGTTGGCACGGTTTCATTTTTGCTCAATAAATCAATGGGCGGCAAAGCGTATTTGCCCTTTTGCAGCGCCTGGCCGACATTCACCTCAACCGGCACTTTTTCTTTGCCCTGGCCCGTATCAAAGGTTTTTCCAAAGAGCGATGCTTTTGGCGCGGCCTTTATCGGTTCAGGCTTTACCGTTTCTCCAACACCTTTGATTTTCAAGTTAGGCGAATCAAAACTTTTTCCCGGTTCAAACGCCGGTTTTTTACTCTCTTTTTCAACCGGATGGCCATCCCACATGAACTGACCGAAAATGAACAGGCCGATCATGATGATAACGGCAAAAATGATGTTGGACACCAAAAGCCCGAACCCGCTGACCAGTAATTTGGCAGCCCAGCCGAATAGCCCCGTATATTCACTGTTCAAATTCTGGTTGGAAGCAATACCCGCCACGCCAATCCAGAGCACGGCCAATGCCAGCACAATGGCCAGAATTTTTACCTTTTTCTGCGAGCGCAAAAAAACAAAACCCCCGGTAAACAGGGATAATATAATGGTGGCAATAATGATTTTTGAATCCCCAAGCAAATAGTCCAGCATGGTCACCATGCCCCGCCCCACCATTCCCGCTTTCTCAAAAAACGAAAGGGTGATGATGGTAGCAACCAAAAACATGACGGTCGCCTTGATTTGGCGCTTGGTGCGGATAGTCAGCAGATACTCTTTCTTCTTATCTTTAACCGGTTTTTCCCCTTTTTCCAACGTATCGTTCTTCGCCATAATATATAATTATACCACCCCTATATATGGATATTCAAGGGGAAAAACAACTAAAAGCCGCCTTTCGGCGGCTTTATTCTAGCTTCCAGCTACTAACTTCTAGCTTCTATTTTTGGGCCTAAACCCGGTTCCCACCGGGATCAGTTTTCCGATGATGACGTTTTCCTTCAAGCCACGCAACCTGTCCTCTTTGCCTTCCAGCGCGGCTTTGATCAGCACGCGAGAAGTCTGCTGGAACGAAGCGGCCGACAGGAACGATTCCGAAGCCAGCGCCACTTCCGAAATGCCCAGCAAAATTTGGGCGCCAAGCGGAGCCTCTTTCTTGGCAGCCCTCAACCGTTCCACTTCCTCCTGGAAAATGGTCCACTCGATTATTTCACCGCGCACCCAGCCTGACTCACCCTCTTCCTTGATGCGGATTCGGCTGAACATTTTTTGGATAATCACCTCAATGTGCTTGTCGTGGATGTCCACGCCCTGTGAAGAGTAAATCCGTTGCACTTCTTTTAGGATATAGCGCCGGGTTTCTTCCAAACCGGCTGATTTGTACAGTTTCTTCAAATCCAGGTTTCCCGCGCACAGCGGCTGGTTTTCTTTAATATCCTGGCCTTGAGCCACCAGAATGGCAATCCGATTTGGGATTTTGTACTCAATCGGCAACGGCTTGGCATTGGTTTTTTCAGCCTCTTTCTTGGATTTTTTGGCGGCGCTTTCGGTGGTTGGCTGGACCGTGATAATGCGGTTTTCCTCGTCAATCTTCGTGACCTTGCCATCAGTCAAACTCATCACCGCCTCCCCCTTTGGTACCCGCGCTTCAAAAATTTCCTCGATACGCGGCAACCCCTGGGTAATGTCACCGGCGCCAACCACGCCCCCCAAGTGGTGGGTCCTCAATGTCAGCTGGGTTCCCGGCTCTCCAATGGCCTGGGCGGCCACCACCCCAACCGCTTCGCCCAGCTTCACCAGGCTATTGCGGCTCAAGTCCCAGCCGTAGCAGTTTTGGCAAATACCCTTGATGCTCTTGCAAGTCAAAGCAGAGCGGATTTGCACCTTCCCAATTCCTTCGGCGGTAATTTGTTTTGCCTGCGGCCAGGTGATAATTTCGCCTTTTTGCGCAATGGTTTGCTTCTTATCGGCAGTTGAAACCACGTCAGCCAAACAGATCCTGCCTACCAGTTTAAAGGTAAAGTCTTGCTCAATGTCATCGGCGTCTTTCCGGAACGCCTCCATGCCTTTTTTGTCGCCGCAATCTTCTTCATTGGTAATCATGTCGTGGGCAACATCAATCAGTCTGCGGGTCAGGTAACCGGCTGAAGAGGTTCTCAAAGCGGTATCAGCAGTGCCTTTTCTGGCGCCGTGCGTTGAAATGAAATATTCCAGCACGTTAAACCCTTCTGCAAAGGAAGATTTAACCGGCAATTCAATAATATCCCCGGCCGGATTGTTCACCAAACCTTTCATGCCGGCCATTTGCACGGGCTGGCTCCAGGTTGCGCGGGCCCCGGCGGTGATAATGGAAATAACCGGCCCATCTTGGGGAAGCGTGGTTTTCAGCAATGCTTCAAGCCGGGTTTTTACCCCCTGCCAGATCAAAATTTTCTGGCTGGTTTTTTCTTCATGGCTCAATAACCCCTTTTCAAAGTGGCTGTCAATGCGTTCCACTTCTTTTTCGGCATCCAAAACCATCTGCTTTTTTTCTTTTGGCACCACCAAGTCATCCATGCCCCAGGAAACCCCGGAAAGCGTGCAGTGCTCAAAGCCCATGGTTTTAACCCGGTCCAGCGTTGCCATGGATTCTTCGCCCGGATACTTTTCAATGATATCGCGGATAAGGGCTTTAAGCGCCTTGTTGTCAATCAGTTTTGAAACATACGGATAGGTTTTTGGCAGCGCGGCGTTTAAAATCAGCCTTCCCACGGAAGTTTCTATCAGTTCATGCGCATCAGATTTTGGATTTGGTACCCTGATTTTGGCGTCTTTTTCCAAATACCCGTATTCGTGCGCGGTAATGGCTTCGGAATCACTTGAGTAAATTTTCAGTTCGGTACCTTCTTTCGGTTCCTTCACTTTGGTCAGGTAGTAGCAGCCCAAAGCAATGTCACGAAATGGCCCGATAACCGGCAAACCGGTGGCCGGCCTCAATAAGTTCAAGCTAGAAAGCATGATTTCTTTGGCTTCTTTTTGGGCTTCGTCGCTCAATGGCAAATACACGGCCATTTGGTCGCCGTCAAAATCAGCATTAAACGCCTCGCACGCCAACGGATGCAGCCTGATGGTTTCCCCTTCGGTCAAAACGGGGTGGAAGGCCTGGATGCCAAGGCGGTGCAAGGTTGGGGCGCGGTTAAGCAGCACCACTTTGTCTTTTACGATTTCTTCTAAAATGGCCCACACTTCAGGCACTTTTTCTTCAATCAAACGGGCGGCGCCGCGGATGTTATAGGCCAATTCCTTGTCCAAAATGCGCTTGATGACAAAGGGCTTGAAAATTTCCAAGGCCATGGTTTTTGGCAGCCCGCACTGTGAAAATTTAAGCTCCGGGCCAACAGTAATAACGGAACGGCCGGAATAATCCACGCGCTTTCCCAGCAAGTTTTGGCGGAATCTTCCCTGTTTTCCGGCCAGCATGGCAGCCAAAGATTTCAGCAAACGTTTGCCGCCGGTGGTGGCCGTGGTGGTCACCCCTTTTCTCATTTCATTGTCAATTAACGCATCCACCGCTTCCTGCAACATGCGCTTTTCATTGCGCACAATGACCGAAGGCGCGGAAATTTCCTGCAAATATTTCAAACGGTTGTTGCGGTTGATGACGCGCCGGTACAAATCGTTCAAATCACTGGAAGCATAGCGGCCGCCGTCCAGCTGGACCATGGGCCGCAAATCCGGGGGCAACACCGGCAGCACGTCAATAAACATCCATTCGGGGCGGACTTTTGCTTTCAGCATCCCCTGGAACAGTTTCAAGCGGCGCAAAATTTTCTTTTTGGTCAATGGCGGCGCGTCCTGGCTTTCTTGTACCAGTTCATCGGTGGTGATTTGCAGATCAACCTTGGTAAATAAATCACGGATGACTTCAGCCCCGGTTCCGGCTTCAAACATTTCGCCGTATTTCATGGACAGGTCGTGGTAAATGACCTCCGACAAAATCATCAGCGGCTTGACGCTTAGTATTTCTTCTTTTACTTTTTCTTTGGCCACTTTCAGTTCGTTTTTCTTGGCTTCAGTGGTTTCTTGTTTGGACTTGGTCTTGAATTCCTCTTCCACCTGGTCAAGCAAACGCTGGCGGGCTTCGCTGTCAACCTTGGTAATGATATAACTGGAAAAATAAATAACCTTTTCCAGCTGCTGGCTGGATTTATTTAAAATCAATCCCATGCGGCTTGGCACGCCCCGCAAAAACCAAATATGCGAAACCGGAGTTGCCAGCTTAATGTGGCCCATGCGTTCGCGCCGTACCTGGCTTTTGGTCACTTCAACCCCGCAACGGTCGCACACCACGCCTTTGTATCTGATGCGCTTATATTTTCCGCAGGCGCATTCGTAATCTTTTTCCGGGCCGAAAATGCGCTCGTCAAACAGGCCGTCTTTTTCCGGTTTTTGGGTGCGGTAGTTAATGGTTTCCGGCCTGATTATTTCGCCGTGCGACCAACCCAAAATTTCCTCGGGAGAGGCTATTTTAATTCTGATTGACTCAAGGTCTAGTACTCGCATGGGCGTGAATATTATTAATTGTTATTCTTTTTCTTTCCCAGTAGTAGAATTTCTGTTAGAAATTCACTACGGGACACCCTGTAGAGAATTTTGATGCGTCAAAATTCTTCTACGGGGCTTTTTTGATGGATTTTTCCTTCACTTCAACCCCCATTCCCAGGGATTTAAGTTCCGCCACCAGCAAATTAAACGATGCCGGAATGTTAGGGTTCTTGATCGGTTCGCCTTTCAAAATGGCTTCATAGGTTGTGGCGCGTCCAACCACATCGTCGGATTTAATGGTCAGCATTTCCTGCAATGTGTATGCGGCGCCATACCCCTGCAGCGCCCACACTTCCATTTCCCCGAAGCGCTGGCCGCCAAACTGGGCTTTTCCGCCAAGCGGCTGCTGGGTGATTAGTGAGTAAGGGCCGATGCTGCGGGCGTGCACTTTGTCGTCCACCATGTGGATGAGCTTCATGATATACATATACCCCACCGTAATCGGTTTTGGGAATGCCAGACCCGTCCTTCCATCATACAGCGTAACCTGGCCGGATTCGGGCAGCCCCGCTTCTTTCAGCTCTTTTTTAATATCTTCTTTATTGGCGCCAAGCAACGAAGGCGTAATGGCCAAGTAATTCAGTTTATGCGCGGCCCAGCCCAAGTGGGTTTCCAAAATCTGCCCAAGGTTCATGCGGCTTGGAACCGATAACGGCGAAAGCACCAGATCCACCGGCGTCCCATCGGCCAAAAACGGCATTTCCCCTTCCGGTAAAATGCGGGAAACAACCCCCTTGTTCCCGTGGCGCCCGACCAATTTATCCCCCACTTTCACGTGGCGCAGTTCAGAAACTTCAACCTGGATTTTTTTAATAACCCCGGGCTCCAGTTTGTGCCCCAAATCGCGGCTGAAAATTTTCACGTTGGTCACTTTGCCATGCTTTCCATGTTCCATGCGCATGGAACTGTCTTTGACATCTTTGGCTTTTTCGCCGAAAATGGCGCGCAGCAACCGTTCTTCGGGAGTCAGCTCGGCTTCTCCTTTTGGCGAAATTTTCCCGACCAGAATATCATTGGGGCCAACCGAAGCACCCACCCGGATAATCCCTTCTTCATCCAAATCTTTCAGTTTTTCTTCGCCAACGTTCGGGATATCAGAGGTGGTAACCTCATCCCCCAGCTTTGTTTCACGCACATCGCAGGTGAAATCTTCAATATGGATGGAAGTGAATTCAAATTCTTTGACCAGTTTTTCTGAAATGCCGATGGAATCTTCAAAGCCCATGCCGCGCAACGGCAAAAAACACACTAAAATATTCCTTCCCAAGGCCAATCTTCCGTTGGAAATGGCGGCGCCATCAGCAAGCACATCCCCCTTTTTAACCTGTTCTCCTTTGGAAATAATCGGTTTTTGGTGGAAACAGGAATACTGGTTGGTTTTAACAAACGTTTGCAGTTCATACGTTTCTTCCACTTTTTTTCCACCCATGTCATACAGCATGGTAATATGCGAAGCATCAACTTCTTTAACCACGCCGTTGGCTTCGGCCAAAATAACCTGCCCGGAGTCGCGCGCCACATTCCGTTCAACGCCGGTTCCCACCAACGGGGCTTCGGGCCTGATTAACGGCACGGCCTGGCGTTGCATGTTTGAACCCATCAGGGCGCGGGAAGCGTCATCATTTTGCAAAAACGGAATCAGCGCCGCAGCGGAAGAAATAAACTGCTTGCTGGAAACATCGGAATAATCCACTTTGGAAATTTCAACTTCGGCCGGTTCCCCTTTTACGCGGGCTTCCACTTTATTGGGCGGAACTTCAGGCAAAATATTCTGTTTGGCATCCAATGGCACCGAAGCCGGCACAATCACAAACCGTTCTTCTTCCTGGGCGGACAGGTAATGCACTTCATCAGTAATCCTGCCATTTTTCACTTTAAAATAAGGGGCTTCTATGAATCCATACGGGTTAACGCGGGCAAACGAAGCCAAGTGCCCCACCAGCCCAACGTTCGGTCCTTCCGGGGTTTCAATAGGGCAGATGCGGCCATAGTGGCTGGGCTGCACATCGCGCACTTCAAAACCGGCGCGTTCGCGGGTTAAGCCTCCCGGCCCCGTGGTAGTAAGGCGGCGCTTGTGTTCCAATTCCGCCAACGGATTTTCATTGTCCATGAACTGGGAAAACTGTGAAGAGGTGAAAAATTCTTTTACCACTGCCATCAATGGCCGTGGGTTGATAAGCTGGGTGGCGGTAATGGTAGCCGGGTCCAAGGTGGACATTTTGTCCTTAATAATCCTTTCCATGCGCATCAAACCGACGCGCAAGCGGTTTTGCAGCAGCTCGGACAATGTCCTAACGCGCCGGTTGCCCAAATGGTCAACCTGGTCGGGCTTTGAGCCGGGCGTGTTGTTTAACCTGATAACTTCTTTTACCACCTCCACCAAATCCTCAATGGTTAAAATCCGGTCTTCTTTTTCAATGTCTTTTGCGGCCTCCCCTTTTGTTGGCGCCATGTGCGGCAAGCGCTGCCAGGTTTTCCAACGGCCAACTTTTGACAGGTCATAGCGGTCAAAGTTAAAAAACATGTTAAAAATCAAGTCCTGGGCGGTATCCGGCGTCACCAAATCCCCCGGGCGCAGCCTGCGGTAAATTTCAACCAATGCCTCCTTCTGGTCTTTGCAGGTATCGCGCTTTAAGGTTTCATAAATATATTTTATTTCACCCGTATCAATATCCTTGAACGCCTTCTCTACTTTTTCAATGCTGTCCAAACCAAGCGCCATCAAAAGCGTGGTGGCCGGGACTTTGCGCTTGCGGTTGATTTTCACGCCGATAAATCCGGATTCTTCCGTTTCAAATTCCAGCCATGCCCCGCGGTTGGGGATGATTTTCACCCCGAAAAACTGCCTGCCTTTTGAAATGCGGGAAGTAAAGAACGCGCCGGGCGAACGGATTAATTGCGAAACCACCACGCGCTCAACACCGTTGACCACAAAAGTGCCCCGTTCGGTCATCAGCGGGAAATCGCATAAATACACTTCCTGTTCTTTCACCTCCTTGGTTTTTTTGTTGACCAGGCGGATTTTGCAACGCAGCGAAACTTCCAAAGAATCGTTATTGCGCTTGGCTTCCAGGCCGTTTTTGTAGTTCGGTTTGCCAAGGCTATAGTCAGAGAACCACAGCTCGAATTCTTTTGAGGTGTAATCCAAAATCGGGGAAATTTCAGAGAACAGTTCCTTGATCCTGACGTTGGTAAAATCATCCCACGTTTCCCGCTGCATTTGCAGCAAGTGGGGGGTGGAAAACGAAAGCTTGGACTTTGAAAAATTCCGTACGTTTTGTATTACTTGCGCCATGAGCAGTACGTTTTAATTTTTATATATAAACACAAAATACCCTGGGAAAAGGGTATTGTAAAAAGCTATGTTAAAAACGACAAAAATCGATTTGCATTAAAAATTAACCGTTTGCAGGTTTTCAGTTTTTTATGGAAGAAAAAATAACGCGGCCACGTCTTTACTATATAATCCTATACTATTTTATTTACATTATTTTGTCAAGCGTTTTACCTACTTCCTTATATATATGCTCTGTAAAATGCCAAGGCTGATGAAGTTAGCCACCAGGCCGGAGCCGCCATAACTGACGAAGGGCAGGTAAATGCCCACCACCGGCAGCAGGGAAAGGTTCATGCCAATGTTTACCGTGAACTGGGTAATCAGCACAATGGCAAAGCCAACGGCAAACAGGCGCGGAAAATTTGATTGGGATTCCATGGCGATTTTCAAGATGCGCCAAATGAGCGTGGCGTAAGCCGCGAAAAAAACGGTAATGCCGGCCAGGCCCCACTGTTCGGCAATGACGGAAAAAATAAAATCGGTGTGCGGTTCGGGTAAAAACCCATACTGTACCTGGCTGTCACCCCCCACCCCTTGGCCAAACCACCGGCCTGAACCAATGGAAATTTTGGTTTGGGTTTGGCTCCAGGAACCGCCCAAAACATCATACGGGAAAATAAAAGAAATAACGCGGCCCCGCTGATAATCCTTAAGCACAAACTGCCAGCAAAAACCCGCCACCAGCATAAAGCACAAAAGCAAAATGACAAAATGTTTTAACTTAATTCCCGAAACCAGCAAAATGCCAAGCCACATCAGCACCAAAACCATGGTGCCGCCCAAGTCAGGCTTGCCGAAAATTAACAGTGCCGGGATAACCACGTACACGCCCGAAAAAATAATGTGGCGGAACTTATACATTTCCACGTGGCGCATGGAAAAATATTTGGCCAGTAAAATCAACAGCATGATTTTGGCCGGCTCAATGGGGTCCAGCGTCACCGGGCCGATTTTATACCACCCGCGCGTGCCGCGTATCATAGGCGCAAAAAAATACAGGCCAATCAGTCCCGCCACGGCAATGGCGTAAAAAGCCAAAATCAGGTAAGAATTATGGCGTAGCACGCGGTAATCAGCCAGCGAAATGGCCAACATGGCCGAAAACCCAACCGCGAAAAAAATAAGCTGCTTGTAAAAGTTGGAATAATCGCCTTTCGCCATGCCGGTACTGAAAATCGCCACCAACCCGAAAGCGCACACTAGCGCCGCGGCAGAAATCAGGAACCAGTCCAGCTTTTTTAAATGGTTGGTATAGAAGTTCATTACTGTATCATTTCCAAAAATTGTTGTTCGTCCATTACTTTTACGCCCAGTTTTTGTGCTTTTTCCAGCTTACTGCCAGCTTCAGCGCCCGCCACCACAAAGTCTGTTTTTTTAGAGACGGATTCGGAAATGTTGCCACCCAAGCTGCGCACTTTTTCTTTGGCGGCTTCACGCTCAATGCCCTCCAATGTTCCCGTAAAAACAAATGTTTTTCCTTGCAGTTTGGAACTTTCACCTTTTACCTTGATAACTTGCACCTGCGTTAGCAGTTTATCTAAAAATTTCTGGTTTTGCTTGTCATTAAACCACTCAAATATAGAAGCAGCCACTACCGGGCCAATATCCATGATTTTTTCAAAATCTTCCAAGCCGGCTTTTTTCAGCTTTTCCATACTGCCCAAAT
>Ga0209541_10014804_pt1 | contig 11722 bp, 9 predicted proteins | sample RifCSPlowO2_01_FD_184027 | JGI IMG/M metagenome (GOLD analysis project Ga0209541, IMG submission 184027) | Groundwater microbial communities from Rifle, Colorado - Rifle CSP2_plank lowO2_0.1 (SPAdes) (version 2) | ecosystem: Environmental > Aquatic > Deep subsurface > Groundwater | place: Rifle...
TGGATAAGGATACCGAGCTGAATTATTACGGGGCGAGGTATTATGCCGCTGATTTTGGCAGATTTACCACGCCGGACACGGTCAAGGGAAAATTGGTGAACCCGCAGTCGCTGAATCTGTACACCTACACATTGAACAATCCTCTGGTATATACTGATCCTGACGGTGAACAAGTGAGACTATCAGGGGATATACGGAAGAGATTGGAAGAGTATGGGATTGATTCAGATAAACTGATCAGGAATTCAAGATTTTTAGGCGCAACGAATGGGTTGATAAGAACGCCGGTAAGTAGAGAAGAAAGAGATATGCTGATTGGGAAAGGTGCGATTGGCCAGGCATTTACCCCTGACTCGAGTATTATTAGAACAAAGAGTTTTGAAGAGAGGGCATTGCTTATTGGTACGCTTATCCATGAAGCGGTTCATCTGGGATCCCCGTTGAGGCTAGACCAAAAAATAATGATAGAGACGCAGAATAAGATATACCAAAGCATTTCCCGTCTGGGCATGATATCAAAAATTGATTATCGTGGATTGCTGAGTGTGGCGGAAGAGCTACGTGCAAATAGGCTTACTATTCATGACGCGATGAACCTGCAAAGCAGGGGGATAATAGCAAGAGAAGATGCGGAGGGTGTGGTAAGCCACCAAATGTTTTTGGATAAGAGAAGGTATGAAGAGTTGGAGCGGGTGTTAGGACAAATAGTAATACAGCCCACATTCGAGAGAAGGGGCTTAAGCGAAGAAGAAAAGCAAAGTGTACGAGAAGTCATTATCCATGCTTCTTTTCAATAGGTTATTTATATTCTGGAAGAATATGGGTAATAATATACTGAAGAATATCTGCATATCGGGTATTCGGGTTTGATGAACGCTGCTGTTTACCATTATTCTTGTTTGAGGTGTATGCATCTCCTGGTCCGGTTACCATCCCATCTATCCCTGAATCAAGAAAATATTCATCAAAAGGTGGCGTTTGCCCATCCCTCCCTGTTACGATGGTTATTTGCAGGGCATCTAAAGAGTCTGCTTGCCCATTGGCATTGTGGTCGTTGAAGAGTACATTGCCGCGCTGAGCATAACCATCTGGAAGAAGTGTTGACCAGAGCATTCGATAACTATTACCATCCCTCTTGCCATAAGTAATGGTGTGGGTAGCCACCTGTCTGGCAGAGGCAGAGCATCCATCTGAGAGAGAAGGATGGACTTGCGTTTGAACAGGGAAAAATGGGCTTGTAAAATACAGCAAAAAGATGTCCAATAAAGCTCTTCGGTGATTCATGCAGATGGGTATGTGTGCGATATTTATAAATCTTTCTTTTTTTATTACTTATAAGTAATCATTAAAAAAGTATGATAAGAGATACGGAATCGAGTGCATCTTCCCCGTACGAAAGCGCAGAGTTTTCTTGCTGAGACGGCAGCTCAACACGCAAACCTAAAGCCTTTTATAACCGTAAAATAAAGGAGCATGCATGGAGCCTCCCGTCAGGCAGGACATCATCGAGATCCTCTCCACAGCAATCGATATCCTCTCCGCGGGCGGCGACAGCGCCCAGGTCAGGGAGCTCTCCGACCACACCATCCACAACGCCTCCACCTACCAGGATGAGGATTCCATCGCCGTTGCCGTGCTCACGTACGCCCTGGCGAAGCTGCTGGCCAGGGGGGTGGACATCCGGCGCATCCCGCTGCTGATCAGGAAGGCGCGCGATGCCCTGCAGCGGGAGCGCATGAAAGTGTACAAGAGCAACATGCGCCTGGCCCTCCGGGAGATCGCGCGGAAGGATGCCCAGTTCACCAGCTACATCGGGGAGGTCATCACCCATGCCGAGATCAAGAAGGGGGAGAAGCTCTATGAGCACGGCATTTCCCTGGCAAAGGCAGCCGAGCTTCTGGGAGTGACGCAATGGGACCTGATGCAGTATGTCGGCAAGCAGGAGATGGATATTCCTTTTGCCCGCACCAGTCTCCGGAGCAGGATCCAGTTCGCGAAAAAGCTGTTTGGTGCGCCATGAGAGCCCTGGTATTTGACGCGGGCCCGGTCATCAGCCTGACCATGAACAACCTGCTCTGGCTGCTGCCGGAGCTGCAGAAGCGGTTCCAGGGGAAATTCATCATCCCTGCTGCTGTGGAGTACGAGCTGGTGGGGAAGCCGCTGCAGACCAAGCGGTTCGAGCTGGAGGGGTTCCAGGTGATCGAATGCATCAACAACAGGACGCTGGAGGTCTCCCATGAGGTGGCGCAGGAGAAGACCCAGCACCTCCTCGACATCGCCAACTCCTGCTTCCAGGCAGGCGGGAGGGATCTGAGGATCGTGCAGTTCGCCGAGATGGAGGCCCTGCTGCTGGCGAAGATGACAGGGGCGGACGCGGCAGTCATCGACGAGCGGACCACCCGGCTGCTGATCGAGGATCCGAAGAAGCTGCATCACATCCTGGAGCATAAGCTGCATCAGAAGGTTGCCCTGCAGAAGGACAGGCTCCGGGACTTCCATCGCCACGTCGGCAGCGTGCGGATCATCCGCTCCGTGGAACTCGGCTATGCCGCCTACCGCCTCGGGTTGCTGGACAGGTATATCTCTTCCCCGGACCAGAAGAGGCAGCTGCTCGACGCCGTGCTCTGGGGCATCAAGCTGGACGGGTGCGCAGTGTCCAAGAAAGAAGTGGCTGAGATCCTGCGGATGGGCTAGCGCCGGAAGTTCTCTTCGACCGCGCGCTGGAGCTTCTTCCTGTCCCGGGTGAACTCCCTCTCCTCCTGCTCCAGCCGCTCCAGCGACGGCTCTTTCTGCTCCAGCTCCTTGGCCTTTTGGAGCGCTTGGGAAACCTTCCGCTTCATGGGAAGGACATAATGGAGCAAATATTTAAGGATTGCCTTTTTACACCTGTCTTTTTACACCACATAAATCTTTAAAAAAGAGGCCCCCATCCCGGTATCCATGATCAAGGGGCAGGTGATTTCCGGCGAGTTCGGCAGGATACTGGTCCGCCAGAAGGCAAGCCAGCACCTGGAGATCGGGGAGATCCTGGTTGCTGATACATCTCAGGGAAAGATCCTGCTCGAGGTCGCTGATCTCCTCTACGGCTCCCAGCTCTCCCAGCAGAGCCTGGAGATGATCTCCGGGATGAAGCTCGAGGAGGACATCGATTTCCAGTTCTTTGACCAGGCGCAGCGCTCCTACACCCTGGCTGCCTGCAAGCCATTGCTGGCGGTGCAGGACGGGAGAGGGAAGCTCTCCAAGACCATGCCGAGCTTTTTCTCCGAGGTGCGCGAGATCACCAAGGAGGATGTCGCCTTCCTCACCATGCCCAAGCACCCCCTGTTCCTCGGCAGGCTCCGCTCCGGCAGCAAGACCCTGGACGTGGACATCGTGCTGGACGGCAGGGATGTGTTCTCGCACCACATCCTGATTGCCGGGACAACAGGCAGGGGCAAGAGTGTATTAGTTGCCAACATTATTTGGGATACCCTGGAGCATGATTATTGCGGCATCCTGGTGCTCGATCCGCATGATGAGTATTACGGCAGGAACAAGGCGGGCCTGAAGGACCATCCGGGGAACAAGGTGGTGTACTACTCCAAGAGCGCCCCTCCCGGCTGCCGGACATTGAAGATAAACCTCAGGAGCGTCCGCCCGCAGCATCTCCAGGGAGTTGTCCACCTCAGCGATCCCCAGCGCCAGGCGGTCTCGATGTACTACCGCACTTATGGGGAGAAATGGGTGGAGGCCATCATCCTGGAGAAGAAGCTCAACGTGGATTTCTTTGAGGCCACGCTGGCGGTCATCCGGCGCAGGCTGATGTCCCTGCTCAACATCGATTTCATGGAGAATATGTTCGTCTGCAGGGGCATTTTCGACTTTAAGGCAGGGGAAACCGCGATCGGGGACATGTGCGCCGAGCTGGAGCAGGGGAAAGCGGTCATCGTGGATACCTCGACGTTCTCCGGGGCCGTGGAGCTGCTGGTCGGCAGCATGGTGGCTTCCGAGATATTCAGCCGGTACAAGGGCTACAAGATCAAGGGGCAGCTGGCGGACAAGCCCGTGGTTTCGGTCATCCTGGAGGAGGCTCCCCGCGTCCTGGGAAGGGATGCGTTGGAGAGAGGAGGAAATATCTTCGAGACCATCGCCCGCGAGGGAAGGAAGTTCCAGGTCGGCTTGACCGCGATCACCCAGCTCCCTTCGCTCATCCCCCGGGAGATCCTCGCCAACATGAACACCAAGATCATCCTCGGCATCGAGATGGCGCCGGAGCGCCAGGCGATCATTGATTCCGCGTCGCAGGACCTCTCGCAGGACAACCGCACTATTGCTTCCCTGGACAAGGGAGAGGCGATCGTGACCTCCAACTTCGCGCGGTTCGCCACCCCCATCAAGATCCCGCTGTTTGACGAGCGCGTTCAGGCACAGAAAAAAGGGATGGATATGGAATTTTCTGGTTTAGGATAATTGTATATTTAATAGTTTCTATTATTATCGAAAGATTTATAAATAGAAATCACATATTTTAGAATATGAAGAAGGGGGAACAGGTCCTGAGGGAGATCCTCTACCAGTGCATGGAGCAGAAAAACAGGAGATTGACGCAGCGGGAGCTCTCCATCGGGCTGCATACCGCGCTCTCCAACGTGCATCATGCCATCCAGCCATTGGTGAAAATGGGAGCTATTGCCGTGCAGGGAAGAAACTTCACGATCATAAGCCCGAGAAAAATCCTGCTGTACTGGGCATCGGTGAGGAGCATCCAAAAAGACATCATCTACGCCACACGGGTGGATGAGGGGGCAAGCGCCATGGAAAAGCGAATGCCTGCTGATGTCGTGTTTACTGCCTGCTCAGGATATAAGCTGAAATTCAAGGAAATGCCTGCGGATTATTCCGAAGTGTATATATACGCGGATAACGGAGAAGAGATAAAAAGAAGGTTTGGGGAAAGCAGGAACCCGCCAAACCTGTTTGTGCTGCAAAAAGACAGGAATATGGAGCGCTACGGCAAAACAGCGACATGGGCGAACCTCTTTGTTGACCTATGGAACATGAAGGAATGGTATGCCGCGGATTTTCTGAAAGCATTGGAGGCAAAATTGCATGGAATACTGGAATGATCTGATCACCCAGAAAAGCTGGGAAGTCCTGCAGAAATTGAATAACGTAAAGTTTACGCTGATAGGCGGATGGGCAGCATACCTCTGGACAAAATCGCATAAGTCAAGGGATATTGATATTATAGTGGATTTTGATGAGCTTGAAAAGATAAAGCATAACTTTACATTGCATAAGAATGATAGCTTGCGGAAGTATGAGATAAAGATAGACGAGATTGATATTGATATTTATGTCCCCTTTTATTCCAGGTTAAGCCTGCCGGTTGAGTTTGTGATGAGGCATACGACAAAGATAGAGGGGTTTCGCGTAGTGAAGCCGGAGATACTTTTGATATTAAAGCAGGGGGCAGAGCGGGACAGAAAAGACAGCGAAAAGGGGCTGAAGGACAGGATTGATATCATGGCCTTGGTATGCAAAGTGGATATTGATTTTAGGGCATATGGAGAGATTCTCGAGAGATACGGGTTGCAGCAGTATAAGAAAGAGGCCATCTCTATCATTAAGGGGTTCAAGGAGATAAAATATCTGGGGCTGAACCCAAGGGAATTCAAGCTGAAGAAAGCGGAGATAATGCACAAGATGCGTTACTAAATGAACGGCTAAGGGGTAGATCAGAATAGACCCTCAAAACATTTATATACCTCAACAATCAAGGCGGTGATATAAATGGATGGAACAAAAAGCTGGTGGTTGATACTAGGGGTATTACTTTCTATTCCTTTCTCGTACGCCGATCTCTCCGGTGCAGCCCCCGAAGCCCACTCGTTTATCAAGCCGCCGGGGCCGAGCGTCAATCTCTTCACCGGCGACATGACCTTGGGAGTCCCCCTGCTCACGGTTCCCGGCAGGGGCGGCATGAGCTTTCCCATTACCTTAAGCTACAGTGCAGGCATCACCGTCGGCCAGGAGAGCAGCTGGGTCGGCCTGGGCTGGAACCTGGCGCCGGGAGCCATCACGAGGAACGTCAACGGCATCCCGGATGATTATCAGGGCGGGTTGGCAGACAGCCTGGATGAAGCAAACATCGTCACCCACCGGATAGGATTTACCCCTGCATTTGTGGAAAGCATGGTGAGCAGCGGCGGCACTGCCACAGGCATCGCGAAGATAGGAACGGTCACTGATCTCTATAGCCAGGCAGGGGAGTTCCTCGGCCAGATCGAGCAGAGCTATGATGCCCTTTCTTCCCCGTCAGGGGAGGGAGGGGATATTGCCACGTACTACAGCTCAGTAAGCAGCTTTGAGGCAGACTGGAGGCATGCCCACGGCTTCCTCTCTTATGATGCTGAGGAATCCCAGAGCATCCGGCAGATGGACAGGATCAATCCGGATTCCTATGCCCTCAACGGCCCGCTCAGCGGCAGCATGTTCCCGACAGAGGAAAGGGAAGAGATGGATGGAGTCAGCTACCGGAAATTCCACCTGAAGGATGCGCAGGGTGGCATTGCCATGGGGAAGGATGATCCGATGCTGATAACCTATGAGGTCATCGGCGAGGATGATGTCCCCAAGATACCGTCGCATGAGGAGCTGGTGCAGGCAAGCACAGGGAATGCACTATACAAGCCAGGCAGCTTCGCCAGCCAGGCAGAGCTCCAGGAATTCCTCCTCCAGGATGCGGTGATGCAACGCAAGGCAACGGGCTCCATCAAGTCATTTACCGTCACGGACAAGTCAGGCGCCAGGTACATCTTCGGATTCCCAGTCTATAACGTGAACAGGAGAGGCGGGAATGCGCATACGGCTGAGCAGATCAAAAGTAGCGATATTCCGGTGATTGACCAGGATTATGTATCGGTCTCCTACAGCTACTCCCCCCCATCCAGCAACTTCATCCGCTTCCTCATGGATAAATATGCCTATGCGTGGCTGCTCACCGAAATCCTTGCCCCTGATTATCAGGATAGCGATGATATTCCCGGCCCCTCAGATGGTGACGCAGGCAACTGGATACGGTTCCATTATGAAAAGGCCTATTACGGCGATCCGGCAAAAGGGGAGCCGGGTCCCTTTGCATACCGCAGCCCATTCGGGGCAAAGCCATACCAGAATCAGAATGTCCGCGGAGAGGCCTTCCGCATCAATACTCGGGAAAACTGCCCGGAAACCTTCGAGCTCGGTGACTGCACACAGGCATACAGCCACGGCTGGATGGAGGTAGCCTATCTGAGCAGCGTGGAAACGCCGACGCACCAGGCAGATTTCATCACCTCGGAGAAAGATGATAGTGTTGAGTTCGACTTTGAAGACCAAAGCGAGTCAGACGGCGATCCCCTTTGGGTGGGCAGGCAGCTGAGGAAACTGGACGAGGTGCGCCTGCAGTATAAGCCAACCGGTGAATTGATCAGCAAGGTGAAGCTGGATTATGATTATAGTTTGAACAGGAATATTCCCAACTCGAAGGCGGCAGACGGGGGCAGACTGACGCTGAAGAAAGTGCAGCAGTTTGACGCGCAGGGCAAGCCCCTGCCTCCGACCACATTTGAGTATCCGGCATGCGATAACCTGGCGAACCCGGACTGCGACAATCCCTCCTGGCAGGCAACAGGAAAGCCGGACAGCCAGGGCTGGAGGCCGCTCGTTGATGATCGCTATGATGACTTCGGCTATTTCTTCGCAGACGGCACCAGGGACAACCACCGGATTGCAGACAGGAAATTAGACCAGTTCGGCTTCCCGTTCGGCACCGCAACCCATTACCAGCTCACCGGCGTCAGGGAAGGGAGCAGAACGCCATTAAGTGATATCAGCCATGCCGATGCCTGGTCCCTGACCAAAGTCTGCTGGCCCGGCGGCAGCTGTACAGCATATGACTATGAGATTGACCGCTTCTCCTGGGCGGCAGATGAGCGCACGGTGGGGATTGATGACCTGTACGGCTACACTAATGGCTATCAGGCAGGAAAGGGGAAATGGGGCTCATTTGCCCAGGCATGCCTGCACTACGGAGGTGGAATTAGAGTAAAGGAGATTGCCATCACTGCAGAGCCGGATGCGGGTGCGAATCCTGAATTTATTGTATTTGTCTCGTCAGAGCTGAGGATACCTGCAGAGGATCTGGAGCGCAGCGCGCAGCAGGGCGAATCCGCATTGCAGGGGAGAGTGGTTGAGGCGTATATTCCCGTATACATCGGGATGCTGAAACAGGACAGCAGGATCCGCTCTGATCTCATTGCCCAGGGGCTGATAACTGTCCAGCAGGGAACAGCAGCAGAAGGCATCTTCCAGTTTGTGATCGGCAACAATAAGTACACCGTAGACGAGCAGCACGCGTATGCTGAGGGAAGAGATTATTACCGTTCCGCAAAAGAGCAATTTGCCGGCAGCACCGGTGAGGCGCAGACCAGGCTGCTGAAAAGATACTACTACCGGAGTGACGGCCAGCGCAGGAGTGAGCCTGAGCCAAGGGATGTCGCGGACATCACCGGGGTGGCGCGAAGCTGCACCGGGGTATCTGCAGAGGGGATTCCCATTCCTGACGGCAGCCAGAGCTCCGGGGTTGCATCCTACCGCAATCTCCTGAAGTTCTCCCATTTCAACAATCCAATGGTAGGATACAGCATGGTTACTGAAGAGCTGGCAGATGGCATCACCGGAGACAAAAGGGGATACATCGTCCATGAGTTTACTACTGCAAAAGATTATCCCCCGGAGCCATTGGGGACGGAAGTGGATCCGGCAACAGGATTAAGGTCATTCTCCGCTTCATTCACCAAGCCGCTCGCCGTGGGCAACAATGTGGACTGGAATATTCCTCCGCTGAATTACGCAGACAGAAGCAGCCTCTGGGGCCTGGAAACAAGAACTGCGCTGTACGATGAGGGCGGGAAGATGGTTCAGGAGGTGGTGAATGCATATGACACGGATAATGCCGTGCAGCAGGGCGGTGCCTGGAGCAAGGCATGCAGCCGGGCTGGCGCATTCACCTGCCAGGAAGAGCTCTACCGCGCAGAGCGGATGGAGCCGTATTGGATCACCTTGGCAGGCAGCAGCGCTACCACAGATGGGGTGACCATAACCACGAGCTATGAGTACAACGAGGCAAATGGCATGCAGCGGAAGGCAGTTGTTGCCGGCGATCTGGATCCAGGCCAAGGCATTCCGACGAAGATTTCGGTGACGGAATTCGCGTTTGAGGATGCGTATCCGGCAATGCAGAAGCGGCATATCCTCGACAGGGCATATGAGACCAGGCTGTATGAAAACGCAGAGGGTGATGCAAATCTGGTCTCCATGTCCAGGACAGAATACTGGCAGCCCGGCTTCCTGAATCTCTGGAACCGGGAGTACTTCTATTTCCCGCCAAAAGCGGCAGCCGTCTGGAGGGACACGGACAGCGCCTGGATACAGACATCATTTGACGATTATGACCGGTACGGCAACCTGCTGGAGACAACAGACCCGTTGGGAAGGAAGACCAGGTTTTTCTATGGTGATAATGAGGATCCTGAGGATGGAGAGGGCCTAAAGCATGCCTTCCTGACAAAGGGCATCAATGCGCTGGGGCAGTTTATGGTGACGCGATATGATCCCGCGTTCGGCGTGGTGACGGCGATCATGGACTTCAACGGCCAGCAGAGCGATTATGTGTATGACTCCTTCGGCAGGCTGGTGGAGGTATGGAGAGACGGCGTCGGCTCAGGCACCAGGCTCGGTGAGTATTCCTATGATGATGCAAGCTTTGACTGGCGGAAGTCAGTGACGGCGCTGGATGAGAGCCAGAAGATGGAGCTGGTGGAGTTCTATGACGGCCTTGCCCGGCCTATCAGGACCGAGCTGCAGGACAGCGGCAGGAAGATTGTCGCCGAGACCGAGTATGATCCCGTGTTCCTGGATAAGATGAAACGAGTCACTGCTCCCTTTTACAGCGGCCAGCGCAATCCGGCAAAGGACACCTATACGTATTACGAGGCGAATCCGCTTGCCCGGGTCAGCATCATCGATCCCCCCGGGCTGGGCGAGGTAAAGACAGAGTACACCAACAAGGATGGGAAGATGCCTGCAGTCGTGGTGACCGATGAGGAAGGCAGGCAGCGTGCCTCGGTCACCGATATCTATGGAAACCTGCGGGAGGTCATCGAGCCGTTGCCATGAAAGCGATGCTTATTATGACGGTGCTGGTATGGATGGCAGTTGCCGTGAGCGCAGCCCTTCCTGCAGGGACCTCAACATACTACGAATATGATGCGCAGAATAACCTCGTGAAGATAACGGATGCAAACAAGCACGAATCAAGAAATGTATATAACTCCCTGGGCCAGCTCATCAGATCATCGCATCCGGACACCGGAGAGGTCTCGTTTGCCTATGATGATGCGGGCAATATGGTCGAGCGCGACCAGAACGGCAGGGTGACCAGGTATGAGTATGACGCGCTGAACAGGATGGTGAAGATAGATTATCCGAACAGCCCGGACGTGATCAGCACATATGACACCGGCTGCCTGGACAATGATGCGTATGCCATCGGCAGGCTCTGCACAGTGCAGGACGCGTCCGGCAGCATGCAGTTCGGCTATGATAGCTGGGGAAGGGTCGTCAGGGAGGTGAAGACGATCCGCAACACCCTGGTCCCTGCCCCGCGCGGATTCCTCATTGAGGCAGAGTATGACCTCATCGGCAATGTCCGGCAGGTCCGCCTGGATGGGGAGGCGCTGGCCGATTATGCGTATAATCGCCTGAATCAGCTGGTCGGGGTGACGGACAAGGAAGGGGCGGAGGTAGTCAGCTACGAGTACAACCCGGAAGCGACCGTCAAGGGCATGCAGTTCGGGAACGCGATGAAGACGGATTACACATACAATGTGCGGGACTGGCTGCTCAGCATCAGTTCCCCGGTGCTCCAGCGCTCCTTTGTCTTTGACAAGGTGGGGAACATCATGCAGCTGCACAAAGCAGCAGCCCCGACGAGTCTGCTTGCCATGTTCTCCTATGACCGGCTGGACCGGCTGGCCGGGGTGCAGGACAGCCAGTATTACGGCCAGGATTACCTGTTCAGGTATGACCTGGTCGGCAACCGCCTGCAGATGAACGAGGTCAGCTATCAGTACAGCCCTGCCAACAACCAGATGGTTGCGGCTGGAAGCAGCACCTTTGCCTATGATCCCTTTGGGAACCTGGTCCGGAGGGACGAGTTCGGGTATTCCTATGATGATGAAAACAGGCTGATCCGGGCAGAGACCGCAAACGGCACCAATGAGTATGTCTATGATGCCAACGGCCTGCGCGCAGTCAAGAAGGATTCTGCAGGGGTGACCATCTACATCTATGACCTGGGCGGGAGCAACATCTATGAGGAGACGATCAAGTAAAGGCGTCTCTGTGCTCCTGATAATCCTGGCTTTGGCAATCCCCATAGACGCATCCCTCTCGATGAACGGGGTGCTGATCCCGGAGGGCAAAGCGATTCCCGGCGCCCTGCGGCAACTTGCCGGGTCGTTTGAAGAGAAACAGGTATCCTCGACGGTTTACATCTATGCCAACGGGCAAAGGGTAGCAAAGCGGGTGAATGGCGAGATGTTCTACTTCCATAACGACCATCTGGGTTCAGCTGCCGTGGTAACTGATTCTCAGGGGAACATCGTCGAGGAGAAGAGGTACGATCCCTTCGGCATGG
>Ga0209541_10014806_pt1 | contig 11722 bp, 12 predicted proteins | sample RifCSPlowO2_01_FD_184027 | JGI IMG/M metagenome (GOLD analysis project Ga0209541, IMG submission 184027) | Groundwater microbial communities from Rifle, Colorado - Rifle CSP2_plank lowO2_0.1 (SPAdes) (version 2) | ecosystem: Environmental > Aquatic > Deep subsurface > Groundwater | place...
AGGGGTCTATCTGACCCGACTCGCCCGAGGCCTCTCCTCCGGTTCAAATCTGGAATACACAGACGAAATTACTTTGAAGAATGCGCTGGATTATAGAAAATAATCGCTCCCGCCCCGCCTATTTTCTATCCGGTTTCCTCATAGACTACTTCTGGTCGCAGAGCTTCATTTATCCTGACCGCCCGGGGGTGTATCCCCCTGCCGGCCATGCGACCTTCGTTCCGCCAAGGCGGGACTCGGATCGTTCCGGCATCCCCCGAACTCGGTTCCCAGGAAAATATCAGCTCCGCTCCCGAAGTAGGAAACTATTCGTCAACAATGCTAGAAAATAGGCGGGGCGGTCGTTTCCTTAGGTACAATTCTTTATAGACATTAAAACTTTTGATATACTTTTTTATATGATAAAAATCTTTGCATTAGGAGAAGCTCCCCACGGAGCTAATCTAGATAAAATTAAGGAAATCTTAGAAAACAGAGATAATTTATCCGGAATTTTCTTAGAACACCCCATAAATTATCAGGGTTCAATAAACTCTTACCTCCAAAACAAAAAGGTTGACGAAAAACTTCAGGGATTTTGGGGAAGATGTATAAAAGAAGGAAATGATATTAAAAGTGTAGACATGTATCTACTGGATTTTTCTTTTGAGAGAAAAATCCCTGTGGTTTGTATTGATTCTAGTAAAACCCAAACTGACGAATATAATAAAAAATCGGATATAGGACACTGGTTTCTTAGGGGAGAATCTCGCGATGAAGATATGTTTGAAAATATAGTTAGGACATATCATGAAGAAGAAGAATGGATCATATTATGCGGTGCGGGACATTTAATTACCGAGATTCACCCTAGAAGTGGGGAAAAGACACTGGGAACAAGACTTAAAGAAAGATTTGGAGAAAATTTTTCATATATAATTCTTGGTCAATAAAACTCTAATGTTGTTCATGACAAGGAGGGTTGTGCAACAAGCGTAGCCTCATCATTTCGAATCATTTTGACGAGACAAAATATTTATAAGCGACCAGCCATATACCCACAGGGAGAACTTGCGCAGGCATTTCGGCTTGGTTCTGCGAAATGCCGAGCATGTAGATAGCCGAAGCTCGCAGGAAGCTGAGGACTATGGGTCGAGTCGGGGGTATGTGGCTGGGAGCGAGGTAAAAACCACCGCTTTAGGCGGTGATTTTTGTTATTTGTATTTTAGTATATGGTTGGCGGTGGCCTTTTTTCTTATGTTGACGGGTTTTAGATTTATATCGGAACACCATCTTCTTTTCACCCTTGCCTTCCTCTAATACCTTGGCGGAAACCTTGGCTCCGGAGACAACTGGCTTGCCGAGTTTTACCTCGCCGTTTACCACCAATAATACGTCGTCAAAAACGATATTGCCATCCTTGGATTCAAGCTTTTCAATCCTTAAAATGTCGCCTTCGGCGACTTTATATTGCTTACCCCCCGTTTTGATTACAGCAAACATTGTCTGTATATATTATCTTATTTAAATCTTTTTGTAAAGTGTTAATTCGTTCGTAGCGCCACGGGCTCTCAAGGTAAACTGCTTTACCTTGAGAACTAATTTTAGTGAGCGTCTATTGCCGTTTCGGCATAGCGAGCGTTAAAAAATTAGGGAGAACTTTAGTTCGATTCCTGCGAGCTTCTCGCAATTATAAATAAAGCCCACTTTTATAAGTGGGCTTTATTTATAACCGTGCAGCGCCACGGAGAATCGAACTCCGCTTCCATGCTTGAGAAGCATGTGTCCTAACCGATAGACGATGGCGCCATGTAAGGGCAGACAATGTGCTATTTTTATAATTTTAGAAGCAATCCTATGAGGTAAGCCCAAGAAAGGATGCCCGAAGGCGTAGACCATTCTACGGCGAGTGGCGGCCTGACAAAGGAATTATCCATAGGTTTGCTTCCCGAAGGGCGGGCGTATTGTCAGCCAATTTCTTTGCCAGAATTCCTTGAAGTAGAATAACTACATCTGCATAATTCCGGCTTCGAACTTGACTGAAATCCGCTCCGTTAAGGTTATAAAAATAGCACATTGTCTGCCCCACTATTTTAACCTATTTTTCCTGATTTGACAAATAGATTAAAAGTATGCTATAATATAAAGGTGAGGTGAGTATGAAGAATATTCTTGCGTTCCTTTCGGCGATTATCCGAGTGGTGTTTCCTCCACCGGAAGATATCACTCCGGAACAGGCCCAGGCGATGGCTCTGGCCGAAATCCGACGCGAAGACTTCTGGGGGTGATGTGACACAGCACCCCAAGGCCCCAGAACACCGGGGCTTTTTGTTTACTTTAATTAAATCATCACCGCTCCACCTCATCCCACGAAGACCGCATAAAACCCTGCTGGGTTTTTGCTCTATCTACAGAGATTCCCGGGCTAAAGCACCGTGAACCTTTTCCGAGCCGGCTACCCGCCTGCGAACGTTCTTCTTTGGGATGAAGGTGTCGCTTCCCTCTTGTTGCTAAAGTAACCCAGTCAGCTTAAGACACATAGAGACCCTTGCGAAGGCAAGGGCGAAAGTAGCTGAGGTTCAGCAGAACCGGAAGCGGGTCGTAGATGACTGGGTTACGAAAGCAACTATTTCGAGAGCCATTTTTTGGACTGCCTGACGAGGAGTTCACATTCGCTCTTCTGAGCTCAGTATTTCGTCGCCGTCGCTCCTCAACTTTCTTATTTTGATTTCCAAGATCGGGATTGTCTGACTAATAATAACTTTGCGTTTTGAGGTTCATTCATTATTTCTTCAACGATTTTTTCCATCCTCATTCCCTGTGAACCTTTTACTAAAATTACATCTCCTTCTTTAATTAATTCTTTAACTTTCAATTTCGCCTCGTCCGACGTTTCAAATTTATAAATTCTTGGTTGGGGCATCCCCTCGACTATGCTCGGGGCAAGTTGGTTAAAAGCCGAGTCAGCAATAAATTTCGCCCTTGAACCCACGCAAATAAGCAAATCAACAAAGCTTCCGGCCATATTGCCCGCTTCTTTGTGTGCGTCAATCGTATATTTACCCAGCTCAAGCATATCTCCCAAAACAGCGATTCTCCGCGTACTGGGTAAATCCTTAAGTGTTTCCAGTGCTAAGTGGGTAGATAAAGGAGAGGCATTGTATGTGTCGTCTATAATGGTGGAATTTTTAATTCCTTTTAATATCTTCAATCGCCCTTTCGGTCCGTGGTATTCGGAAAGCGCTTCGCTTATATCAACCAGATTCATTCCAAAAACAGCTCCGACCGCCGCCGCAGCGGCGGCGGCATAACCTTGGGACTTGCCCAAAGAACCGCTTAATTTGAATGGAACAAAACTGTCATTATAATTAATCTTAAATCCGACCCCCACCGGCACTCCGTTTTCTACCCACGGCTCAAGATTGGAGATCCGAACCATTGCCCCTTCGCCAAATCCATATGTAAACACTTTGGCCTTTGTCTTTTCTTTCATTTCCAAAACCGCCAAATCGTCAAAATTCAAAACTGCGAAATCTGAAACCGAAAGCGCTTCAACAAGCCGGCCTTTTTCTTTGGCCACAGCTTCAGGTCCGGAAAAATATTCTACATGAACCGGCACCTGGCCAACTGCGGTAACAACAGAAATGTGTGGCCTGTATTTTCTAACCAATTTTTTTATGTCGCCCGGCTTATCAGCGCCATACTCAAGAACAAGCACTTCAGGGTAATTAGAACTGAAAAAACCAAAAATGGCTTTAAAAAAAGATTTTATTCCAAAAATTAAACTCCCGCCTTTTTCATAATATTCTTCAGCCGAATCGCTAATAATATTAAAGGGAAGACCCACTTCGTTATTTAAATTTCCTCCGCCGACTCTAACTTTTTTAATTTTACCGAGAACAAAGCCGATAGCTTCTTTTGTGGATGTTTTCCCGACATTTCCCGTAATTCCGATGATTTGCGGATTAAACCGCCACAAATATAGTTTCGCTAATATTTCTACAATAATTTGGGATAATTTATACATAAACTTATTTCCTGGTCGGTGGAATCTTATAATAATTAAGCAGAAACGCTGCCATTTCGCGAAAGGTTGGAGATAAACTATCAGCAGCAAACGTAATGCCGTGTGGCCGGTCCATTTTTATCAAAATCACGAATTTGGGTTCATAAGCCGGCGCAAATCCAAGAAAATTATGAATAAACTCATTTTCATCATAACCGCCTTTTCCGTCAGGTATCTGCGCAGTTCCAGTTTTACCGGCTATATCATATCCTTTAATCCTCGCTTTATCAAAACCGTTATCTACCACTCCGACCAGCATTGTTTTTAATTTGCTTGACGTTTTTTCCGAAAAAGGAATGCTCACTATCTCCGGCTTGGTAATTATTTCTTCCCCTCCCTCTTTGATTATTTTTTCAACAACATAAGGCCTCATCAGTTTGCCGCCGTTTGCAATGGCCGAGTATGCATTTACAAGCTGTATTGGCGTAACTGCGATTCCTTGCCCAAAAGACGCCGTCAGATAATTAATTTTTCTTCCGCTGTAAAGATTAGTGATATCGCCATTAACTTCGCCCGGCAGATCTATGCCCGTTCTTTGTCCAAATCCGATGTTTATCGCATAGTTAAGAAAATTATCGTCACCCACAATGTTTTCAACGAACATAGCTCCGGTATTTATAGATTGTTCCAGAACTTGGGACATTGTTTGAAGGCCGAAAACCTTGTTACTGAAATTATGTATCGTATATTCGGCGGCTTTGATAAAGCCGACATCTGTAAACGTCGTCTGCGGGGTAATCTTGCCAAGATCCAGTCCTGCGGACATGGTTATTGGTTTATACGAAGAACCGGGCTCAAAAACCTCCTGCACGCTTTTATTCAAAAATAGGCCGGGTTGGTAATCGCTATAATTGTTGGGGTCAAACGACGGCTTACCGGCCATGGCCAATATCTTACCCGTGTTCGGATCCTGGACGATAATCGTCCCGCTCTGGGCATTCCATTTTTTTAGCACGCTTTCAAGCTTATCTTCCGCATAGGCCTGAATATTCTTATCTATGGTCAAAATAATATCCGCCGGCCGGTTGAATGCATTGTTGTCTTTATTGCCGTAAATAAGATTTTTAACAAAACCGGCAAATCCGGTGATGCTTGATTCTTTTGCAGCTGTCTTGCCGAATAAATCGTTATCGTAATATGATTCAACGCCATATTGTCCCGAACGGCCATTCAAGTCATATCCCAAAAACCCTATGACATTGGCTGCCAATTCCTGTCCTGGATAAAATCGGTCAGTTTCGTATGAAACACTCAGCCCTTTTAAATTTAGCTTCTTTATTTCTTCAACCTGATTCGCGTCGAGCCGTCTAGCCAGAACTTTGGAAGAATTTTGTTCGGACTGAATTATGTTTAGGATTCGGTCTTTGTCTATTTTTAAAATACCGGCCACTTGGGAAATTTTTTCTCCGTCAGCGCCCCAGTCAACCTTGGCCGGAACAACATAAGCCAACGGAAATTTCTTGTTGGTGGCGGCAAGAAATAGATTACTTGATGTCTGATCTTTCATATATATATTACCCCTGGCCAGAACATTGGTAATGTTCTCTTTTTGAGCCGTCGCAGTCCGGGAATAAACCGAATGCCGGATATAAGATAAAATAAAAAGCCTATATAAAACCAGGCCTGAAATAATCAAGACAAGAACAAAAAATAAGTTTATGCGAAAATTATCATGTTTACCCATGGCAACAAATTATAATGAGAAATAGCAAAACCTGGAAGAGATCACGGCCTCAAAGCCACGTTTCCGTTTTCAAAAAGATAGACTGCGTTTTTCGCCTCTACCATGTTATGGCTTAAGGCAAACTCAAGAATTTTTGCCGGATCTTCCATTGCTGACTTTTGGGCGGCAAGTAAACTGCTAACCTCATTTAAAGATTCTAGTTTTTGGTTCAACATACTTATTTTATAATTGCTAGCCGCAATTATATTGGCTTGAACTACATAATAAATCATCAAAAGCCCGGCAATCAACAGTATTATCGTGTTAACTACAAAAACCGTGCTTATGGAGTTATGTCTTAATTCTTTGACTGTTGCATGAGTGGTTACTGTCACTATTTTGGGGTTAGGGCATTCCTACCCATCCCTGTTAGAAATTAATTTTTTGAACTATTTTCATCTTGGCGCTTCTCGCTCGCGGATTGGATTTTTGTTCTTCCCAAGACGGCTTTATTGTCCCCTTAACCACGAATTCAATGATTCTTTCTTTGACCTTTTCTTTGAAGACCTCTTTGACTACCTTATCTTCCAGTCCCTGAAACGATATCGCCACCAATCTTCCGCCGGGCTTCAATATGTCTATAGCTGCCGTTAATCCTTTTCTGACGCTCCCCAGTTCATCGTTTACCGTTACTCTTAATGCCTGGAATGTCTTGGTCGCAAAGTTTATTTTCCGATGCTTATACCATTCTGGAACCGACCGGCTTATCACACCGACCAGGTCTTCGGTCATGACAATCGGCTTTTCGCGCCTTGTCCGAACAATATTCTTTGCAATATCTCCGGCAAACTGTTCTTCGCCCAAGGAACTTATTAATTCCCTCAATTCGTCTTCGCTGTATTTATTCACGATATCAACGGCGCTTTCGGGTTGGACTTCGGGATTAAACCTCATATCCAATATTTCGTTTCTCTTGAAAGAAAATCCTCTGCCGCTTTCTTCGTAATGCCACGATGACAATCCAAGGTCGAACAATATTCCATCGGGTTCGAACCCGTGCTTCTCGGCTATTTTTTTTAAATTTACATAACTGTCATTAATCTTTATTAATCTGTCATTGTTCAGCTGTAAGCTTTTAAACAATACTGGATCAAATTCTATGCCTAGAATCTTTACGTCCGGATACTTTTCAAGAATTGCCTGCGTGTGTCCCCCTCCATCAAGGGTTGCGTCTATAATCTTGTTTCCGGGTTGAATATTTAAATATTCAAGAACTTCTTTCACTAAAACGGGAACATGCTTCATTATATTAATCCGAGTTCCCCTAATTTCTCGGCTATTTTATCTGAATTTTTTTCTAAATCATTTTTATATTTATTCCATTTCTCTTCGTCCCATATTTCCAATCTGTTAAATAATCCTGCTATCACGACTTCTTTGTGAAAATTTGCGTATTTTTTTAAATTATCCGGTATCAATATTCTTCCCAATGAATCGAATTCCACTTCTACGGCTCCGGAAAGGAATAAGCGGGCAAAAGAACGTGTATCCTGCTTACCGATAGATAGTCCTCCCAGCATCTCCGCAAACGGCGCCCAGTTCTTGGAAGGAAAAATGAATAAACAGCCATCAAGACCCTTGGTTAGAACCGCTCCATCCCCAAGCTCTTTCCTGAATTTTGACGGGATAGCGAGCCGTTTTTTGGGATCCAGATTGTGCTTATATTCGCCAATTAACAAGGAATTATGCAATTCCCGTGTTAATAGTTATCCACAGGAATCGTTAGTTATTAACACTTCTATCCACTTCCTTCCACTTACAAATTAAGTATAGCACCACTCCGGCACCGTGCAAGTGTGCATAAGTCGGAGTCATTTCTAAACAAAAAATCGGCTTGATGGGCCGATTACTAGAAGAGGCTGCTGCAACTGTCAAATTTTTGAAGAAAGCGGGTTGTCGCCTCTTCGGTAACCGATTCGATAGTTCCATTGTTTGTTACAAATTCATAAGAGATGCCCGATGTCTTAGTTTCAGCATCCCATTTAACGCAATCTGCAATACGTTTTTGAATCTCATCTTCCTTATCACCGCGAGCCCGTAATCTTTCTCTTAAAACTTCCTCTGGCGGAGAAAGGACATAGAAAGAAAAAATCCGATCTGGGGACATCTTTCCCGCAAAGTCATTTAATCTTATCACCGCATCAGGAGTTAAAATCATAATATAAATTGTATTATCGTCCCGTAACGCTTTGGCTACCCAATGTTTTGTAGTGCCATAACTGTTGCCATGAGGGTAAACGGTCCAAAGAAAAGCTCCGGTTGTTTTTAATAACCAGAACTTAAACTGGCTTATGTGTTTATATTCCCCGGGCAAGTCGGTAGGCCTTGGCTTACGGTATTTACGGATAGTGTAGCTGGGGACCATCTGTGCATCAATGGGGAGCTTGTTCAAAAGTTCTTTGGCAATAGTTGTCTTACCGGCGCCGGAGGCGCCAGTCAAGGTGAGAATCATATATCTCCTTGTCAACGAACAGCTGGTCTTTATATAGCACATCTGATATCCTTGGAGCAAGTTTTTTGAAATTCAGGAATTAAAATGAGAACACGAGGCCTGTGTTTTGACTTGGATGGAACATTAATTAATTCCGGTCCTGGAGGTTTGGAACAATTACACAAAGTGGCAAAAATTTTAAACCTTCCGATAAATGAAAAAATAGAAGCGGAACTTAGAGAAATATGGGGCCAGCACCCCTCCAATCTTATCAAGGCCGCTTGGCCAGACACGGACATCGGCCAGTTCTATAAACAATGGGAGGATTTGGACATTGCCAACCCTTGGCCTATTTTTCCAGGGATAAAAGAAACTCTTGCCAAACTCTACTTCAACCTCTTTTATTTGAGTATCTTAACTAGCCGAAACACCAGAACGGCCATCCCCCAGTTGGAACACAACGACCTCTTGCAGTTCTTCGGTCTGGTAATCGCCGCGGACTCAAGTCCCCATAAAAAGCCTGATCCCCGAAGTATTGAACCAATCTTTGAGAAATATCGAAATTTTGGCATAGACCCCAAGCAGGTTATCTTCGTCGGCGATACGGTTGAGGGCGATTGGAAACTCGCCCAAGCTGTCGGTATTGAATTCTACGCAGTTCTTTCTGGAGGAATGGATACCCGCGAAAAATTTCTCGCCGCCGGAGTCCCCGAAGATCATATCATTGATTCGGTGGCCGACCTGCCCCGAATTTTGTTGAATTAAACCCCATTTGGGGTTTTGTTTTGTTCTCGGAGTGGGGCGTCGCCCACTCCTGGGGAACTCTGTGGGCGGTACAGGATTTGAACCTGTGACCCCAGCAATGTGAATGCTGTGCTCTACCAGCTGAGCTAACCGCCCAATTTATTAATAATATCAGAAAATCGGCGAAGAATTGAGCCAAAGCAGAACGTTCGGAAGCCGACGGGCTGAGATAGAGCAAAAACCCAGCAGGGTTTTATGCGGTCTGCGTGGTTCAAGTCGAGCCGATTTTTAGAGTCCGAGTTTATTTATTATTTTTTCGTGAGGCCTTTCAAGTAACACCCTGACAAATCTATCAAACATTCCATGGCGATAATCAAATTCTTCTTTGTCCATAATGCTTAATTTTATTTCCCTTCCCACTTCTGCCTCAAGTGCTTTTAAAAACGTCTTCAATTTATTTTTGTTTATTTCATCTCCGACAATAAAAAGGTCAGCTACGGAACTATCGTTGACATTTCCGTTATTATTCAAAAACACTCCCGAAATCAAGGCCAGTTTGATCCTGCCCAATTTAAGAATTTTGGCGACCATTTTATTTTTCTCAGCCGGAGAGGCCTTCAAGATAAGATTTTTCAGCTCCTCAAAAAATTCAAAATTAGGATTCAGGGAATATTTGATTTTGGCTGTTTTTGTTTTTTTAATTAAGCGGAGTTTTCTGAGGTCGTCTAACTCTTTTTTGGTGGAACTATGAGATTCTTGTATCCTTCCGGCCAATTCTCCGGCCAAAAAATCACCGGGGTAATTCCGGAATAGAAATTTCAAGATTTTGACCCGTATCCTTGAACCGAACAGGTTATCAAGTATATCCTTTGACATTTATATTGAAAGTGAATTAGAATGAAAGTAATATCATCAGTTTTCGGATAAGGTTCACGGTGCTTTAGCCCGGGAATCTCTGTAGTTTACACTAAAAAGATAAAAAGTAAACCCTGCTCCGAGGATGGAAAAAATATTTCTAAAACCAACTCAAACAGAAATCCTCATCAAGGGATCTCAAAAAGAGGGACACCTTGATATTTTCTCATACGATTACAGCTCTGATGAAAACAAGAGAAAACTTGGCAATTTATATATAATAGGCAATATCCAGCAGGATATCGACGCTCTTAAGGATTCAACTTCGGAAGAAAGGGTTGGAGCATCTGATACTACCTATGCCACGAATCTCGTCGCCTCTCTGGCTAAACGCGAATATTACTCAAATCCGAATCTTTCTCCAAAAGAAGCGTTTTCTGCAACGCTCAAAAAAATTAACGATGTTGTTGACGAATTCTTCGTCAACAAGGATGTTAAGATAAATATCGGTATTTTTGCTCTTGCCGGCGAAAATATAAACATATCTAAAATAGGTAAGTTTAAAATACTTCTTGCTCGCGATGATAAAACCATAGACATCCTTAACAACATAGACCTCTTCACAAAAGAAAGGGTGGAAGAGAAAGAATTTTCCCATGTCGTTTCCGGCAAAATTGCTCACGGAGACAAAATTCTGGCATTCTATCCGGGCCGGCTGGTCACTGTGAGAGAAAAGACCATTAAGGAAAGCTTCCTTAAACTCAATACTGAGCAGTTTCTTGAGAAGATAGACGCAATCAAAGAAGAGAAAGCCGGCTTTGCTTATGCCGCTTTATATATTAACCTGAACAGGATTAAGGAGCCGGCAGTTGCCAAGGTGGCAAAAATTATTCCTCCTCCGGTCATGATATCTGAAGTTACAAAAGAAGAACCTGTTAGACAAAATAATAAACAGCCGGAATATGTAAGTCCCGAGCCGGAACTTCCGAGAATAATAAGGTCCGAGTTTTCATTAGGCAAAAAGGAAAACCCTTTTGCTGTTGTTCTCGGAAAAATAAAAATGTTTTTACCAAAAAGACAGAATAAAATGGTATTTTTCGTATCATTAGGAGTTGTGGTCCTCATCGGTGCCTGGACCGTTAAGTCGTTCTTTATCATCAGTCCGAGTCAAAGACAAGCGGCCAACGCCGTCAGTGAAGTCCAAGATAATGTAAAACTCGCAAAGACAAAAATCAGCCAGAATGATTTCTTGGGCGCAAGAAAACTTCTGCTTGGTTCTATTGAAAGCATCAGTTCGGTCACTTCATCCAAAAAGACAGAAGATGCTAAGAGTGAAATATTTAATCTTTTGGATAACCTGGATCAAGCCGTTGAATCATCCCCTACCCTTACCGAAACACTGCCAAAAAGTGTCAGCGATAAAGCCGTCCTACTTGCCGTCCAAAAAGAAAAAACAGGCGCAATCAGTTTGGATATTTATGAAGACAATCTTTATTTTATCGCCATTGACGGAATCTCAAAGATTGCCGATGTTTCCGGAAAGCCCAAAGAGACGGTGCAATGGCTCAAAGGCGGGACATTACCTCCGGAACCATTGCTGCTCGCCGTTGATGGCAAGGTCTATGTTTTAAATAAGTCCGGCCTTCTGACTACTTATTACAAGGGCGAAAAACAAGGCGAAATAAACACCCTTATCCTTCCAGATGACTCAAGCGTATTAGCCACGACAAATGATTCCCAATATCTTTATTTGATAAACAAAAATATGGGCAGGGTCTACTTGATAAGCAAAGCCACCGGAACTTTATTCAAGACCATCAAGGTCTCAAGCCAAGAGGCATTCGCAGAAGCATATCTCGACCAAGATGAAGCAATATATCTCGTTTCTAAAGACAGTAAGATCTGGAAAGTTCAATAGGGCGCT
>Ga0209541_10014810_pt1 | contig 11720 bp, 12 predicted proteins | sample RifCSPlowO2_01_FD_184027 | JGI IMG/M metagenome (GOLD analysis project Ga0209541, IMG submission 184027) | Groundwater microbial communities from Rifle, Colorado - Rifle CSP2_plank lowO2_0.1 (SPAdes) (version 2) | ecosystem: Environmental > Aquatic > Deep subsurface > Groundwater | place...
CATAAACGGAGCTAGAGCGTTCTTTGGAATGTGGTTTTATAATTTTAACAAAAGAAAGTCAGCACACATAACTTGACTTTACCGGAAAATAGAAAATAGGGCTATACTCACGAACAAAAATAATTATACAATTGTTGTCCGTTCGTAATATGTAGGAAATTCTATTGAATTTCCGAGCATTCGCAAATCTTTGATTTGCTTTATGTCGAAAATTCTATTGAATTTTCGAGCATGCTCAAAAATCTTTGATTTTTGACAAGCAAATAACAAGTCTATTGTACAAAAGCTTGTGTCATTTGCTATATTTCAAATTTCCCCTAAGCCTCTCGGCTTCAAGAATCTTCCTGACAGAAAAGCTGAACGTAAGAATCCTCTTCGGGATGGTCAAAACATCAAGCTCTGCCTGGCTAAGCTTTGAGGTCTTTGCGGCTTTGCCTATCTGGCCATAGCAGTCAATGCAAACATTGTCCTTTTACATGCACCGGTAGAAAGTAAAAATAATTTATAAATCAAGCGCTTTTTTCAGCGCTTCCTTGTCATACCCCACGATTATTGTCCCGTTGACATCTGTTACTGGAACTCCAAACTGGCCTGATTTCTCGAACATCTCGTTTCTGGCTTTTTCGTCAACTCCAACATTCATTTCTTGATATTTGATGCTGTTGGCGTTGAAAAACTCCTTGGTTTTCACGCACCAGGGGCATGTCACCGTGGTGTACAGCTTAACTTTTGGCAATTTTTTTGAAGCGCTTTTTGTTTTTGCCATTTTTGATAACAGCCCTGCATTGCTTGGCTTATTTAATAATCTTTTCTTTTTGTGTAAAGATTAAATTCATTGTCATGCCAGATTCCATGCCATGAATATGATGGAGGCATAAAACGAAACGCCAATGATAAAGTACAGTGGCTTTTCCGCTTCATCGCTTGGCAGGCTCTCCCTGATTACAATATACAGTAAGGTTCCGGTGATGAAGGCTATAAGCTGGCCAAAGACTGATGCTGCAAAATCCGCATAGCTGATGCCAAAAATGGCGCCGAAAAAAGGCGCCATTGAGTAAAAAACCTTGGAAAGGCTGCTTTTGAACTCAAATTCCTGGGGCAGAATCTCCACTATTATGTAGAGCAGGAAAGGCACGAAAAAAAGCAGTGTCCTGATCAGCCCCTTTGCCGCAAAACCTACAAGCACTATCCCTATAAAGAGATTATAAAGAAAAAAATAAGCAACATGGATGCGCTTCCGATAGGATCTTATGTTATTTGGGTTGCCTATCCTTTTATAGATATACTGCTCAATGAGATTCAAGGCAACAAAGCCAAGAAGGGCATAGACGAAAATCTTTCTTCCGTCAATCAGGGCGTTTGAGGCAATCTCCGGAAACAGGTCAAGGACAATGTAGCTCACTGCCACGCCGGCTGAGAAGGACACCAGCCGCCGGTTTTGCCTCAGCCTTTTTGAAAAGATGTGCTCAGTAATGTAGTCCGCAAAGCAAAGGATTCCGGATAAGACCAATGCCAATACATGAAAAACCATGATGCCTCTTTTTGTCAAATTTTGTATTGAATCTATTTAAAGTTTATGATTATTGCCAGCTTGGCGGAAAAATCAAAATATTTATAGAGAACTTTGAATAATCCATTAGTTTTATATATTTGATTCAAAGTTATCTAAGAGAATTTTGACAAAAGTGATACATTTCAAAATTCTCTATAACCTGCACAATTCATGGCTTTAAATCAATGAAAGGAGCAATGTCGAAGGGGCAGTCGTGGTCAATAGACATAGCCTTGGCCGTCATCGTCTTTATCGGGGGCTTTTTCATGTTTTACCTGATTTTATACTCAAGCCCGAATGAAAAGGCTAAGTCTCTGAAGGAGGAGGCCGCAACAGTGATAAAGCAGGTCGCCGCAGAGGATGCGCAGCTGAATGTCATCAGCATGAACGAGGTCAATATAAGCAAGATAAACAAGCTGAAGAACATAAACTATGACGAGCTGAAAAGAATGTTCAGGATAGAAGGCGATTTCTGCCTGTACTTCGAGGACGACAAGGGAAACCTTGTGCTGATAAACAACAGCTACAGGGGCGTCGGCTCGGCTCTCATAAACCTGAGCGGCGTGCCCTGCAGCCAGAAGTAAACGCAAAACTATAAATACTATAGTCCTAAAAACATCATTTGGCATGTTCAAAAAAAGAGGTTATTTCTTTACATTGGACGCTGTACTGGCCTTGGCAGTCCTGGTGATCGGCGTTTTTCTCATTACAGCCCATTACATCAATGTGCCGCAGCCAGTGCAGGTGAGCCTTCTGGCCGATGACCTGATGGGCTTCCTGTCCAACACCAAAATAAAGGATTTGAACAATGCCTATGCCGGGCTTGGCGGCCAGCTGTGGAACGAGGGGCTTATAACAGATGCCGACAATTCTTTGCTGCAGCAGATAGGGGAATTCTACACCGCGAACAACTTAGATATTGCTGAAGAGTTCATACAAAGCGTATCAAAAGACTCTGTTCCGCCGCAGTTCCTGTTCGAGGTATGGATTAATGACGGGATTGTTTATCCGAAATCGCCTTCCCAGGAGCACATCCGGTCAAAAAACAGCACGAGCCTGCTGCTGACGTCAAAAAAGATAACCTTCGGCATATTGAACAAGACAACAAGCGACGTATGGGGGCCTTATAAGGCAGAGGTATTTGTATGGGAAAGATAAAAAAGCGCGGAATATTTTTTACTTTTATAGCCATAACTATAATGGCAGTGTTCATTCTTGTATTCGCGCCTTCCGCAGACGTGGGCTTGCAAAAAGACATACAGTCGGTAAAGGTAAGGATAGCCTCTGTGGACGGCTATGTAGGCGATCTTAAAGGCAGGTACTTCGAGACTATCCTCAGGGCCACAACTTATAAGGCAGTATTGTCGCTCATATCGTACATAAATTCCACGGGCTCTTTTGTTGGGGACATTGACTCTGCATTTTACGAGATTTCCCTGAACGGCACCCTAAATGGAATTCCAATAGATGATCTCACAGGAAAAAAGATAATGGACAACAACACCATAAGCAATTGGACCAAAAGGGTGGCTCAAACAGCGGGAAGCACACTAAATGTCAATACCACAATAATTGTAACCAACATAAGCATTTACCAGGACAAGCCTTGGGCTGTTGATTCAAGCTTGGCTTTAAGCCTTTTAGTCAAGTCAAATGTCGCAGAGTGGAACGATAATATTACAATAACCACAACGATGAGCATAGAGGGGTTTCACGACCCTTACTATCTCGTCAACACAAACAAGGCTTACACAAACAGATTAAAAAGGTCCAGTATTCCATTTGACCAGTGGAACATATCCAAAGTGAGGGAGCATTTAAGAAACGGGACTTATGTTGAAAATCCAAGGGCGCCAAGCTTCCTTATGAGGTTCAGCAACACAATTTCCAGCTCAGGCTGCTGCGGCATCGAGTCTCTGGTCAACCCAAACAGCATAAGTGTAAGCGACCAGCGGGAAAGCTATGTGGATTATTTGTTTTGGCAGCACGATTATAATCCTGCTGCCAATTGCACCAAGCTTTACAACATAACAAACCCGTCCACTGGCGGCGGATTATGGGATGAATTTGAGTACTTCAAGCTGGATATAAGCCACGTAATTGACTATAACATAACATCAGAGGATGCCGTAGGAAACTGCTAATTAAAGTTGCCACTTGAAGACAATAACTAAAGTTTTTATATCATGCTTAAAATTAAGGCATATGGCCAGCGACAGCTTGATAAGGACTACCGCAGACGAGCTCTTTGACCTGGTGAAAAGGAGCGGGAAAGTGTCTGTGGAGGATGCTGCAAAGCAGCTGAAAATGCCGCTTGCAACAGCCCAGGCGCTTGTTGATTTTTTGGTGGAGGAAAGGATTTTTGGCATAGAATACAAGTTTACAACGCCTTATGTGTACCTACACAAGGGAGATGCCAAGGAAGCAAGGGGCAGGGAAAAAAGCTTTACAAAGGGGCTGGTGACAAAAGAGCAGTTTTATCAGAAGGCAAGGGAAAAAAATGCGCCTTACCAGCATATTGAGGGGCTGTGGAGAAAGTATTTGCAGCAGAATCTTGTTCACATAAGAGGGGAATTTTTGAGGAAGGCAAGGGAAAAAAAAGTGCCTGAAGACAAGGTAGAAGAGCTGTGGACGAGGTACTTATCGTACCTTTAACAGAATATGGATATTGACGAATTTTTGGATAGGGAGCTTTCTGGCTTAGGCTTTGGTACTGACAAGGCCGAAGATATGAATAATCAAGACTCAAGAGAGGGCACCATGCCGCCGCTTGACGCCTTTAAGGCCGTGGCAAGCAGGGATCTGGAAAAAGCAGAGGAAGACTATGTGCAGTTATGGCACGCTTTGATGCAGCAGAAGCTTAGATGGAACAAGGATATTTACGAGCAATTGGCAGCCCTGAGCAGGCAGTTCTCAAGCGTGCTGAGCCAGGCGCGCAGTGAAGTAAAGGCCAAGGCAGACAGCATATATTCCTTGATCAGCAGGGCAAAAGCCGCCCTTAAGGAAGGCAGGAAGGACGTGCCATTCAAAATCTATTCTGAAGTGCAGGAGATGAACAACACCATACCTAATGTATTTTTTGAAGAGAAGAAGGCAATACAGGATAAGATTCTAAGCTTCTATAACGAGCTCAGGAGCAAAACAGATAATGACCTTATAGGCAGGACATCTGCGCTGGCGCAGGAGATAAACCGGCTTATAGAAAGCATTAATGCAGCAATCAGCAGCGGCAACATAACCGGCACGATTGAGGATTACAGCAAGTGCATTGAGCTCTACATACAAGTGCCGGAGGGCTTTTTGCATTACAAAAATTCGGCAGGCATCGGGCTTTTGGAGATTTATAAGACTCTTAGCATTTATAATGAGATCTCCGCCCTCCACAAGCAGCTCGGCCAGCGCCCGCTCGCAAAGCAGCCTGCGCAGGGCACTGTGCCAAGCGCGGCGCTTTCAGCAAAAAGCAGCATAACCGGGAATGCAGGCCTGCAGTCAGGGCAACAAGGAATTGTCCGGACTGGTGTGAGCGCTTCTTCAACAAAAGACATTCTGCTTGCCAAAAAAAAGGATCGGGCAAAAAGGAACATGGGGAAGGGCTACTATAACGAGGCGTCAAAAGACATCGAAGAGGCGCTGCAGATAGAGCCTGCAGATGCCGAGTCAAAAGCCCTTAGGGCAAAAATAAGAACATTGTCTTAAAATGGAAAAGAGAGAGAAAGCAATTGACGCATACGCATTGAATGTTGACGATATTGTTGTTGACGTTTCTATAACCATAAGGGAAGACGAGCCTGTGCCGGTGTACCGGATTTCCATAACAAACATAAGCAACACCACCAAGGTGATTCTTGAGAAGATAAGGGACGAGTTTGTCGCAGAAGGGACGAAAACAATAAGCGAGGACACGCCGATTTCCGATGTGCAGGAGCAGTTCAGGGAAAAGATTTTGAAATTGCTGGCAAAGTATTTCCCCAATGCAGACAAAAAAACAATGGATATGCTGATCAACTACATTCTCCAGCAGAACATCGGCCTTGGAAACCTGGACATACTGCTCAAAGACGCAAACCTTGAAGAGATAGTTGTGAACAACGCAAATGAACCTGTATGGGTGTATCACAGGCGGTATGGCTGGCTAAAGACCAATGTTTTGCTGCAAAGCGAATCCAGAATAAGGCACTACTCAACCATAATCGGAAGGGATGTCGGCAAGGAAATCACCCTGCTTAACCCCCTGATGGACGCTCATTTAAAGACAGGGGACAGGGTGAATGCCACATTATCCCCCATATCATCAAAAGGCAACACGCTGACAATAAGAAAATTTGCCGTAAAGCCATGGACAATCATAGATTTCATAAAAGAGAACACCATTTCTTTCGAAGGGGCTGCCTTGCTGTGGACTGCGGTGCAAAATGAATTGTCAGTCATTGTCGCCGGGGGGACAGCTTCAGGAAAAACAAGCATGCTTAACGCCGTCTCTAATTTCTTTCCCTCCAACCAGAGGATAATCTCGCTGGAGGACACAAGAGAGCTTGTGCTGCCGAAATTGCTGCACTGGGTCCCCATGGAAACTAGGCTTCCAAACCCCGAAGGCAAAGGAGGAATTGAGATGCTTGACCTGATTGTGAACTCGCTGAGGATGAGGCCGGACAGGATAATAGTGGGAGAAATCAGAAGAAAAAGGGAAGCTGAAGTGCTTTTCGAAGCGATGCACACGGGCCATTCGGTTTATGGCACCCTGCACGCAAATAACGCCAGGGAAACAATAAACAGGCTCACCAATCCGCCGATAGACCTCACCAAGCAGATTTTGTCGGCCCTTTCCCTCATTGTTGTGCAGCATATAAACAGGAGAAACGGAAAAAGGAGGACATTGCAGATTGCTGAAGTCCTTCCGAGCGGCGATGCGCGGGTCCTGATGCAGCTAAACCCCGTAAAAGACCAGCTTGAGGTGATCAACGAGCCGCTCGCCATACTGGAAACATTGAACCTTTACACGGGGCTTTCCAAGCCAGAAGTTTACGCAGACCTGCAGGGAAAGATTGTGATTTTGAAGTGGATGGCCAGCAGAAACATCACGGACATAAATAAAATCGGATTGATAATGTCAAAATACTACCAAAACAAGCCTTTTATTGACATGAAGATTTGATTTGGCGTTTTATATTTAATATTTATTTTAGAAAGCATATCTCAAAAACAGAGGGGTGTCTGAAATCGTTTTTACGAATCGGGTAGCATCGCATTTTCCATTGCTCAAGAGGGACTTGAGGATGGCCCATTCAAAGTATACCCCTCTGGAGTATGTAGGCAAGAGCCTCAAGATGGCTGCGCTGTACTCAATTTTGATGACTTCAATGATTTTTTTTGTGCTTCACAAGGCGCAGCTGCCCTTGTTTTTGGTTGTGCCTGCCTTCATGGTTTTTTTTGTCCTTATTTTTGAGTATTCCGTCATCAGCATAAAATCAAGGATAAGGCACCGCGAGCGTGAAATAAACAAGGAAGTGCTTTTTGTCGGAAGATACCTGCTCGTGAAGCTTTATTCAGGAAGGCCTTTGCTGAATGCCCTTGTCGAGACGGCGAACAGCAGGGGGGTTGCGGCAAAATACATCAAGGAGATTGTAGACGACATAAACACCGGCAGCACGATAGAGGATGCGCTGAACAGCGCCATGGTATACTCTCCGTCCGAGAAGCTGAGAAAGGTACTTTTTCACGTGAACAATGCGCTGCAGCTCGGCATAGACGTGACAAAGCCGCTTGAGTCCGTCCTTGAGGAAATAACAAAAGAGCAGGAGCTTGAAATAAATAGATACGGCAAAAAGCTCAACACTCTTGTCATTTTTTACATGCTTGCCGCAGTCATAATACCTTCCCTTGGGGTGGCGATATTCATCGTGATATCCAGCTTCATAAATTTTCCAATAGGATTCGGGGGAATGGTCGTTTTCATATTTTTTATTGTGGTGCTCCAGTTTATATTCATAACCTTATTCAAATCCATAAGGCCGATGGTGAGCCTTTAATGGCATTCAAAATAGTGTTTTTGGGAGAGTTTGGAAAGGCTTTTGTGCCAAAAAGGGCCATACCAAATTTGAGGGGGTATATGCTGAAGGCAGGATTTAACGAGGTTCCTTATAAGTTCTTTGGCCTGCTGTTTTACATCTCGGCATTTATGACCACAATGATCTTCATCATCTTGATATTTCCTTATTTGAAGAGGTTCTCGCCTGTTGAGGTGTACCTCTATTCTTTTTTAAGCTGGTTTCTGATCCAGCTGTTTTTTGCCGTCATCTTCATACTGCTGGTTTATTTCTATTTGGATCTGAGGATATACATCAGGACAAAAAAGATGGAAGAGCAATTGCCTGATTTCCTGCAGGTTGTTGCGGCAAACCTTAGGGGAGGGCTGACTTTTGAAAGGGCCTTGTGGGCTGCAATCAAGCCCAGGTTCGGGGTTTTGGGCAGCGAGATGGCAAAGGCGTCCAAAAAGGTCATGACCGGCTATGAAGTGGGCAAGGCGCTGACAGAGCTTTCCGACAAGTATGATTCGCTGATGCTCAAGCGCACAGTTGATTTGATGATAAGCGAGCTTGAAAGCGGCGGCAATATAGCTGAATTGATAGACAGGATTGTTGACAACTTAAAGGAAACCAAGCTGCTGAAGGATGAAATGTCGGCTTCGGCGCTTGCGTACGTTATATTCATTTCCGTCATTGTGGTTGTGATCAGCCCGCTGCTTTTCGCGCTCTCTTTCCATTTGCTGGAGGTGCTCATAAACTTCATTGACAAGCTGTCATTCGCGACGCAAAGCGTAAGGAGCCTGCCTTTTGTATTCTCGAAAGTCAACTTCGATGTAGGGGATTTCAGGAAGTTCTCCATAATAACGCTGTTTGTCGTGTCGCTGTTCTCCTCTCTTATCGTGGCGATTGTGGAAAAAGGCGACATAAAAGGAGGAGTCAAGTACGTGCCAATCTATGTGCTGGGCTCGCTATCGTTCTACTTTTTATTCATGAAGGTGCTGGGAACGCTCTTTGTGGGGATTTTATAGAAAAACCAATTAACGAAGTGAGGAAAGCTTTAAATAGTATCTGGATTAACCCTGATTGGTGGTTTTTGTGGACAAGCTGGACTTAAGCGTTATAGGGATACTGTCAAAAAATTCTAGGACATCGTTCATGGAGATTGCAAGGAAACTGAAGGTCTCAGAGTCTACAATAAGGAAAAGAATCTCGGGCCTTGAGAAAAAAGGCGTAATCAAGAAATATTCGCTCGTGGTGGACACAAGCAAGATGGGGTTTGAGAATATTGCCCTGATTGGTGTTGATGTAGAGCCTGAAAGGTATTTTGACGTCGCGAAAAAGCTTGCGGAGTTGGACGAGGTTAGATACGCCGCCACCTCCACAGGAGACCATATGTTCATGCTCGAGGTTTGGACGAGGAATGGCGAGGACCTCAGGGCGTTCTCCGACAAGCTGAAGGGGCTTGAAGGGGTAACAAGGATATGCCCTGCAATAATAAAAGACACCTTGAAAGGCAGCCTGTAAAGCGATTTCTTAAAACATGCGAATTACGCACTTATTTGTACGCCTGCAGGATGCGGCTCAGAAACCTTTAAATACAGATTGGGTTCTCCAGAATTAACAATTGTTAAGTTTTGGGGTTTTTGAATGATAGAATCATTTTTGGTAACATCAAGGGAAACTTTGGAAGCAAGCTTGGTTGTCGGGATTGTTCTTGCTTATCTTAATAAAACAAACAACCAAAACTACAAAAAGACTGTCTATTATGGAATTGCATTTGGAATTCTGGCAAGCATATTTTCTGCTGTTGTTTTTACTGTCTTTGCTGGCGGCTTTGAGGGCAGGGCAGAAGAAATTTTTGAAGGCACAACAATGCTGATTGGGGCTTTTCTTTTGACAACAATGATTTTGTGGATGATGCAGCAGAGGCATATCGCAAGAGAAATTGAGGGAAAAGTCGAGAAGCATTTGATGGGCTCTCAGCCATTGTTCTCGCATCTGGGGATTTTCATGCTGATTTTTATAGCAATCATAAGGGAAGGCATTGAAACAGTCATATTCTTAAATGCTATAAATTATGCAAGCGGCATCAATTTTATAGGCGGCACTTTGGGAATAATAGCGGCCATCATAGCCGGATATTTGTTCTTTATCAGCACAAGAAAAATCAACCTTAAAAAATTATTTAACATCAGCAGCATTTTGCTTATTTTATTTGCAGCAGGATTAGTGGCACATGGCATCCATGAGTTTGAGGAAGCTGGTGCTGTAAGCGGAATTGTAAGCCCTTTATTCGACATAAACCCCATTCTTAATGAAAAAGGATTGGTTGGCAGCTTTTTGAAGGGATTGTTCGGGTATAATGGAAATCCTAGCTTGCTGGAAGTGATTGGTTATGTTTCTTATTTGGGGCTGATTTTCTATTTGTACAAGAGGATTGGGAGTTCTGGAGCAGCAGTAAAAGCTTAGGAAATGTTTTTATAACTTAATCTAAAAACATGCTTTTATGGCTAGTTTTACTAAAGAACAGGCACTTACAAATTTAAAAGGTTTGATAAGCAGATACAGAGACAATTTACAAGATGAAGAATATAGAAAAAATGAAAGCAGAATCTGTGATAACTTAATCATCCCTTTCTTTAGGGTTGTACTAAACTGGGAACCTGAAACAGAATTTAAATCTCAATATAGAGAAGGCCAAAGAAAAGTTGACTACTTGGTTTTTCTTGATGGAGTCAGCCAATTTGTCGTAGAAGCAAAGTCATTGGCGCATGATATAAGAAAAGAAAATCAGTATTACCAGCAGGCAATTGACTATGCAAATTATAAAGAAAGAAAATTTGCAGTCCTTACAAATTTCAAGTATTTTATTGTCTTGGATGCTGAGATAGAGACTGAACCTTTGAAAGCGGAAGTTGCATGCATTGATATTGAAGACATCAAAGATGGTCAGTTTGATATTTTATGGGCATTCAGCAAAAGTGAATGGAGTGAAAAAAGAGAGAACAACGAAATTCTCCTAAAGTTGAAAGGCAAAAAGAAAGAAAAGATAGATGAATTACTGCTTGAGGACTTGAAGCGATGGCGCCCATTATTGCTAAATAATCTGAATAAGCATTCTAATAAAAATAAACTTGATTTTGAAAAGGATATTCATTATATTGAAGAAGAGGTGCAAAAATTTATTGACAGGCTGATTTTCATTTGCTATTGCGAAGATAAGCCAATTATGGAAACAGAACTAAAGTCAATCATAATTGACAAGGAAAGCGAAAGGTACTGGGACAAAACAAGCTATATTTCAGAGAGAATAAAAAAATTATTCCATTTGTACAATGATAAATATAACAGCGATTTATTTACAAAAAGCTGGTGCGATGATTTTTATTTTGATGATTCAGCTTTATTGCAGATTTTAAAGGATTTGAGGCAGCCTAAAGGCAAACGTCCTTATGATTTTGCTGTTATTGAAGCAGACATTCTTGGAAAAACTTATGAAAATTTTATAGGACATGTCCTTGCAGTCAAAAAACGAATTAAGGAGAAAGAAAGCAAAGGCAAAAGAAAAGAGATGGGCATTTATTACACTCCAACCTACATTGTTGATTACATTGTGAGAAATACAGTTGGAGAATACATCAAAGGAATGTCAATTTCTTCCATAATGAAAGTCAGGATTCTTGATCCAGCTTGCGGCTCTGGAAGCTTTTTAATAAGGGCTTTTGATTTGCTTGCCGAGGAAGTCAGAAAAATCCGAAATGTAAAAGAGCTTGGATATGAAGACAAGAAAGATATATTGCTGAACTGCATTCACGGAGTTGACAAAGACGAAAGAGCAGTAGAAATCTGCAAATTAAACCTTTCCTTGAAATTAGCAGAGACAGGAAAGAAATTGCCAGAATTTCATAATAATATCAAATGCGGAGATTCCTTGATTGATGATGAGAATATTGCTGGCTACAAAGCTTTCAAATGGGAGAATGAGTTTAAAGAAATAATTGATAATGGCGGGTTTGATGTGGTGGTGGGGAATCCGCCTTATTTTAAAATATTTGAAGATAATCCAATAAACAAAACAATCCACTATTTAGAAATAAAAAGTGGTATGATGAATTCTGCAGCAGTTTTTATTAATAGAGGCTTTA
>Ga0209541_10014811_pt1 | contig 11720 bp, 12 predicted proteins | sample RifCSPlowO2_01_FD_184027 | JGI IMG/M metagenome (GOLD analysis project Ga0209541, IMG submission 184027) | Groundwater microbial communities from Rifle, Colorado - Rifle CSP2_plank lowO2_0.1 (SPAdes) (version 2) | ecosystem: Environmental > Aquatic > Deep subsurface > Groundwater | place...
TTCCTAAATTCTTTATGAAAAGAGGCAGAATAATATTAACATTAATAGCAGCTATTTCATTAATTCTAATTTTAATTATTTTCTTCAACAACCCTGTAACCGGACAAATAGATGCAATTACAAGATGTATAAACGAACCGATTTGGATTGATAATTTCCATGCTCCTTGTGAAGAATCCCATCCACTAAAAGCATGTTATGTTTTGGATAATTTTGATGTATGTCATCGTAGAAAAAACTATGATGAAGCACTTAGTTGTTTAATTACCGAATTAAGAAGAACCAATCCACAAATAGAAGACGATGAAGTTATAAATTTATTAAATGAAGCTGGTGCTAAACAGTGTTGTCCTTATGGATTCGACGCTGGTCCAAACTCAGAATATAAAAAAGCAACATATGAAGAAGGAAACGCATGTTGTCCAAACATGAACACACAGCCAGAGGGTTATCCTGGAAGATATGGAGCAGACAATTCAAATAAAATAAGCAAAGCTTTCACAGTGCAAGAAGAACAATGTTGTTATGAAAGAAAACCTGAACAACTTGGAGACGATCCAACTCAATGGGAATGGGGAGAAGGTGCTAAAATAATTAAAAAAGAAAATCAAATGTGCTGCACTGTAGATGTTTGGGCTCCAAACGCGCAAATCAATCAAATAACAAAAGCCGTCGGTAAAAACGAAGGTGATAATGATTGCTGTGTTGTTTCATCAACAAGAATTTCATCTACAATGGTTAATGGAAACATAGAAGCTTTCAACAATAATCTTGAAAGATGTTGTCCAGGTGTAGGGGTTGTTGCACTCAACGATCCAAAACAATGTGGAGGATGTGGGATATGGTGTAAAAAACTTGACTTCCCCCCATACGCATGCTCATTAAATTCAAACGGACAATACTATTGCACAAATGGTCGTTGTGATCCAATTAACGCTCCAGAAGAATGCGCTTAAAAATTTACATCCTCTCAACACTCACAAAAGTGACTTGTAAAATTGATAGCTACGAAATCTGCTTCGCTTGATTTCTTCACTAAGAAAATATTAATGCGTTAACTTTCTTTCAACGAAAAGCCTAAGTGAAACAAGGCTTTGAGCCACTAATAAACGAACGAACAAAGGGAATGAGCCTAATTTTACATCCTCTCTAAAATCTCAATCCTCTTCTCAATCGGCGGATGCGTGCTCAAAATATTTCTAAATGGATTTGAAAAAAACATAGGCGCCAAAGCTCTCGAAACTTGATGCCTTTCATTTTTTCCGTGATCGCCAAGACGAGTATCGCCTTTAATTTTTCTCAAGGCGCCAAGCAAACCTTGAGGATATCGCGTAAATTTAACAGCAGTAGCGTCGGCAGTGTACTCCCTTCTTCTCGAGATGCTCAATTGAACAAGTTGAACAATCAACGGCGCAAGAATTGCAAGAACAATTCCTATTATCAAAAAAATCGCTCCTGATTTACTATCTTTATCATTTCCAACGCTCGAAAACCACAAGCTTCTTAAAAACAATTCTGAAATAATCGCAATAAGTCCGACGACGACAGTAACAATAGTCATGTAACGAATATCATAATTCGCTATATGTCCTAACTCGTGAGCCAAAACTCCTTCAAGTTCTTTTTTGTCAAGTTTCCTCAAAGCGCCGGTCGTAACGCAAATAACAGCGACGTCAGGATTTCTTCCAGAAGCAAAAGCATTTATTTCTTCCATTTCCATAACATAAAGTTTAGGCATTGGTAAACCGCCCGCCAAAGTTAACCCTTCAACTAAGCTTTTGAATTGTTTCTCGTCGGAATTTCTTTCGTTAATCGGCCTCGCCCTCACCGACGCTAAAGCGATTTTATGTGAATTATAGTAGCTTCCTAAAATATAAACTAAAGAAAAAATTATTGAGATTATCATCACAATAAAAAAATAACCTTCGCCCAAAATCTTGGCTATAACATATCCAAACGCAACAAAAACAGCAAAAATCAAAACTATCATAAAAAACGAATTCCTTTTATTCCTTGCAATCTGATCTCTGAAATCTATTCTTTCCATAAAAAAATAAAGAAGGGAGGGTTTTTAAGATTTTGTTATACCACTCGCAAGCTCGTGAATTATAGTTATGTTAACAAAAAAACAACCATCAATGTAGCACATTATATTTCAGAATTTATACCTTAACATTTTCTATGAAAAACTATGGCGAAGTCCGAGCGATTTCGCGAAGGACTAAAGTTTATTATTAATAGCCGAGCGGGGTCGCGAGTAGGTTTGAAGTCAATTATTAGAACGAGCTTGCGAGTTCCAAATTTTCTCAAAACTTTCCAGCATCTGAAAAATCAACCTTCACAACTTTTCTCTCAGCTTCAGCAATTTTAATATATTCCTTTGCCTTGAAATGGAACAAACTCGCAAACATATTTCCAGGGAATGTCTTTCTCCTGTTTTCATAACTCAAAATAGAGTCATTGTAAAACTGTCTTGAATAAGCAACTCTGTCTTCAGTTGAAGCAAGTTCTCTTTGCAATTCTAAGAAATTAGTATTAGCTTTCAAATCAGGATAATTTTCAGCTAGAGCAAAAATAGTTTTTAACGCGCCCTCAAGCACATTATTTGCTTTTACTTTTCCAGGCAAATCTTTCGCGCCAACAAGAGCTTTTCTCGCGTCGGTAACAGCTTTTATCGCCGCTTTTTCATGCTTCATATATCCTTTCACAGATTCAATTAAATTAGGAATCAAATCCGAACGTCTTTTCAATTGAACATCAATCTGACTAAGAGAATTATCTATTCTATTAGAAAGAACTTGAAACCTATTAAAATAATAAAATATAATTACGATTGCTAAGAGAACAATTCCACCTATAATCCATAACAACAATGACATAAAGAACTAAATAAAAAAGGGTTTATAAAATTATTCATCCAAAGCAATTTCAGGAAACAGAGCTTCAAGTTGAAATCTATGCGTCTTTGCAGATTCCCGTCCCATTACAGCAACAGCTTCTGCTCTACTTCCCTCATCTGCTCGTTTAACTTGCTTAGAATAATCATCTTCCGCAGCTTTTAACTTACTACTGTATTCAATCAATCTAGTAACATAATTTGTTTCTGGCATGTTAACAATATTAACAACCCCTTTAAAATTATATGTCTTAGAAAACAATTCCCTTAAAATATATAAAAGACTTTGGCCAAACTTTTCAATCCTTCAATTGAATTCTCATCCCTTTCTTCAGTGAAATCAATTTCCTGTTCAAATGGAACAACAGAAATTTCGTTGGAGTTTGAAATCAAATATTTTTTATCAGAGTATTTGTCTGTATTCAAATCTTTAACTAATAATTCAACTGGTATTGTCATATAATCCCCTCCAAAATTCGAACTATAAACATTTCCGTTATTAATAAATAAGGATTTCTTGCCTTGCGTAACAGCGGCAGTTCCTCCCAAAGTCATTCTTGGAACTTTCCTATTTTCTAATTCCAAAGAAAAATCATTATAATAACTTCTCAAACCCACATTAAGATCTCTAATACTTTTTATACGAAAATTATCACCTTCTTCAATTTCTACATAAGGATTATCTTCTAAAAAAGTCATATCAAAACCCCTGCCTTCTGCTTTTAATGTCTTATCACCAAGAACAACCCAATTATTGTATTTACCCAAATCCCATTCTCCAGATTCAGAAATTAAGAGGTTATTTTCAACAAGACCTCCGGTTGAAAAAGAAATTCCATCTTTTACTCCAACGACATCTTGTCCAAGTACATAACCATCTTCACCGACAAAAACCTCTGCCGTACCAGAAAGCCCGTAAAATTTAGGGCTTCTCCTCACAGTTAATTTATCAATTATAAAATTATTTCCTTCGACCCTAAAACCATCAGCAGAGCCACCAAACACATTCTCCCCATCAATTACAGAAATCCTTTCACCGCTATTCAACAAAGTTATCTTATGCTCATTCTCAAAACTAACAACACCGTTATTCGTAACTTTATCAAAAAGTTTAATCTCTTCTGATTCCTGCCCCCAAACATTCAAATATCCATTGGTGTATATCATTCTCGTTCCCTTCTTAACTTCAATTTTTCTTTCATCAAAAACAAAAGACGCGTCGTCGCTTGCAGTCAAATCCGCATTCGTAATTTCCCCTTCTTCATTCAATTTTAAGAAAGCATTGGTTCCTCCAACACCAGGTTTAACATTTTCAAATAAATCTCCATTAATACCCAAGTAGCTGTCGTCTTCAGTAAAAATTATCTCGTTAGTCTCGCCTTTTTTTAATAAAACATTTTTTCCAAAAATATTATCATTTTCTATACCCTCTCCAATTAAACTGCCGAAGTTTTCTTCAGTATCATTAAACTCGTAAGTCACTTCTTCTTGAGAATTAATTAAATTAACAAACAATAACAGCAAAACGAAAGACAAAATAAAAATCATGTTAAATCTCATTTTATCGCAAACCCCCATTCATAAGCTTCATCATTTATTTTATATTCATCGTCGATAATTGTAAAAACAGTAGAATTACCATAATCATACATATCAATATTAACATCATACTCTTCTCCTAAATCATAAATGCAACTAAGACAAATACTGCCGATATGTTCTTGTTGTTCAACAATAATCTTTTCTGCGGCATCATAATAATCGTCTAACCTAATTTTAATATCAAAAGAAAAATCACTAATCTCACTTGAGGACTCATCAATTTTAACCCTAATAGGATAATCCAGTTTAATCCTAACCACATCATCTAAAATCGATGTCTCAACATTTTTTAACTCATGTCTAATATCTTCATATTCATTATCAAAATCTTTGAAGTTTAATATACAATAGGAAAGTTCATTCATAACAATAAAACTAATCTCAGATTCAATTGTTTCAATTGACGGCATTAATTTTCTTTCGCCTGCAAGATAATGAGGGATTTGTTCAACAGAATCCACATCATCTGTTATGAATGCATATCCTCCTTTTTCACCAACATCTTTTATTGCATTATTACTTGTTTCTTCTAAACAATCAAGAACAAAATTATTAATAGGAACAATTCTCACATCCATAACTTCTTTTCCGCCAAATCCTCCCCTAAGATAAAAAATTAAAAAGATAACTGCAATAAGCAAAATCGCAACTATAATAAATATTGTTATTTGCGAGTGTTTTTGTGATAAGGGCGTAAGTGTGGGAAGGCGGGCAAAAACGCGAGTACCTCTCTTTTTCATAAATTACAATACAAACTAAAATTTATAAAACTTCTCCCAAACCAATTTCTAAAATAACAACAGGCATTTTCAAATGCCACAATCGCAATATCTTCGGATGAATCTCGCCAATAAAACCAGCACTTTTTCCATTAACAAAAATTTCCGCAGCCCTGCCTTCAATAAAATGCTTCGGCAAACTGTTTGAACCACCAGGTTCTTTTAGTTCAATTTTTTTATCAAGCATTCTTCCAAGATATTCCAAAACCTGTTTCAAATCAGTAAAATTTCCAGCAGTAATCGCCATCGCCAAATTAATTTTTTCTTCAACGCCTTCGAAACCTTTGAACACGGTTCCGAGTTCAAAAATTCTCTGCGGATATTCAGCGTCAACATTCTCTGATAAAATTTTCAAAATATAATGCGACAAGTTCTGACGCAGAATCGTATAATCTGTCTTCGAATCCTGAACTTCAACAAACTTTTCATTCTTCGCATTCAAGCCCATTTTCACAAACTGGTCGTCCTTCTTCGTCAAATGAAAATTAGAAATTTCCAAAAATTTAAGTCCAGATAAAATATCAGAAATTTTTCTCTTAACAGTTTCTTTTTTATCTTCGCTCCCTATTGTACTTACCGACGGAATCTCTGGAACAAAGTTCCCATAACCAAACGCAATCGCAACATCTTCAATCAAATCAACCTCGTGCAAAACATCTGTCCTCCAGCCAGGAACTTCAACAACTTTATTATTATAATTATAACCCATTCTCTCTAAAAAAGTCTTAATATGTTTTTCATTCAGCTCCAATCCAAGAAGTTTATTCACATTATCTAAATTAATTTTCATTTTCTCTGGCTTCAAATCAGGCGTTAACTCTTTCTTGTTTCCATACTGTAATTCCATCTGGTAAATTTCAACATCACTGCTTTGATCTACAAGAGTTGTAACAATCATATTCAACGCTTTTTTCAAAATCTCAAAATCAAAACCAGAACATTCAATAAAAACATCCTTTGTCTCTTCAGTTATTTTTCCAGTCAAATGCGAGTTTATTATCGGGGGCATACTCAAAATATTTTTATCGTCGTCGATAAAAATCGGAAATTTCGGTTTGCCCGCAAGCAGATGCGCATAATCTCTTCCGGCAGGATGGCGTTGAAGAATCTGCAAACCATCCATTTCCCGTTCAGATTCTAACGGCTGAAACTTAATTTTATCTGGCTCAAGAGCTTTATAAGTTATCGGCAGCTTAATTTTTTCCAAAGGATAAATTCCAATCGCAAGTTTTTTTCTCTTCCTGCCAACAGTAAAATGCAATTTCTCCTGAATATCAATTATTTCTTTAATTTTCTCGTCGTCAAATTTAATATTTTTAACAATCGCGCAGGCAGTAAACGGCCTAATACCTTTCACAGAACCATCAATAATAACATTGTAATCTTTCGCAGGTTTTTTAATTTTATAATTTTTCAAACCAGTCTGCTTTCCAAGAAAAGCCAAAAACGCCCGTTTAAATCCCTGATACGAAAGCATGTCTGGCCTGTCAGGAAAAATCTCTAACTCAAGTTCATTATCTCCAACAGATTCAACAGGAGTTCCAAACAAGGCAATCTGCTCCTGCATCTTATCGTCGAGTTTGCCGATTTCTTTTTCAAATAATTTTTTAGGAATTTTTATGTTTGCCATTTTATATCGGAAGGAATAAAACAGATATTCCAAATATTATTAATCCAATTACAATTATCCAAAATAAGATTTCTAATGGCCAAGGGAATACCCTTTCAAACTTTATTCTTATTGACATTATCTTTTTATATTTAATTTAATTTCTTTAATATCTTTTTGTATATCGTTAAGTTGAGATTTTACTTTTTCAAAACTAATTGCAGTCTTTTTATCTAACTTTTCTATTGAAATGCAACTACTCTTATCTTTTTCAAATAAAGTTCTCCATATCAATATTTCTGATCCTGCTGTGAAAATTCCTATCGCTATTATTGCAGCAGTATCTGTAGGAGATCCTATAAGCAACCATATAGCAAGGGATATAATTAATATCATTATTATCCAAAATACGCAATCATCTTTTATTTCCATCTTACACCCAAAATTTAACTCTTCTCAATTTATTCAAATCGTTTTTGTATAATTCCCTTAAATCCTTAATTTTATAATAATCCATTATAATTCTGTCAAAACCTTGCCCCCACGCTAAAACCGAAATTTCTTTTCCAAGAAGTGGAATTGTAATTTCAGGACGGAAAATTCCTGCGCCGCCCATTTCAAGCCAAACTTTTTTTTCAGGGTGCCAGACATTTATCTCCACCGACGGCTCTGTGTAAGGAAAATACGCCGGCGAAAATCTTATCTTCTCAAAACCCATTTTTTCATAAAACTGTTTCAAATAACCAAGCAAGTGCCTGAAATTAACATTCTCATCAACAACAATTCCTTCTGTTTGGTAGAATTCAAAACCATGACTCCAATCTACAGTTTCATTCCTGAAGTTTTTTCCAATTGCAAAAAATTTTCCTCGTCGGCCTTTCAAAGGCAAAGCACTTAATTCAAATAATTTCTGCGCAGACAAACAAGTCGTATGCGTTCTCAAAACTAACTTCTTAGCGTCAGTTTCATTCCAATCATATCTCCAGCCCTTGCTTCCACCAACACCTTTCTCGTGCGCTTCTTTAACAGCTTTCACCAATTTCTTATCCGGCATTTCTCCATTCCTATTTAAATAAAAAGTGTCTTGCAATTCTCTAACAGGATGGTCTTGCGCTGTAAACAAAGCATCAAAATTCCAGAACGAACTCTGAATCATCATGCCTGTCATTTCATCAAAACCTAAATCAGTCCAAATCCGCCGGGCATAATCAATCGCCTGATTCACAAAATGCCTTTTGCCTCCATAAATCACGGGAACCTTCGACGAAATATCATAACGCCTGAATTTTTTTCCTTTCCAATCCTGATTCTTAATAATTTCCGGCGTAAGCTGCTCAATCATTTTATCCCCTTTAATATCTAAATTAATAATCTTCCTGCCTAAATCTGTCAACTCAAAACTAACATTCCTCTTCTCCTCAATCAAAACAATGCCCCTCCTATTTTTTAAAACTTCAAAAGAATGTTTTTGCTCTGGTTCAAGTTTATCAAACTCCAGCGGAAGCGCTTCAATAAATTTCTCTTCCAAAGATTTTTTCAAAATCTCGCCGCTGGAAGCATTAATCGCAATTTTCCCATTCTTCAATTCAATCAAAGCCTTTTTCTTCAAAGCGCCAAGCGCTGCCTTAAATTCATCCTTCGACAGCTTCGACAATTTCTGCGCCTCGTCAAGAGCAAACAGCTTGCCTTTATTTTCACTCAAAAAATTAAGCAGCCTTCTTTCAGGCAAACCATTTCGTTTATACAAAATACCATTAACACCTAAATCAACAATTTTCTTTTTCTCAGAATCCAATTTAACAATTCCTTTATTCTGCAAAAAATCCAAAGCTCTCAAAACAGAAACCTCGTCCAAACCAGATTTCGCAATAACCTCGTCAACACTCTCTTTTAAAAAAGGTAAAACCCTCTGCTCATTCGGCGAAAGATACTCCATAACTTTATGCACATCATTTTCCATATTAAATCCAAGATTAAGGTATTAAAAAAGGTTTTCTATAATACAATACCTCCGATACAACAAAGAATTATAACAAACCAAATGCCATTACACCTTATCTATTTTTAATCTGAAGAGTAAAAATTCACTCCTCGCACCTGCTCGTCGAATTATATTAATTTTAATAGAAATCTACGAATGTAATGAGCAGCTAATCTTTCTCTTTTGAAAATGACTAAAACCCATCGGAGATACTCTAATAAATTGCGCTCGTAAACTCGCGTTATATTAGATTATTTAATAAAACCTAATCCAAACTCAAAATATTTTAAAAGTTTTTGTGCATTAACATCTCTCAAAGATAAGAACGAGCCGTAAGGCGAGTTCCTAAATCATCCACGTCGGCATTCCCAGCACGAGCCCAAACGCCCTCAAATCATAAATATTTCTTTCATTTTCTTTTTCCTGAATAATAAATTTCATCTTCAATTTATTCTTATTGCATAACCGAATATTCTGCTTCACTCGTGCAAGAATCTTTTCTCTCTTTTCATTCTTCGATTCAATTATCTCGTCAAAATTAATTCCAATAACAACATTATTCTTCTTCGCAATCTTCGCCAAAACTTGATTAAATCCAGAATCTCTCTGCTTCAACCTATCCCTTCTTCCACTTAAATTCAAAAGCAAAACATCAATCCCAAGTTTCTCAAGAACTTTCCGATTCAGTTCATCGTCGTTGCTGGAAAAAACCTTCTCGCCTTCGGCTTTCTGAATTCTCTTCCGAACTTTATCAAACGAAGTCTCATTTATTATTTCCATAATAAAAACAAGACAATAAGATTTATAAGTTTAACATTCTTAATTAAATAATGAAAAAGAGGGGTTTGTCAGAAGTTGTTACAACGTTGATTCTAGTTTTATTAGTGCTAGTCGCAATCGCAATTGTTTGGGTGGTTATTTCTAATTTGATTCGTGAGAAAGGAGATGATATTGGCGCGTCAACTTTTGAAGTTTCAATGGCTGTTAAGACAGTGACAAATTCTTCAACTTTAGGAAATGTTCTTGTTAGAGTTGAAAGAAATGTTGGTGAGGGTAATTTACAGGGAATTAATATAATTATGTCAGATGGGATAAATTCAGAAACTGTGAGAGTTGATCCAATTGACGAAGGTGAAGAAACAACATATGATATTTCTAAAGGGGGTTTAGGAGCAATAACAAAAGTTTCAATCAGGCCGGTTGGCGGTTCAGAAGGTAATGAGAAAGTTGGTGAAGTTGTTGGTGAAAGAGAATTATCATATGAGCAATCTGTAAAGAGTTTGGGAGGATTGGTTGCATGGTGGAAATTGGATGGTGATGCGAAAGATAGTAGTGAAAGTGTTCCTTCACACGATGGGACAAATAATGGTGCAACATTTGTTGATGAAGGACAAGTTGGGAAGGCGGCGAATTTTGATGGATTGGCTCAAATAATTACTGTTCCAGATCATAACGATTTAGAATTAATATCTTCAAAAACATTCGCATTATGGTTTAAAGCTCCAATTGCAACCCCTAATGAAGCAATATTTGGAAAAGATGGGTTAAATCAAAGAGCTTATTTTTTAAGATGGGATAGCACAAATAGTAATAGATTAAGATTTCTATCAATGAATCCAGCAGGGACACTTAGTGGAGCAATAACCTCAACTTCAAATGATTTTACAAATTGGCATCATATAGCAATTGTTTTTGATACATCAACATCAACAAGTAAAATGTATATTGATGGAAATTTTGATGCAACGGGTACTTATTTTCTTCCTTCACAAGTTACATCCAACCTATATATTGGGGGTGGATATGGTGGAGGTCAAACTTTCGATTCAACAATCGACGAACTCATGATTTTCAACAAAGCCTTAACAGCAGATGAAGTTAAATCTATTTATGAATTGACAAAATAAAAAGAAAATAAATTGAAAGTAAGAAAGTTTTAAATAATTCTTTAATTTTTTTAGGTTATGGAAGTAACCTTTACAAAACATGCTGAAGAGAGGATGAAAAAAAGAAATATAACTAAAGAAGAAATTATTAATACAATTAGTTACCCTAAAAAAGTGTTAAAGAGAGGGGAATTGTATTATGCGAGAAAAAACATAGGAAGGGCTACTATTGAGGTAGTTTATGAAAAAGATAAATATATAAATGTGGTAACTGTTTATTATTTATGAAAATTACATTTGATAAAGAAGCAGATGCTGTGTATATTGAATTAGGCAGCGGGGAGTTTTTTTCTAATAAAAAAATAGATGACTTTACTATAATAGATTTAGATAAAAATGGAAATATATTGGGAATAGAGCTTCTAAATGTAAGCAAAAGAATTTCAAAAGATTTTCTTTCTGATATTAGTGTTAAGAATCTTGTTTCTGCATAACAAACTTTTCCGGAAGAAATCAAATCGATTTATGAATTGACGAAGTAAACTTTATTTTTAACCGGCTCTGTTGAAAATCTTTTTTATTGGAATTTTTTGTGTCAGTAATCGCCCACTAAATTTCGTCTCCATTTTATTCCGACAAAAACTCGTAACTTCGCCCACCTTCCCACACTTACACCCTTATCACGAAATTACTCGCCCACCCTCTTTCGTGCTTTGCGTTTCCAAGAATTTAGTCTGACACAAAAAATTCATACTTTTTCAACAAGAGCCATGATTTAATATAAGTTTAAAAATTATGGTTTGCTTAATTTGATATGAGAAAATTGGTGATTGGATATTTGTATAGCGGACGGAGATTGGGCTTGGATGAAATTTATTTTCGAAGAGTTGCGAAAAAGAAAAATGTAATTCCTGTTTTGATAAGCACTTCAAATTGGAGCAGCGAAGAAGAACTAAAAGAAAAAATA
>Ga0209541_10014813_pt1 | contig 11719 bp, 11 predicted proteins | sample RifCSPlowO2_01_FD_184027 | JGI IMG/M metagenome (GOLD analysis project Ga0209541, IMG submission 184027) | Groundwater microbial communities from Rifle, Colorado - Rifle CSP2_plank lowO2_0.1 (SPAdes) (version 2) | ecosystem: Environmental > Aquatic > Deep subsurface > Groundwater | place...
ATGCCTTTTCCATAGAGCCAATCTCCCTTGCGCTTTACTTCAATTTTTGCATCTTCAAATACTGTATCCATATGCGCAACGAGCATTATTGTTGGCTTTCTTCCGGGAATTCTTGCAATAACATTTCCAATTTTGTCTATTTTGACATTTTTGAATCCGAGCTTCTTTATTCTCTTTGCCAAATAAGCAGCGCGCTTTTCCTCATGGAATGTTGGCGCCGGAATCTCGCATATCGCTATGTTTTCAGCAATAATGCGGTTTTTATTTTTATCAATGTATGCAAATACATTTTGCAGTTCTTGGTTTTGTGCCATATTCAGCGCCTGATTATTTTTTCATAGCCTGCGATTGTAATGTCTGCAACCTTCTCCCAGGAATAGTTGTTTTTCAAATGCTCCGCAAGGTCATAGCGCCTTGGCTTGTTGTAAGCGGCAATAATTGTTTCGCGCAGCTGCTTGAGGTTTGTTGGGTCAATATAATCCACATAATCAAGGAAATATTCCCTTGCGCATCCGCGCGTTGTAATGACAATATTTGCGCCTGCCATTCCTGCCTCCATTGCTGCAAGGCCAGGGGTTTCAGCCCATGTTGCTGCTACAAACACCTTTGCTGCAGCATATGCGCTCGCAAATAGGCTTGAGTTGTGCTCAAAGCGCCCCAAAAAATGAACATTCTCATCTGCCTCTTTCCTGCACAAATCATAATAATCCTTGCGCAGCTGGTCATGGTCTCCAATAACAACAACTGGGAGCCCTGAGCCCTTAAGCGCGCGTATTACACCCAAAGGATTGCGCCTTGGCTCTATTCTCCCCACAACAAGCACAAAATCCTTCAATCCATACTTTTGTACAAACTCATCAGGGCTTGGCTTGTAGAAGTGATGCTCCACTCCATCAGGAATTACGTGTATTTTTTCCCTCTTGCACTTGAATTCCTTCATGAGCATCTGCGCCTCTATTTCTGAATTTGGGCAGAGCAGATCCGCAGTATCAACAATCCTGCGCATTTTTGAAATTCCGAATAGGTTGTATTTGTTGGTGTAATTGTAAGCTAACTTCTTCAGGCGCTGCCTGAAGGGCAAATCTCCCTTAATTGCAGCTTCAGCCTGCGGCCAGTAGATTGTATGGACTGCAACAGGCACCTTATATGCCTTTGCAAAATCAACAATGCTTGCCGTATCTGCAAAAACCCCGAAATTATGCACAACATCAAATTCTGCGATTTTATCCTTCCACATGTCAAATAATTTAACTTCAACGCCCCTTTTCTGCAGGCGGTCCTGTATTTTCTCAAGTATAAGCTCCCCGCCGCCCTTGAACTGGAAGGCAGTCGGATAAGTCGTAAAAAGAACCTTCATTTTTTCATTCCCCCAATGTATTTTCTCCTGTTGATTATATTAAAAATATTCTTCCCGAGGATTTTCTCCGTGTCTTTTTTGTCCAATCGCAGGGAGTCAATCATTGCAATTCCTGCAGAGGGATGCACAACCGGATAATCGCTCCCGAACAGAAAGCGCGAGGCGCCAATCTCTTTTATTCCCATTGGGATTGTCCAGAACTCGCGAGTTGCTGAAACATCAAGCCAGATGTTCTGGAGCTTTGCCTTCCTTATTTCAAGCGCTGCATTTACCTTAAGCTCAGGGGAATCTCCTCCTTGATGAGCCATTATGAAGTCAATCCCTGGCCATTTCCAGGCAAGCTCTATAACATACTTGTAGGAGGCCATTTTCTGCCAGCGCCCTGCATGCGCAAGCACTGGAAGCGAATTGCGCTCTGCAAACACAAGGAATTTTTTATATGCGGGATTTGTTATTTTGCATTTGCACAGGCTTCCATGGAATTTCAGCCCTGCAATGGAATCAAGGTTAGTTTCAAGGAATTTCATTATATTCCTGTCCTTCGGGTTAATCCAGGGAAAGAACCAGTATTTCAATTGCGCATTATCCTGGAGTTCCTTCAGCAATTGCGCATTTTTCAATTCATCAGAGGGCATTGCAATTGCCCCGGAAATATTGCAGGAGCGCAGCACAGAATCTGTTTGCTTTACTGAATTTTGCAATCCGAAATACATAGGGATTTTCCATTTCCCTATATGCAGATGCGAATCGATTATTTCCATATTTTCACTCTTTTATGCCCTTCCCTCTTTTATACCACTTCAAAAACAATTTAATGCCCTTGCTTAGGGGAACTTCTGATTTGAAGCCCAGAATGCGCTGCGCCTTGCTAGTATTTGGCACCCTGCGCATCACATCCTCATATTTCCCGAAGCGCTCATAGGGCACAAACTCAATATTAAACGGATTTGCGCTGCCGGAAATTTTGTGCATTAATTTTGCAAGCCTGAGTATGCTTATTTCCTCTTTGCCGCCAATATTGAAAATTTCAGCATTTGCCTTCTCGCTTTCCATTGCACGGAGCGTTCCCTCAACAGTGTCGCTTATGTATGAGAAGCAGCGTGTTTGCTTCCCATCTCCGTGAATTGGTAATTTTTTGTTATTGAATATTGCCTCAGCAAACACACCCTGAGGCCCGCCCCACCAGGTAAGGTTTTGTTTTGGGCCATAAGAGCCGAAATAGCGCACTATTGTGAATTTGAGCTTTTTGTCCATGCCATAGGCAAAGCACATGTGCTCGTCAAATATCTTGCTTGAAGCGTATGCCCAGCGCTTCACATTGCTTGGGCCTAGAACAAGGTTTGATTCCTCGGAAAATGGGAGCTCTGGGTTTTTCCCATAAACATCGGAAGTTGAAGCAAAAACAAGCTTGCATTTGTTTTTCACTGCGGCATCAAGGGCATTTTTTGTTCCGAGCGCATTAACAAGAAGGGTATTCATTGCACTCTCATAGCGCGGGATTTTATATGCGGCCAAATGCACAATATAGCGCGCGCCTTTTGATGCGGAAAGTATTTTTTTCCCATCGCGCACATCTGCTTTTATGAATCTGAAGTTCTTGTCTGATTTGAATTCCCTTACATTTACCGCAGTGCCCTGGGACAAATTATCCATCCCTATTACTTTGTAGCCGCGCTTCAGCAGCTCAGCGCATAAATTTCCCCCGATAAAGCCTGCGGCGCCAGTAACAACAACCTTTTCATTTTTCATGGGATTTCCACCATTTTGCAATTATTGCGCATATTTTATTTGCGGAATTACCGCTCCCATAAAGATTCGTTCTTTTTGTTCTGGGGGAGAAATTGCGCAGTGCGGAGATTATTTTTTTCTTATCCGCCCCAACAAGCAAATTCCATTTCGCATTTACGCTTTCAACCCATTCGGTCTCATTGCGCAGCGTAATGCACGGAACTCCAAGCGCATATGCCTCTTTCTGGATGCCCCCGGAATCCGTAAGGATTTTTTTCGCGTGCATCTGCAATTTAAGGAAATCAATCGGGCCAAGGCCCTTTGTTATTGTAATGTTCGCTGAATTTTTCAATTTCCCCAACAGCCCGTATTTCTCAAGGCAGTTGAGTGTGCGGGGGTGCAAATCAAATATTATGCGCTCCCTGCTAAGGACCATCGCATCAATTATGCTTGAAAGCTTCTCCTTCTCGTCTGTATTTTCTGCCCTATGAACTGTTGCAAGCACATATGATTTTGGCTTCAGCTTTAACTGCTGCAAAATTTTAGATTTTGCATTTGCAATTTGCTTATTCTTCTTCAGCGCATCAATCATCACATCCCCCGCCAAATGGACATTTTCTGTTTTTCCCTCTCTTCGCAGATGTTCAACAGCGGTTTTTGTTGAGCATAGGAACAAATCAGCAATTGCATCAGTTGCAATCCTGTTTATTTCCTCAGGCATTTTTTTATTGAATGAGCGCATTCCCGCTTCCACATGGATTACAGGAATATGCAGCTTTGCAGCAGCAAGTGCGCCTGCAATTGTTGAATTTGTGTCCCCATAAACAAGAACAGCATCAGGCTTTTCTTTTGCAAGTACCTTCTCAAGCGCAATCAGCATATTTCCGGTTTGCTCTGCATGGGTTCCTGAGCCAATTCCGAGATTGTAAGAGGGCTTAGGAATATTCAGCTCTGAGAAAAACACTCCTGACATTTCCCAATCATAGTGCTGGCCTGTGTGTATTAGTATTTCATCAAAGTGTTTACGTAGCTCATTTGACAAAGCAGCAGCCTTCATAAATTGAGGCCTTGCGCCCACAATTGAAGCGATTTTCATTTTATTGCCTTCCAATTCCGATATATTTTATTCCGGCTTTTTCAAACTTTGCGGAATCAAATGCATTTCTCCCATCAACAAATGCAATGGCGCCTGCATTTTTCAGCGCTTTCAGATTCAATTTTTTGTATTGCCTGTGGAAGCTTACAAGGATTGCTGCATCAATCTTCGGGAGATTATTTATGCCTGCGGGAATTGCATTGAATTTTGCGATTTCCTCATTTGTATAATACGGATCATTAACATAAACCTTTGCTCCCGCGCGCCTGAGCTGCTTTATGAGCAGGAGGGAAGTTGCGAATGCGGTTTCCTTCACATCCTCGCGGTATGCAAGGCCCAAAAGAAGAACTTTTTTATTTTTTAATTTGCCCATGGCATTTTTAAGTTTGCTCAGGGCATATTCAGACATTGAATCATTTATATCTCGCGCGATTTTAGGAATTCTGAGCTGCAAGCTGAGCTTTTTCGCGTTTTCAATAAGGAAATAGGGATATACAGGGGCGCAATGCCCCCCCACCCCTATGCCTGCCTGCAACAGATGCGAAAAGGGATTTGTGTTTTCGGCTTTTGCAGCCTCATTGTAATCAATTCCTGAAAGTTCTGCGAATTTTGCAAATTCATTCGCAAGCGCAATGTTCACATCCCTGTAGGTCATGCCTGCAAGCTTTGTGAATTCTGCGGTTTCTGAATTTTTAACCGCAATTACATTTCCAACGCCGAATACCTTTTTGTAGAATTTGGAAATTGCATTTGTTGCTTTTTTATCAACCCCGCCAACTATTTTCGGATATGTGCGCAAATCCTGGAGGATTCTCCCAGAATAAACCCTTTCGGGGCTGAAGGCAACGCTGAACTGCGAAACGGAAAGCCCGGAATGTTTTGCAAGCATTGGCAACAGGCGATTGCGCGTTGTTCCCACAGGGAGTGTGGTTTCATAAATTACAAGTGCGCCTTTTTGCAAGCCTTTCCCAACTGCTTTTGTGGCTGAATCAACCGCTGAAAAATCCGGCCTTTTATTTTTGTTTATTATTAATGGAACAATTATTATAATTACATTGCAATCCTGCACTGCATTTGTTGTTTCTGTTGTTGCATGGAATTTGTTTTTTTTAATTGCAGTTTTCAATACTGCCTCAATGCCCGGCTCAATTATGTGTATTTTCCCGGAATTAAGCCGCTTTACAATATTTTTATTCACATCGCAGCCGATTACCCCAAAGCCCCTGCGCAGCAATTGCGCGGCAATAGGCAGGCCTATTTTTCCCATTCCTACAATAGCAACCTTCATTTCAGCAGCCTTTGTTGTTTTTCCCATCGCATACAAGCAGTTCCGCAACTTCAAGCGCCTTCAGTGCATCCTCAATGCTTACTGGCGGCTTTGTGCCCTTTGTAACGTAATTTATGAAGCTCTCAATTTCCGCAAGCAATGGCTCCTTCTTTGCAATCATGAATTTTGTCATGTTGCCTTCTGTAACTCCAAGCGCTGTTTCCGCATAATCAAATCTCCCGGCATACATGTTATTTTCATAGAAATAAATGTCCTGGGTTAGATAATTTGCAACAAACATGCCTTTTTCACCAGTAACCCTCAATTCCCTTATTTTTGTGGGAGTAAGCCAGTCAATGTTCAGCGAAACGACAATATTGCTGTGCAGCTTCAGCAGCGCAGTGAGCAAGTCCTCATGCTTCGGATGTATGCGCCTTTCAGTTTCAGCATGCATCCTTTCAATTTTCAATCCCACTAAATAATTTATCACATCCAAGTCATGAACTGCCAAATCAACAACTACTCCAACATCGCTTATGCGCGTCGGGAATGGGCCGCACCTATAAACTTCAATCTTGTAAACCTTTCCAAGTTTTCCTGCATCAATCATCTTCTTAAGCTCAATTACCGCGGGATTGAACCTTTCCACATGCCCTATCATCATTTTTGCCTTGTTCGCATTTGCAAACTCAACAATTTCCTTCGCATCCTTAGTGTTGGAAGCTATGGGCTTCTCAAGCAGGACTGAAATCCCCTTTTTCATTGCCTCAATTGCGGCTTCCTTGTGCAAATCTGTCGGAAGCGCGATGCTCACAACATCCAATTTCTCATTTTCAAGCATTTCAGTATAATTTGCATAGGGAATTGCGTGATAGCGCCTTGAAATTTTCCCCAATGCAGTTTTGTCAGTGTCGCAGACGGCGCATAACTCCACATTGTCCATATCCGCATAAATCCTTGCGTGGTTTCTCCCCATATAGCCCAAGCCAATCACACCTGCGCGCAGTTTTTCCATTTTTGCACCTCACTTTTTGTCCATTTTATTCCAATCAGCAATAGGAATCCTTGTTTCATTATTGCATTCCTTGCAGCCCATAAGCACAAAATCCCCTGTTTTGCCCTTTTGCTCCATATTCGCGCCGCACTCGCACACAAAGCCGATGATGCGCGCAGGAACTCCAATTGCAAGCGCGTGCCCGGGAACATCCTTTGTTACTACACTCCCTGCGCCAACCATCGCATATTCCCCAATTGAAACGCCGCCCATTATTGTTGCATTCGCCCCAATTGAGGCGCCCTTTCCTATTTTTGTAATTTTGGTGCGCCTTTTTTCATCCCATATAAATGCGCGAGGCTTGGCATCGTTTGTGAATGTTGCGCTCGGGCCTATAAAAACATCATCCGCGATTTCCGCATCATATACTGAAACATTGTTCTGTATTTTAACACCATTTCCAATGCGCACATTCCAGTCAATGTAAACATTCTTTCCCAGAATGCAGTTCTCCCCGATAATTGCCTTCTCGCGCACCTGGCACTGGTGCCAGATTTTTGTGTTTGCGCCAATATTCGCACCACTGGAAACATCCGCAGTTGGATGGATTTTAACATTTTCAGCGATCATTTTCTCATTCCCATAACTCGCATTGTCCCAAATAGAAGCCCTATAGAAAATGCCGCAGTGCGCAATAAAGTCGTTATTGGTACAATTATGCCAACAGCCAAATCGCGCTTTCCCGACCATATTGCAAATGGCACTGTGCTGATCAGGAATAGAATAAAAAACGCAAGCGCGGCATATGAAAGCAATCCATAAACTGCGCTTCCAATAAGCGATAAAACTATCAAATAAAACAAGCCCAATTGCATTTTCAGCTTCTGCGAGGTGTAGGAATCCCTGGCAATCTTGTCCCTGTGCTTCTTGTAGATGAGGGCGCGCCAGAATGCGCGGAAGTATTTTACACGCAGGTATTTCCATAAGCTTGTGGGATGGGTGTGCCACACAATTGCGCGCGGAGCGAAAACCATTTTTTTCCCTGAAGCGGAAAGCCGGAAGCTCAGGTCAGTGTCTTCCCCCGAAGCCATTGGGAAGGAAGTGTCAAACCCATGCGCCTTCAAAAACTCATTTTTCCTGTAGGCTGCCGCATAACTGCCAATGAAATCAATGTATTTCTGTTTTTGCATGTGCTCATAGCGCTCCTCTATTTCCAAATGAATAAGCCTTGCAATCAATTCCTTCTGCCTGCACTTGTAGCGCCCCTGCACTCCGGAAATTTTCCCATTTGAAAACGGCCTAGCCATTTCCACAATGAAATTCCTGTCCAGGATGCAGTCCGAATCCGTGAATATGAGAATTTTCCCTTTTGCGTTTTTCGCGCCCAGATTGCGCGCCTTTGCGGGGCCTGCATGATTTTGCATTAGCAATTTAACTTTCGGGAATTTCCCTGCGATTTGCCTTGTCCTGTCCTTGCCGCCGTCATCAACTACAATTATCTCATATTTTCCCCTGAAGGCCTGTTTTGAAAGCGATTCAAGGCAGTTTGCAATTGCCCTTTCCGCATTGTATGCGGGGATAATAACGCTAACATCCATATTCAATTCCCTTTCCTTGCAATTACTGCCATGTCTTCCCTCAGGGCATTTGGAAGGAAGTTATGCGCTGCCTTTCTCAGTGCAAACAATTTTTGATGTTTGCTCCCGTCGCAGCTTTCAGGAGTATAGGGGAACATCCTGAAGTTTTCAATCTCAAAGCCGTTCTTCTCAAGCAGCGAAGCAAGCTCCTTCCTGCTGAACAGATTCAGATGCACTTTTGTGTTGTAGGATTTGAGCAGCTTGTTTATTGCGCTGTTCCTGTTCGGCGTGCTTAAAACAAGCAGCCCGTGTGGCTTTAATATGCGGTGCGCCTCCTTGAGGAATTCCTCAGGCTTCTGCAGATGCTCTATCGTTTCCCCTGCAATTACTGAATTGAAGAACTTGTTCTCAAAGGGGATTTTTTCCGCGCTTGCCCTCTTGTAATGCGCATTGCACTTTCCCTCAATATCTATTCCATAAAGATTTTCATTGGGAAAGAATTTTTTTAGGGTTTTATGCAGAGAGCCGCAGTAATAGCCAACATCAAGGATTTTCCCTGAAATATGCGCCACAATGAAATTTGTGCGTCCGTCCATTTTTATCGCCCCTGAGAATTCATTTAAGTTTGAGAAGATGCCTTGAGAATGTTTTCCCTGCCTTCATAAGGCGCGGAATTTCCTTCGGCTGCAAAATAGCCTGCGCGAATTTTGAAGCTATGTAATTCGGCCTCAGGTAAAATTCCATCCTTGCCTTGTCGCAGAGTTCCACAAGCGCCTTGTTTGTGAGTTCAGGCCTTGAGATTATGCAGTTGTGCTGGCCGTTAGCATCAAGCCATTTTGCAAAATCCTCGCTTGTGAGGTGCCCATTTCTCTTTGCCCAGGAATAGGTTTCAGTTCCAGGATAGACCATTATCGGGAAGAACTGCGCAGTGTCAGGGCTCAGCAGCTTTGCAAATTCGACTGTTTTTGCAATGGTTCCCTTTGTTTCTCCCTGATTCCCGAGCATAAAGCATCCGTGCACTAACAAGCCTGCGCGCTTTGCATCCTGCATGAATCTTTTTATTGTTTCAATGCGCATCCCCTTGCGTATGTTATTGAGAATTTCCTGCGCGCCCGATTCAAAGCCAACGCACATCAGCCTGCAGCCGCTCCTTTTCATTTTCTGCATTGTTTCAAAATCCACATCGGCGCGCGCATTGCAGCTCCATATGATTTTTATATTGTTTTTAAGCAATGCATCGCAGAATTCCCTTGTGCGATAGCGGTTTGCTGTAAAGGTGTCATCCTCGATGAATATTTCCTTGACATCGGGGAAATTCTGCCTTATGTATTTGAATTCCGCAATCACATTCTCAATGCTTCTCTGCCTGTAGGCCCGGCCGTTCATTACCTGCGGAAGGACGCAGAATGTGCACATGTTCGGGCAGCCCCTTCCCGTTACAATTGTAATTTCAGGATACAAATTAGCGGCATAGAAATAATTTTTGTAATTGAGGTGCTTCTTATAAACCGCGCTCACAAACGGAAGCTCATCCAACTTATCAATGAAAGGCCTTTCCTTGTTGTGGATTATCTTTTTGCTCTTCCTGAAGCTCAGCCCCTTTATTTTCTTCAAATTTACTTTTTGTTTTTTCCCCTTTTTATTTATTTTTTCAAGCTCTTCTGCAAGCTCCCTTAATGTGTAGTCATACTCGCGCCTTGCAATTGCATCAATTGCGGGATTTATTTTCAGCGATTCCGAGGGAAGAGCGCTCACATGCGTTCCCACAAGAACAACAAAGGCAGAAGTTTCCTTTTTCAGTTGCGCTGCGAATTCCACATCATTGTAGATGCTTGCGGTTGCGGTATCGCTCACAATCAATTGCGGGGAGAATTTTTTTGCAATTTTCATAACCTTTTCCTTATCATGGCCCTCGGCAGGCGCATCAATCAATTTAACTTCATGCCCTGCCTGCTCCAGAACGCCTGTGGCATAGGCAAGCCAGAGGGGATAATAAATAGTGCCGCCCTTCGTAACTGCTGGGCTCCTTGATGCGCGGGAGAATTTGGGCAGGAACGGAGGATTTAGCATCAGTATTCTCATGATTCCACTTATTTCCTGTTTTTGCTGAACTGCTCGAACAGTTCATCGTATATTTTCATGTCGTGCTCGTGCGCATGCATCTTGTTGTTTGCTGTGAGAAGGTCTTCAAAGTCACCGGCATCAAACCATCCCTTGCGCAGTATGCTTGCCTTGAGAGTTCCTTTCTGCAGGTAAGCGCTGTTTACTTCTGTAATTTCTGTTTCCCCGCGCGCGCTGGGCCTTAGTTTGCGTATAATATCAAAAACCCCGCTCGTGTACATATACACGCCAATGCTTATCAATTTGCTCGGAGGTTCTGGAGGTTTTTCAATTAACTTAACAACCTTGTCTCCCTCCATTACTGCAACACCGGATTTGCGCGCCTCTTCAACACTGCCCTCATATAGGAGAATGCGCGCTTCCTCGTTTCCCTGCATAAATTCATCAGCATATGGCTTCAGGGATTCCAGGACAACGTTATCCCCATTGATTGAAATGAATTTGTCATTGCCAACAAAATCCTCTGCAAGCAAGATTGCGCTTGGAATTCCGCCTGCCTCATCCTGCACGCGGTATGTGAATTTGCAGCCAAAATCCTTTCCGCTTCCGAGCAATTGGAAAATCGCGCCAGCGTGGTATGTTCCGGTAACAACCATTATATCCTTTATGCCAGCGCTCATTAGCGCTCCCAAGGGATAATAAATCATCGGGAGCTTGTAGATTGGAAGCAAATGTTTATTTGTTGTTGAAGTAAGAGGCATCAGCCTGCTCCCCGTTCCCCCTGCCAAAATTACGCCCTTCAATTTCATTTCCTCGCCTCCTTTATGAATAAATTTCCCGCCTCTGCCTTTTTCATGTCAGCGCCCTGCTTAAGGGGTTTCCACCAAGTTCCATTTTTCTTGTACCATTCAAGCGTTTCGTGCAATGCCTTGCTGAATTCGGTATTCGGCTTCCATCCTAGCTCATTTCTTATTTTCGAGCAGTCCATGCTATAGCGCCTGTCATGGCCTGTCCTGTCGGGAACGTGCTGTATGAAAGAATTGTCCCTTCCAAGCGCCTTAAGCAGCAATTTTGTAAGCTCAATGTTCGGCATTTCGATATTTCCCCCGATATTGTAGACTTCGCCGTTTTTTCCATTGTGCAGCGCAATGTCAATCGCCTCGCAGTTGTCCCTCACATAGAGCCAATCGCGCACCTGCATACCGTCCCCATAAACCGGAACCTTCTTACCTTCAATGAGGTTTGTAATGAAAAGCGGGATTATTTTCTCAGGGAATTGGCAGGGGCCGAAATTATTTGAGCTGCGCGTAATAACAACAGGCAGCCCATAAGTTGCGAAATAGGAGTATGCAAGCCTGTCCGCGCCTGCCTTTGAAGCGGAGTAGGGATTGCGCGGCATGAGAAGCGAATTTTCAGTAAATGAGCCTTCAAGAATCTGACCATAAACTTCATCAGTTGAGATTTGCACGAATTTTTCTATTTTCTGTTTTAATGCTTCCTCAAGTAGGGTGTATGCGCCAATTATGTCAGTTCTGATGAATGCTGTCGCATCCGCAATGCTCCTGTCCACATGGGTTTCTGCTGCAAAATTAATTACCGCATCGCAGCCCTTCATTGCATCAGCAACAATTCTTGCATC
>Ga0209541_10014814_pt1 | contig 11719 bp, 10 predicted proteins | sample RifCSPlowO2_01_FD_184027 | JGI IMG/M metagenome (GOLD analysis project Ga0209541, IMG submission 184027) | Groundwater microbial communities from Rifle, Colorado - Rifle CSP2_plank lowO2_0.1 (SPAdes) (version 2) | ecosystem: Environmental > Aquatic > Deep subsurface > Groundwater | place...
AATTTTTGCAATTCTGTCAGGACCCGAATAGGGCATGCCCAAGGCTCTTCCCGTGTCCCTGATCGATCCTCTTGCCTCCATAGTTCCAAAAGTAATAATTTGAGCAACCTTGTCTTTTCCGTACTTTGCGGTTACATATTCGATAACCTCATCGCGTCTTGTGTCGGCGAAATCCAAATCTATGTCTGGTGCAGAAGGCCTATATGGGTTCAGAAATCTTTCAAAAGGAAGCTTAAAATAAAAAGGATCTACGTCCGTAATGTTAAGCGCGTAGGAGACAACAGAACCTGCGGCTGAACCCCGGCCCGGTCCTACGGATAAGCCATTGCTCTTTGCCCAATTTACAAAGTCCTGAACTATTAAAAAATATGCCTCGTAACCCTTCTTTATAATAATGGACATTTCATACTTAACTCTTTCTTCTATTTCAGTTGTAATGCTGTCGTACCTTCTCTTTAACCCTTTATAGACAAGCTCACGAAGATGTTGGTCAGGACTTTTACCCTTAGGAAGTTCATATTGAGGCATTATCCATTTTCCCAATTGCAATTCTAAGTTGCATTTTTTTGCAATTTCTACACTATTTTTCACTGCTTGCGGGATATCTATAAACATTGCTCTCATCTCGTCAGGTGATTTTATATAAAAATCAGGGGAGTTCATCATTGAGAGCTTTCTATTGGGTGTGTTAATTGTTGTTTGTGTTCCTATACATAAGAGAATCTCTTGTGCTTCAGCATCGTCATTTTTAATGTAGTGATTGTCGTTGGTTGCAACAAGTGGAATCCCATGTTTTTTTGAAAGTTCTATAAGTTTTTTATTTAATATCTCCTGCTCTTCAATATTCGGATGTCTTTGAAGTTCAAGATAAAAATCCTCCCCATATATACCAACAAGCTGATCTAGTCTTTTAGTTGCTTCCACATCCTGCCCGCTCATGAGCGGGTCTGAAATATAGCCGTTTAAGCATGAAGATAGGCAGATTATTCCCTTACTGTATTTTGTGAGAAGTTCTATGTCGGTTCTGGGTTTATAATAGAATCCTTCCAAGTGTGAAATGGATACAATTTTCATCAGGTTCTTGTATCCTGTTATGTCTTTTGCAAGTAATATCAAATGGTTGTAGTCTTTCTCCTGCCATATAAAAATATCGGGCAGTTTCTATTTGTGTAATGCGGCGTTATTAAACTTCTAACCACTTTTACAGTAGTATTATAACACGTACCAATCATTAAAACAAACACAATTCGGGAATCAGAGTTATATTTTTGGGCCAAATCTTTTCATAAAAACTTCTCTATGGTTTTCATTAAGTCCCATCGCAGCAGCAATGCCGAGTAATATATTGGCACTTACTCTAGGCGCTCTTCCTCCTTCAATTTTTTGGTACCACGCAAGTGAAACTCTTGCTCTTCTTGCTAATGTTTCCTGACTAACACTTGGTTCTCCTCTGTCTAATGCTTCCGCTGATAGTTCTGATCGCCTCATCTTTAAAAATTCTGAAAGCGTAAGAGTTGTTGATTGATCAGTATCCATTAACAGATCGAGAGATGAAGGTTTATTTACTTGTTCCGTTGTTTGAAAAGCCTGAATTTGTTCACGTATAACTTCTGATACTACGCCTGATTTTGATTCCCTTGGGTAATCAACAAAACCTTTGGCTTTTTCTTCATCAAGTATCTGAAGAAGACGTTTGGCAGATTCCAACTGATCAAATTTACGACCTTTAATTGCTTTATGGGCATTATTCAAAATTTCTCTTTCAATTGCCATAGGAGGGGATTCTACTACGAAGTAATACTAGTTGTCAATACTATATGGATTGATTTGACAAGCCAAATCTTCTGTGTTGCGGGGCTGGTATCGAAATTTGTGTCAGGAGTGGGATTCGAACCCACAACCGCAGCGTTATGAATGCTGTGCTCCGCCATTGAGCTATCCTGACATATTATATTTCAAACCTTCAATTAATCCTATTATTTTCATATAAAGATGAATAGATTTTCTTACCCTTATTCTCAATGTACCATAATGGTCATTAAAATTTTCGTAAACTTTCTTATTTCTCGCTCTTTTAAAACTGGTTTTTGTAAATTGATTTAAATTAATACCTAAAATTCTTGACCAGTACTCTTTTACAATTGCTTCTCTGTTAAAATGTATTTCGTTAATTCCTATGCTACATTTCAAATCTGGAATTTTAACATTAAAGCATCTCTGTAGCCAGAGCACAAAAAATTTTATCATTTCTGGATCTGAATTGTAAAACGAGAACTCATTGCTCTTTTTACTGCCTTCTCCCCAATAAAGTGCGAGACCTGTTAATAAAAACTCTCTTTTATTCAGTCCTGATAATGCTTTTATTCCTGCTTTCTTAGAATCTTCAATGATTTTTAGTCTTTTTTTCTTTTGCACAAGGGCACTTTTAAAACGACCAATTTCTGCGCCTTTTAACATTGAGTTTTTTAGAGCTTCTAATTGTTTTGTATTAAGAATAATATCTCTTGCCCACAAACTTACCGAGCTTTTAGATACTTTTAACTCTTCTGCAATTTTCTTAACACTTGTTCCTTGTCTTCTTAGCTCTCTTGCCTTAAGTTTAAGATCATATTTGGCCATAAATTAAACAAACGATAAATGGTTATGTTAATACTATACAGGCTGTTCGATATTATTGTCAATAGGTTGACCAAGACAATACTAACTGATATAATGAGTCTACGCGCGGGGTAGTGTACAGTGCACGTGAGGCTCAAAATGGGCCCGTATGAAAGTAATTTTATATGAGAACTTGGCTATATCGGTAAAATCCTGATCCGGTTCTGCCGGACGAAGGACAATACCGAGGGAACCCTCTTTCACATGAAGTTTCGGAGGGACACCGTAGAGACTACACGCTGAGCTCCCGATCAGATCGGGATGATAATATAGTCCGACACTCTAAGTAATTAGAGAAAACAGATGCATAATCTCACAGGCTGGGCGCAACTCCCAGCCCCGCAACAACGAACCATTCGCTAACGCTCAGGTTCATCGCTTCGCAGGCGAATGGTGAGGTAGAGATGTACCTTTTTGGTACGTCTCAAGAACCACTCATTTCATTCGGGTTCACCGCTGCGAGTGATAAATCACTCTTGCAACGAATGCATAATGGGTGGTATTTTTAATGAGTGGTAAGCGTAGAGATGTACTGGAATGATGAACCAAATGGTTCGTCACGACTAGTACGTCTCAACGAAAACTTATGAAATTCTTCTACGTTTATGTCCTCAAAAGTAGAGTAAAAAATTTCATTTATGCAGGCTTTACGCACAACCTTAAAAAACGTTTTTATGAACATAATAATGGCGAAGAAACGTCTACTAAAGCATATGTCCCTTTCGATTTAATTTTCTATGAAGCATATCGAAATGAAAAAGATGCAAAAAGAAGAGAAGAATACTTTAAAACAACAAAAGGCAAAACAACTCTTCGTTTAATGTTAAAGGAGTATTTTAATCATGAATAATCAGCCGATTGGAATTTTAGATTCGGGGGTTGGTGGTCTTTCTATTTGGAAAGAAATTGTTTTGCATATGCCTCACGAATCAACAGTTTACATAGCCGATTCTTTGAATTGTCCTTACGGAAACAAAGATAAAGAAGAAATTTACAGACTTGCCAGAAAACTTGTCGGTTTTCTTGTTAAAAATAACGCTAAGCTTGTTATAGTAGCCTGCAATACGATAACTGTTTCTTGTTTGGGAAGACTTCGTCTCGAATTTAAAAACCTGCCGATTGTCGGCGCTGTTCCAGTTGTTAAAACGTTGGTTGAAAATACAAGAAATAAAAAGATTGGAATTTTGTCTACGACCGCTACGGCAAAAAGCGAATATCAAAAAGAATTAATAAAAGTTTTTGCCAATAAATGCGAAGTTGTAAATATTGGAATGGATAAATTGGTGCCGCTCATTGAAAAAGGGGAGATAGGAGGATCGGAAATAAAAAAAATTCTTAAAGATGAGCTTAATATATTTAAAAACGCGGGGGTAGACTCGTTGGCCTTAGGTTGCACTCATTTTCCCTTTTTAAAAAAAGAAATACAAAACTTTTTAGGCTTAAGTGTCCTGGTTTTTGATTCCGGGGGAGCAATAGCAAGACAGGTAAAAAGAGTTTTGACAAATAACGACGATCTTTCTTTGCAGAAAAAACCGGAATATTCTTTTTACACAACGGGAAATACGCAATTATTTACAGCGGTTGTAAAAAAATTAATAGGTGAAAACTTTGTAAAAAAAGCAGAAAGAGCTTTGTTATAGTATAATATAGCTCTATGGACATTAGTTTTAAAGGTAAAAATATTGCTATTTTGGGACTTGGGATAGAAGGTTTGTCTACGGCTAGATTTTTAACAAGCAAAGGAGCAAATGTTTCAATTCTTGACCAAAAAAGAGAAGAAGAATTAAATAGCGATATTCTTAACGATGCTAAAAAACTAAAAATAAAATTTGTTTTAGGCGGAAATTACCTTAATGATCTTAATAGTTACGAGATAATAGTCAGAAGCCCCGGTGTTAAAAGAAATCTTCCGGAAATTATTAAAGCGGAGGAAAATGGCGCTATTATAACCTCTCAAACCCAAATTTTTTTTGACTTTTGCCCTTGCCCGATAATAGGAGTTACCGGAACAAAAGGAAAAGGAACAACATCTTCTTTAATCTGCGAAATGTTAAAAAAACAAGGATTTAATACATATTTAGGTGGAAATATAGGACAACCCCCAGTCGATTTTCTGGATAAATTAAATAGTCAGTCATGGGTTGTACTTGAGCTCTCAAGTTTTCAGCTTCAAGATTTAAATAGGAGTCCTGCCTCGCGGCAAGGCGGGCCTCATATTGCGGTTGTTCTTATGATTACAAGCGAGCACTTGGATTATCATAAAGATACGAAGGAATATGTGGAGGCAAAAAGGAATATTCTTAGGTTTCAAACCGCATCGGATTTTGCAGTAATAAATAGAGATTATCCGGCAAGCAATGAATCAGATCTTCACACAGGCGCGAAAATGTTTTACGTAAGCAGGGAAAGAGAAGTTGACAGGGGATGTTTTGTGAGGGATGGAGAGATAAGATCAAAGATCAAAGATCAAAGATCAAAGATAATTAATACTTCGGAGATTCTTCTACCGGGAAAACATAACTGGGAAAACGTTTGCGCGGCAGTAATGGCAGCAACGCTTGCGGGAGTTTCAAAACAAAACATTACATCTGTTCTTATGACATTTAAAGGACTTGAGCATAGACTGCAGTTGATAAAAGAAATTGACGGAGTTAAATATTATGACGATTCTTTTTCTACAACTCCCGAAACGGCGATTGCGGCAATAGAAGCGTTTGAGGCTCCTGAAATTTTGATTTTGGGCGGATCCAGTAAAAACTCGGATTTTACAGAACTTGGAGAAGTAATTAGTAAAGCGAAAAATATAAAGGCAATTATTGGGATAGGGGAAGAATGGAAAAGGATGAAGTCGCAATTTTCAATTTTCAATTTTCAATTTTCAATTGTTGAGGGGTGTAAAAATATGAGAGAGGTTGTGGTGAGCGCAGCTTTGGAGGCAGAGCCGGGGGATGTAGTTATTTTATCTCCTGCTTGCGCCAGTTTTGGAATGTTTAAAAACTACAAAGATCGGGGAGAACAGTTCAAAAGAGAAGTGGAAGCATTAGCTGATCGTGCCCCTATTCCCCAGACAAATGAAGAATAATTTCGATTATAAAATTTTACAAAAAGATACTAAATCCAAAGCCAGAGCGGGAGAAATACATACCCCCCATGGAGTTATAGAGACTCCATGTTTTGTGGCTGTTGGGACACAGGCAACAGTTAAAACTTTGTCACCAAGTGATCTAAAAACAATTGGAGTTGAGCTTTTATTTGGAAATACTTATCATCTCCATTTAAGGCCTGGAGAAGAAATAGTTAAAGAATTTGGTGGATTATCAAAGTTCATGAGTTGGAATGGTCCAACAATAACAGATAGCGGTGGGTTTCAGGTGTTTTCGTTGGGACAGAAAAAGATTACTCTCTTTGCAGACGACAATAATACAGAAGTAGATATTGTTAGTATAAAGGACGATAAGGTAATATTTAGATCTCATTTAGATGGCTCCAAACACGAATTTAGCCCAGAGACTTCTATTAAAATTCAAAAAAAACTCGGAGCAGATATTATCTTGTGTTTTGACGAGTGCGCTCCTCATCCGTTAACACATGAATATACTAAAGCTGCGATGGACAGGACACATTCCTGGGCTCTTCGCTGTATAGAAGCATTTAAAGATCCTACAACTACGTATTTTAAGCAGGCCATATATGGGATTATTCAAGGTGGGGTATACAAAGATTTAAGAATTAATTCGGCGAAATTTATTACCACTCAAAATTTTGATGGAATTGCAATTGGCGGGGTGTCTGTTGGAGAGAGCAAGAAAGAAATGAGAGATGTGCTGGAATGGGTTACGCCGTTTTTGCCGGATGAAAAACCCCGCCATCTATTGGGGATCGGAGAAGTGGATGATATTCTTGATGCGGTGTTTTATGGAATGGACACATTTGATTGTGTAATTCCAACCAGATTTGGCAGATACGGAATTGTTTTTGCCTATCCGCCTGTTGGGAATGTAAAAAACAGATTTAGATATGATTTAACTAAAACAATAAATGCGAAAGATAAAGGACCAGTTATTGATGGCTGTAAATGCTATACGTGTCAAAATTATACTAAAGGTTATCTTCATCACTTATTCAAAGCTAACGAGCTTTTAGCTTATCGTTTAGCAAGCTATCATAATATGCATTTTTTGGTTAATTTAACGAAGGAGATAAGAAAGTCTATTCTGGAGGATAGATTTGAAAAACTAAGGAAAAAGTGGCTGAAAACTTGACAGAGCCAGGAAAAATGTTGTATTATCCTATTCAATAAAAGCAAAAGCGTTGATCCGGTGCGTTTGGAGCCGGGGAGCTGCTCAAAAGTATGAGCCGGAGGCGAAACCGTAAAAGTGTGCAACATGTGTCGGCAACGGAGCATGTCAGAAATAAGGTCCGCCAGCTGGCGGATAAAGCAAGGTGGCACCACGGTTAATGACCGTCCTTGTAAAGGTCTAACATAGCGTTTAGGCCTTTGCACGGACGGTTTTTTTATGGAAGAGAGGCGAGAAAGAAATATGGAGCTAGAACATAAAAGTCATATAGATATGGCTCAAGAACAATCCCAGCTTGGAAAAGGAGAACAAGTGATAGTTGCCTTTACAAGGCAGGAATTAGCAAGAGATAGAGAACACAGCAAATTAATTAAAGATTTAAAAGGCCCGTATGGAATATACGATCAGCCTTAAAGAACAACAATTATCTTGTCGGCAAGACTTGATTTTGTGATAAACTAAGAAGGTGAGCAATATGAAAAAGCCCATTCGACAAGTCATCGACTCTGAGGATGAACCTCAGGCTCAGACTCGAAGAGCTCAGGGCAAGCGAGTTTTTTCAGGAATAAGAGCAACCGGCAGATTGCATCTTGGCAACTATTTAGGGGCGGTTAAGGGAATGATTGCTTTGCAGGAAACCCATGACTGTGTTTTTTCAGTGGTGGACTTGCATACTATAACAACTCCCTATACGCCTGCAACCTTGCAAGAGTCAATCAGAAATATCGTTTTAGATTATTTGAGCGCAGGACTTGATCCTAAAAAATGCAAACTTGAAGTCCAATCAAAAGTTCCCGAGCATGTAGAGCTTGCATATTTACTGTCAACTATTTATCCGGTTGCAAGATTGGAAGATCTGCCGACATATAAAGAAAAGAAAGCCCAGTATCCAAAATATGTAAATATGGGATTACTGTTTTATCCTGTTCTTATGGCAGCAGATATTTTACTTTATAAAGCAGAGCTTGTTCCGGCAGGAGTAGACCAGGAACCTCATTTAGAGGTGACAAGAGAAGTGGCCCGAAAATTTAACAGTATGTTTGGGGAAACTTTTCCTCAAACACAAAGATTTCATACAAATGGAGAGTATATACCATCTCTTTTGGGAACAGGAAAGATGAGTAAATCTATAGATGGCAGTTTTATTAATTTAACAGATGATCTGGATACTATCAAAAAACGTTTGGCAGCTGCTCCAACAGATAGCGGAACAGTTGGCGGAGAACTTCCAAAAGAGGGCGGAGTTGCGAACTTGTTTAAATTGCTAAAACTATTCGAATCCGATAGTATGTACAAAAAGTTTGAACAAGATTATAAGGACGGGAAAATCAAGTATTCGGAGATGAAACCTATAATTGCAGAAGCAATTTATAAAGAGCTTAAGCCAATTCAGGAGAAAAGAAAAACTTTTGAAGAAAATCCGCAACTTGTCGATCAAATTCTTAAAGAAAGTAATGAGAAATGTCTTCAAATTGCCAAAGAAACAATGAGAGAAGTGAAAGAGAAAATGGGCCTCGCCTAATTAAAATTGATTATTATAGTGGCGGATTTGCCATTTGGGAAAAAGCGCATCCTGATTTTCAACTACAGCTTCTTTGAACAATTTAAATAATCCGTATTGATTTTCTCCTGGTGCTAGTCCGGGGAAGCTGGCTGTGCCGTTAACATTAAGTAGTGTAAAAACATACGGAAACATTAACTCAACTGCGTCCCGTTGAGCTTCTGCGCAGTTTATTTTTATAGCCAGCTCGAAAGAAACGCCTCTTCTTATTATCGTTTCCCGCGGTGTTCCGTTTGCAAATTCTTCTTTCTCTTTAATTAAGTCCCCATTTGACGGAATCGCAGGAAGGATATTTAATCTTACCATTTCTTGTTCCTGGAGAACTTGTGAATATGTGGAAACAAACCATTTTGCCAATTCGGCGTCTGTAAAATTGCGGATTACCTTAGAATAATCTTTTTCTAACAATTTATCATCTACTCTAATTCTAGTTTCTCTTGTAAACCCTTTTTCGGATGATTTAAATCTATTTCGTGTCCCCGGCACAGAAAGTTTTTGATATTCAATTTTAATTTGTCTATCCTCAATTTTACCATCAATTTCTTCTAAAAATGAATTAACAAAATGCCACATGTTCCAGTCCTCGGGGATAGCAATTGGAAAGTTTTCCTTGGTGTTTATATTTAAAGACGTAAAAGTTGGACCTCTTTCAGCGCCTTCGGATTTTAAAGCATTGTAGAAACGTTTTAAATAGTCGATTGCCATTTTTATACGAGCTTCAGGTGTGCCCGAAAGTTCACGAGGAACTAAATTATTGTCTAGAATAAAAAGACTGTATTCTCCTGAAATCGCTGGTGTATCTATGTTTCTATAAAGAACGTTTGTGTCTTCTAGATGTGGTGGAGCAGAGATGGAGGGAACGGTTGGAATTTGGGTAGGAATTGTGTTTTGGTGACCATCTCCGGGCTTACATCCTGGAGCTATCATTGATAAGGCCATCATTGATAAAACAAATTTAGCTTCCCTTGAGAACATAAGGGAGAAGTATAGCAACTCCTGCCTTAAAAAGCAAAAAATTAATTGCTTTTTCCGGTTGGCGAGAGGCTGAATTTTGTGATATACTAAGCCTTGATATGGCAAACGGAAAAAACGGCAAGAAACCTCAAAAAAACAAGATAATCAAGCTAAAAATGAACTTTACTTGGAAGAATATTCTTCTCTACGGATTTTTATTATTTTTCCTAATCTTTATTTTCATGGGTTTTACATCAAGTCTGGAAGAAACAAAAACAGTTCCTTTGTCAGAAGTTTTAACGGATGTTAAAAAAGGAGACGTAAAACAAATTGTTATTACTGATAATAAATTAACAGTTACAACAAAAGAAGGAACAGTTAAAAGTTTTAAAGAACCCGGTTCAAACTTGTATCAAATTTTTAAAGACGCGGGCGTTCCTTTGGATAAAACAAAAGTAACAGTTAAAGACGAAACGGGACTTAATAACTGGTTGACTATTGTTTCCTCTGTTTTGCCGATTGTTTTAATGGTTGCCTTTTTTTACTTTTTATTCAGGCAGGCAAGAGGGGCACAAGAAAGTATTTTTTCTTTTGGACAGTCAAAAGCCCGTGTTTTTAGTAAAGATAGTCCACAGATTAGTTTTGCAGATGTTGCGGGAGTAGACGAGGCAAAACAGGAATTAACGGAAATTGTTGATTTTCTTAAAAACCCGGGAAAATACAAGGCAATGGGAGCGCGCACTCCGAAAGGGGTTTTAATGGTTGGGCCATCGGGAACAGGAAAAACACTTCTTGCACGTGCAACTGCAGGAGAGGCGAATGTTCCGTTTTTCTCAATGGCAGGATCAGAATTTATGGAAATGCTTGTTGGAGTTGGGGCATCACGTGTCCGGGATCTATTTAATACCGCCAAAAAAGCTCAGCCCGCAATTATTTTTATAGACGAAGTAGATGCAATTGGGCGCCAGCGTGGAGGTGGTTTGATGGGGGGACATGACGAAAGGGAGCAAACCTTGAATCAAATTTTGGTTGAAATGGATGGATTTGCTCCAACGGAACAGCTTGTCGTTATTGCTGCAACCAATAGACCCGATGTTTTGGATCCTGCTTTGATTAGGCCGGGAAGATTTGACAGACGGGTAGTTTTGGATATGCCGGATATAGAAGGCCGGAAATCAATACTAAAAATTCATGCAAAAGGCAAGCCTTTTGATGGAAAAGTCGATTGGGAAAAAGTTGCCAAAAGAACAGTTGGGTTTTCCGGCGCGGATTTGGAGAATATGCTAAATGAGGCAGCTATTTTGGCTGCCCGGCTTGAAAAAAAAGCTATAGACATGAGCGATCTGGAAGAGGCAGCAACAAAAGTAAAACTTGGCCCTGAAAAAAGAAGATTGCAATCAGACGAAGATAGAAAAATGACAGCGTATCACGAAGCCGGGCATGCTTTGGTTTCCTGGCAAATGCCCCACATGGATCCTGTTCACAGGATATCAATAGTAAGCCGCGGACTTTCACTTGGGCATACAATGATGGAGCCTATGGAACGGGTTCACGAAACAAAAACGCATTTACTGGAGCAGATTTCGGTAATGCTTGGAGGGCGTGCGGCAGAAGATTTGGTTTTTAAAGAAATGACAACGGGCGCGTCGGATGATATTTCAAAGGCGACTCAGGTTGCCAGAACAATGGTTGCCGAATTTGGTATGAGTGATTTGGGGCCTATCAATTTTGAAGGATCGGAACGCCGCTCGTTTTACGAGCAGCAAAATGTTTCGGAGAATATGGCGGGAAAGATAGATGATCAAGTTAAGAAAATTACGGACATAGCGTATAAAAATGCTCTTAATGTTTTGACAAAGCTTAGAAAAGAACTTGATTTATTGGCAGAAGAACTTCTTAAAAAAGAAACTATCGAATCGGAAGAATTTTTAAGGCTTCTCGGTCCCAAAGTTCCACTGGCGAAAGTAAAAGCTTAAAGATAAATTTTCCATTTTCCAGGTTCCATTTTCCAGTTCATTTTTAAATTTAAAATTAATCAATCGATAAATAATTATATTAATTGGCAAATGGTAAATGGCAGATGGAAAATATTTCTTAATGGTATAATATCCTCATGTCTAAACTGGTTCTAATTGATGGAAATGCAATTTTACATAGGGCATTTCATGCTCTTCCTCCATTAACCTCAACAGATGGTCAGCAGGCAAACGCTGTTTATGGTTTTTTTTCGATGTTTTTAAGGATTATC
>Ga0209541_10014816_pt1 | contig 11718 bp, 10 predicted proteins | sample RifCSPlowO2_01_FD_184027 | JGI IMG/M metagenome (GOLD analysis project Ga0209541, IMG submission 184027) | Groundwater microbial communities from Rifle, Colorado - Rifle CSP2_plank lowO2_0.1 (SPAdes) (version 2) | ecosystem: Environmental > Aquatic > Deep subsurface > Groundwater | place...
TGTTGTACAAACTGAAAGGTTATCCAGATAGTTGGATAGAAAAAAGAATGCGCGGTATTGCCGTTCGCGAAACACTAACTGACGAATGGCAAAAACATGGTATTAAGGAGAACAAAGAATTCCAAATTTTAACCGCTGAAATCGCCAAAGCTACTTTTGATCTAACACCTAGCCAGCATAAGAAAGTTAAAGGGTTGAAAAGAGAAAATCTTCGTGATCATATGACTGACTTGGAATTGATTTTCTCCATGTTAGGTGAAGCGGCGACGACAGAAATAACCCAAACCGAACACCCGGTTGGTTTACCGGAAAACCGTAAGGTTTCGCGGCGGGGTGGTGGTGTCGCTGGGACGGCGCGGAAACAATTAGAGAAAGAGACTGGTAAAAAAGTGGTCAGCAAAAAGAATTTTTTACCAAATTGGCAAAGCAAGAAAAAATTGAATAGTTAGTTCATTTTTATTTCAGTTTCTGGTATACTATCGGTATGTGAACTCATACAGAGTTTCGTTCAAAAAGTGTTTATTCTTGGTTTATTAGAGCCAAATAACTTATAAAAATTCCAAAAAAAGAGTGGCCAGTATTTTATAGGAAATTTTTGCTAAATTAAGGTCAAAATTTGAAATAACTCACTATTAGTTATGTTTAACGGGCAAGATGCAAAAGCCAATTTTTTCGATCAGCCGGCTGTGGATGAAACAGTCTTTTTGGCTTTAGAGGCAAATGGGGAAGCACCAAATACGCTTGAAGGCGAAGGTAAGCTAAGCGTTGACGTACTCCAGAGTGAGTCAGAGGTTGCGATTGTCGCTACGATGGCTGGGACTAAGCCAGAAGACATCGAGCTTCATTTACACAACGACCTCTTGACCATTCGAGGACACCGGCATAATCCGGCTTCACCCAGTTTTGAACCCTACTTTACGGAATGTTTCTGGGGTAGTTTCTCCCGCACTATTGTTTTGCCAGCGGATGTTCGGCCTGAACTCGCCAGAGCTGAATATCGTCATGGTGTATTAACAATATCTCTCCCCAAGGCCAAACCAGACAATTCTATTCCGATTATGGTAGTGGAGGAGTAACAAGAGTAAAATATATGCTTTTAGAAAAATTTGTTGAAATCGCAGAAAGGGGAGCGGAAAGGCCACTGTTTTTGTGGTATGAAGATTATAAAGTGTTAGCAATGGAGATTGTGCCAGAACTCGAAGTTGTCGAGAAAAGTATTGAAGAGGGTACCGAAACTTCCAAAAACATTAAGGGCCTGATCACCGCCTTGCGTTCTAGTACACCGAATGAGTTTGTTCTCGTTAAACAATTGATGTACGTTTCTTCTTTGTTTGCTGGAGAAGGTCAGATGGGCCCGGAAGAGCAGGAATTAGTCGATCGCTACTTGTCTGCAGTCAAAAAATTTTACCACTTAGCCCAAACCGCCGAACATTTTACTGAATCCCGTAATCGTTTAAAAGAAAAGCTGACTCCGGAAGAGCAGGAAGCCTATGATTTAAAACTTTTTCAGCATGAAGGCATGATGTATTGTTTAGATTTTTACTTGACTATGTACAAAGCCATCCAAGATTCTCCCAGTGAGGCAGGAAAACGAAAATATCTTGAAAGCACTGACGTTAACCTTGGTTCAGGTCAAGTACCTAGCCTCTGGGCAGATTTTAACCAAGACGAATCACTGACTAAATTTATTTATTCGATTTTAGACGACGAGTTAAGAACGAAGTTGACTGAAGCATACTTTAGTGCTAAGTTAATAATAATGAAAATACGGTTGAATTGTGATAAACAAGGCAAATGCGAAGCTGTATACCAGGGAGTAACCTTGGCTCAAGTAATCTCTGCTTTTCAAAGATTTATTCTAGCGTTAATTGAAGTCTTTGTTCTGAAAGGAATTGAAAGGTTAAGCAGTGTTTTTTTAAAACCATATGGCGATCAGCCGCTACTTTCGGAAGTGAAGAAACAAATTATGGAATCAAATTAATTTATTTAACACAAGGATTACTATATTTTTTTATATATGACCAATAAAGAAAGACAAGCCAAACCACCAATTGAGGTAGAATCTAAGCCAGAAACAAGGCCGACTTTACAAAAAGACAAGAGCAGTGTTGGTGAGGTTGGCGCTAGACGCACCCTAAAAGATTTTTTAGTCCAAAGTCTCGGTATAAAAGACGAACGTCGGGATAGTGATGATGAAACAACCGAGTTACCTCCGCGAGAAGAAGCAACTTTAGAAACACCCATGTTGTCTCTGCTTGAAAATTATCGTGGGGCGCAACCAGAACACTTGAATGAATATATGGAAGATCGAGCGAGGAAGTTGGGTACTACTGTGGATCAGTTATCTGCAAAACAGTACGAAGAAGTTTTGAAAGATGATAAAGGGTTTAAAGAATGGATGGCGGAAAAATTAGTATCAAATTTCATTGCTTCCCGGAAGGCCCTTATTAGTACAGGGCTTAAGGTGCCAGATTCACATCTTGGTCAAAGACTACGCTCTGCCAAGAGAGAACATCCGACCAGTCGTGAACTATCTAATAAAGAAGTGCAGCTTCATGGGCGTAGCATTCCGGAGGTAGAACAGCTAAGAACAGATTTGGATGCAATGAGCACCTTAAGGCAAGAAAATTTAGGTACCGTTGTAGATACTTACGAATCTACCATTAAAAAATTGCGGGGAATGAACGCGGGTGAGGCGGCGGTTGCACCTTTAGAGCAAGCTTTGGCTGAGGCTCGGGCTAATCTAGCTCGAGAAGCTCTGCAAGCGAGGGAACAAGGTAAAAAAGCCCTAGAAGTGGCCATGGCTAGACACCATGCGGAATTGGAAGAATTAAAACAACGTCAGCCATTTGAAGTGGAAGGTGGTATAAAACGTGAAATGTCCTTGAGTGTAAGGCGTTGGGGGGAAGTTTTAAAAGATGTTATTAAACACGAAGACGAAAGAGACGTTTTTGTTGATGGTGACGAAATAAAGTTAGATCAGGTAGATCATTGGGGAAATCTAGACCACACCCTTCAAGCGAGGTTGTCCGATTTTTTTGACAGAGAAATTGACATGATGAGCGGTGCCAAGAATCCGGCTGCCTCAGACAATAAAGTTAGAAAGTTGAATCTTGATGCTATAATTCAGACTGATAGCGAGGCCAGATTAGCATCTTTTTATCTACAGGGACTGGGAGACAGATTAAGAGACTCAGTGAGAAAGCAGGGGGAAAGTAGCGAGTCCGCTCTCCTACTTAAGAGATATGAAAGTTTGCGTCAGTTTTTACTAAATAGCCAGTGTACAAAAGGGGATGATCAGGGTGCTGAACTCGTTACGATCAATATACTAGCGGATTGGGGTGAAATGAGCGGAGTTATTGATAAAATAAGGGGGGGGAGCGGGACAGTAGAAACCACTTTCAACGCTCTTCAAAACCTTCGTCGGTTGATTGAAAAACGTGGTTCGAAGAGCCTCTTTTTACGGCGAGCTGGTCTTGATTTTTTTCAGAACGAAACAATTTTGCGATCTTGTAGCCCTACTGAAATTGTAATGATATTAAAAAGCGCCGGAAAAGCTTCGGCGGCAGATACTAACACAAGTGAATTGGTTTTTCGTTTAGCTAAAGAAGTTAATTATGTTATTGGTAAAAGAGACTCTGGTATAAATGAAGACCAGCGAAGGAGTATAAGAAAGACAGAATATCAATTAAGCCGCGATAACAAAGTTCTTGACTGCCCCGTAGACGAGAGAACAGTCATTGCAGATTTTTGTAACTATAGTGAAGAATGGGACCGTGAGTGGAATTTAATACTCGATGAATTAAAGAAGCGGGTCGATTCACAACCTGTTTATAATCGTAAAGCGGAAAAACAAAGATTAGTTGAAACAATTACTGCCAAATTGGCATTTTCTCCCTGGACTGGTGAAGTAGCGAAGGACCCACGTGCGGTATTACGGTGGGAAAAGACCAAGATAGAAAAACTTCAAGCTTTAGTTGAATGGGCTAACCAAAAAACATAGTTTTGGTTATTGATCACCCCTTGACAAAAGGGGTGATTTTTAGTATTATCTATTCACCATAGACAGCAGGTGGTTCGGAGTCCCCGAACCTTAATCTCCTGCCGAGGTGCAAAAAGCCCTTAAGTAAGGGTTTCCAAGTCGATTTGTACTGTTTATTAGTCTGTGGTTAACACAGATTTTTTGTATGGCAAAATCCAAACAACAAAAAGTAGAAACCATTGAGAGCTTAGGCCAAGGATTAAAAGGCGCTAAAGCCGTGGTTTTCGCCAACTTTCAAGGTTTAAAAGTAAGCGAAGCTGAAGAATTACGTGGTTTGTGTCGCCAGAACGACATCCAGGTACTCGCAGCTAAGAAATCCTTGCTCAAGCGTGCGTTCGCTGAAGCTGGCCTTACCGATACCGACCCAACCCTATTCCAAGGTGGCGTCGCTAGTTTTATGGGTACTGGTGATGAGGTTGCTCCGGCTAAAATCGTGAGCACTTTCGCCAAGACCCACGAAGTCGTCGCTGTTTTCGGTGGCGTACTCGAGGGTAGATTCATTGACGCCGCGATGGTGAAAAACCTCGCCAGTCTGCCCAGTAAGACAGAATTACTCGCTAAAGTGGTGGGCTCAATCAACGCTCCGGTTTCCGGTTTTGTCAATGTCTTATCTGGCAACCTGCGTAACCTGGTTAGTGTTCTTAATAACATTAAAGAAGCCAAAGCTTAAATAATTAGTTTAATTTAATACTATGAGTGACGAACAAAAAGTAGTTGAGGTGCCAGAGAAATTCAAGGCCCTCGTCGAACAAATCGAGAAGATGTCCGTTTTGGACTTGGCTGAACTTGTTAAAATTTTAGAAGACAAGTTTGGCGTTTCCGCCGCCGCTCCAGCTATGATGATGGCTGCTGCTCCTGGTGCTACCGCCGCTCCAGCTGAAGAAAAAACTGAATTCAGCGTTGAATTAGCTGAAGCCGGTGCTAATAAGATCAACGTGATCAAAGCGGTTAAAGAAATCACCGGTCTTGGTTTAGCTGACGCTAAAGCCCTAGTTGACGGTGCTCCAAAGATGATTAAAGAGGGTGTCAAAAAAGAAGAAGCTGAAGAGATGAAGAAGAAGATTGAAGAAGCTGGTGGTAAAGTCAACTTGAAGTAAATAAAATTTACTTAAAAAATCCTCCAAACGGGGGATTTTTTGTTGTATTTTTTAAAATTGAAAATTATTTCCAGGTTAGTTTTAAAAGGCGATTATTGTTCAGAGTGTATAAGGTTTTGTCTTCTTCAATCACAACTAATCCCGTTGGGTTAGTAAATTCTTTGCTCGTTAGTTGTTGTTTGACGCGGCCGTCTTTTTCCAGCATGACAATGCGTTTTTCTGACGGTTCAATGATATAAATGTAGTTTAGATCATTATATGACCAAATTTTTTGGGGAGATTTTAAGGCTGGCTCTAGTCCTTCAACTACAAAATTTTGTTTTTGTCCCTTAGTAAATTTTTGGATGTCACCATTTTGTTGAAGTACAAAGATGTCGCCATCAATTGTAAGATCAATCGCTTGTTCAAAATTTGCGGCGGCACTAGTCAGCCAGTTGTTACCCTTTCCAAAACCATTTTTTATACTGTCATGTTTGTAAATCATGCCGTTTGATTTATCGACAGTATAAAGTCGGCGGTTATATACCACCAGTCCACCCAGGTCAGGCGAGGCTTCGCCAAAACTCACGTCTATTTTTTCCAAAGCATTATTTCCCGGCGTGAATCTTATTAGCTCCTTTTTATTATAAACAAACAGGGCGTAGTCATTTTCTTTCGGAGCCGCCCCTAGAGTAAATCCGGCGGTAGTCGCCGCAGTTAAGACCTCGCCCTTTTTAGTTAATTCATCAAAGACAAAGAGCTTGGTTGTCGAGGAACTAAAGCCAATGACTTTACTTCCAATTTTTACTATTTGTTCTAGTTTTTGTCCCTCACTTTGTCCTGACCAGTCAAAAATAATTTCCGTTTCCGCCACAACTAATTTACGTAATTTAAAGCTAAGATTTTCTAAATCAGTCGATAGCCCTTGGCAGGTGGCAGTGTTTTTTTCATTGTCGCAGGTGAGCGTTGTAAAGATTTCTTTGGCTTCCTGTAATTCTTTGAGTGCCCCAGTTTGGTCATTATAAATTAGCGCGCTTTCGGCCGAGTCTTTTTTATTTCTAATGAGAGTAATTTTTTGGTTAAATTCTGCTGCCAGGGCTTCGTTCGCTGATTTTTTTTCAGCATAAATAATATTGCCAGCGAAAATTACTATGGCCGCGATTGCTAAAACAAGAAGAACCTTGGTCAAAATTGGCAAATCCCTAATCATTCTTATCTGGTGGTCTAGTTGTCGTTTAAAATTTTCCGCCACTTCTCGGCGGCGGCCTTTTAAGTTGGTTGCCAGGTAAAATAGGTTGACTAATAAATTACCAGAAGCCAACAGAACTGCCCAGATGAACATCCCGAGCCACAGTAAGATTCTACCAAGCGTTTTTAACCCTTTTCCAAAATAGACCAGATAACGACCCCAATCCGAGTTTTCATGCCTTTTTGTTATGTTATTATGTGGGTTGGCAGAAACAAAAGGACGTCGGTGAGTTGATTGTATATCGGCGGGGGGAGCAGTCTCTGGGCGAAGCCTCTCCTCTATTATAGGTTGTGGGTCTCCCTCTTCCGGTTTTTCCTGCCAGACATTTTTTAGTCTTTCATTTAAACGTGGTAAAAAAGAGGAAGAAAGAGTCTGTGAGGTATCTTTTTCCGTCCGGAAAAGGTGATTCAGGGACCTGGCTCCGGATCCTTTAGCAACCGGAGATTTTTTAACAATTGGTCCTAGTTTTTCCTCAATAGTTGGAACATAGTTAATAATAAGCCCGCCAAACGAGTTGCCGTTTTTAATCTCTGTCAAAACTTTCTGCAAGTGCTCGGCACTCAAGCGTGGCGGTCGGGAAGTTAGAAGTTTACTCAAACGGTCGGCGTCAAAGGTCTCGGCAATGTCTGGAGTGCCCGCAAAAAGGAAGTCGTTCGGGCTGATCTTACCCTGAACTACCTGTGAAAAAAGCTGGTTATCGTTTTTATCTTCGGTTACGTCTGTATTTACGAGCTCCATGACCTTAAATAGGCCATCTTTTGTTTTATAAAAAAGATTTAGAGTTGGCTCGCCATAATAACTGAAGATAATTTCCGGTTGACGTATCACCCCTACTAGGCAGTGTATTTCTAAATTTTCTTCCGTTAATACGAAACCAGAGTGGTTGACTTTTTCCAAGACGACTTCAAAAGCGGATTTACCGAATTCATCTTCGGTTACATAATAATTATTTTCGATCTGGTCAATAATTTCTTGTAAGCGGATAATTTGTTCTTTACTCGCTCCATTTAATTCGCAGACGGCAAAAAAATAGCCCTTTTCCCGTTCTTCGGGAGTAGAGGGTTCGGTAATGTGCAAAAGTACATGTGAACGTTCGGATTCGCCCCCCTCGACAAAAAATTCGTGGATCTGTAATTTATGCTCCATAGTTTTGACTTTTGTTGCTCTTAATAGTATACTACAAAGGCCAAAAAAAGTCCAAATCTTTGCCAAATAAGACGAGATATTAGAAGGTAGCTGAAGAGGGGAAAAAAGAAGTAAAAATATGCTTGAACACCTTTTTGGTTCAAAAACTAGATTAAAGCTTTTACAGCTATTTTTTCGCCACCCGGATCGGGCTTTTTTTGTTCGTGAAATCTGTCGAGCCGTCGGTTCGCACTTAAATGCGGTTCGTCGTGAATTGAGCAATCTAGAAACCCTGGGTATTATTGCAGTTACCGACAAGCAAGAAGTGCCTGAATATGACCAGGGAAGTGAGCGAGCAAAATATTTTGGGTTGCAAAAAGATTTTTTGCTTTTTGGCGAGTTAAAGTCTCTTTTACTCAAAGCACAGCTGATGGAAGAACAAGCTTTTGTTTCCGAACTCAAAGCCAAAGGTGGATTGATCAAATATTTTGTTCTTACCGGAATTTTTACCGATGAACCCCAAACCAACACCGATATTTTATTGGTCGGAAAAGTAAAGCCGGTCTCGACCACCAAGATCATCCGTGATTACGAAAAGGCGATCGACCGCCCAATTCGCTATACGATCATGAGTGAAGACGAGTATCACGAACGAAAGGAAATTGGGGATAAATTTCTATATGGAATTCTTGAGTCAAAACACGTTATTATTTACGATGAGTTAAACACTATTTAATAACGGTTTATGTATTTAGGAATCGATAACAGCGTTGACGGCAAGGCAATCTTTTACAAATGGCAAAACGATCAATTTACGGTTGAAGAAAAAATAATTAATGAGTCTGGTGATTTGCTTTTTGCCCTGCAATCGGTTTTACATAAAGAAAATCTCAATTTAGGTGATTTACAAGGTCTAGCCGTTCTGGTTGGAGCAGGAAAATTTACCGGGACAAGAGTGGCCGTAACTGTAGCCAATACCTTAGCCTATGCTTTAAATATTCCAGTTGTCGGGGTCGGGGAGTTAAAGGAAAACACTTTGGAAAGAATTAAACAACAAACTTCGGGAATATATGTGAGCGCCACTTATAGCGGCGAACCTAATATCGGGAAAAAGAAAGAATAGAATTATGCTCTCGGATTATCAGCGATATCGAATTTATGAAATATTACCCGGTTTAAGTATTTGGCTTACGCTTGTTTTTGGAGTTATTTTATCTTTTGTTCAGCCACTTTGGATGATCTATGCCGTATTAGTTTTTGATGTCTATTGGGTTTTACGGGTAATATATTTTTCTTTTTATCTTGTCATGTCCTGGCGTCGTTTCCGTAAGGCGATTGCCGAAAATTGGTGGAAAAAATTAACCACGGAATTTCCCGCTTGGCGAGAGAAAAAGTGTGTCGTATTTTTGCCTTTATATAATGAAGAGTGGAGTATTGTTAAAGCCACTCTCGACGGTCTTTTGAATGCTAATTATCCAACCAAAGAAATTTTTGTTGTTTTATCTGGTGAGGAAAGGCGGCTTGTCCACTGGCAGGGGTTACAGGAAAAAATTAAAGAGAACTACTCTGATTTTTTCGCTGATTTAATATTTTATACCCATCCCTCGGGATTAGCCGGAGAAATCGTGGGTAAAGGGTCAAACATTCACCACGCCGAACGGCAGTTTAAAAAGTATGCCGACGAGCGGGGGTGGAACTATGCGGACGTGGTTATTTCGGTTTTTGACATTGATACAGTTGTCCATAAAGAATATTTTGCTCACCTCATGTACATGTATCTAAACCATCCTAATCCGACCCGCAGTTCTTTTCAGCCGGTCACGCTGTATAACAACAACCTCTGGGATTCACCAGCGCCTTTGCGCATTATGGCGTTTGGTACGAGTTTCTGGATGCTTTTCAGTTTAGCCCGGCTAGATAACATAGTAACTTTTTCTTCGCACAGCATGAGTTTTCAAGCCGCCCTGGATTGTGGTGGGCACGCCAAAGATATAGTGAGTGAGGATTCCCGTATTTTTTATCAATGTTGGCTCCGTTATAACGGAAATTATGAAGTTTCGCCACTGTATATCCCGGTTTCGATGGATACTGTCAATGATGTTAGTATGTGGAAAAGTTTAAAAAATTTATACTTGCAACAACGCCGTTGGGCCTGGGGGGCGGAAAATTTATCTTACTTGCTTTGGGAATTACGTCATCGCCCGGAAATTCCTTGGTACAAAAAGTTAAAAGTAATTTTCATTGAATGGGAAGGCAAGTGGAGCTGGGGAGTCGTCGCGATTATGATTACTATTTTAGGCCGTTTACCTTTGTGGTTTGCGGGCGAAGAATTGCGTCAGAGCGCTTTGTTTTTTAACACGCCCCATGTTTTGGAACTCCTTATGACGCTCGCCATGATTGGTTTGTTTACTTCGGCGATTATGAGTATGCTCATCATGCCAACGCGGCCGCATGGTTATTCACCCTATCGTTATTTGTATATGATCTTGCAATGGCTCTTGCTTCCGATTTCCCTGGTTTTTTTCTCGGCCATTCCTTGTATTGATGCCGTAACTCATTTAATGTTCGGTAAGTATCTTGGTTTTAATGTTTCTACAAAAAAACGTTTTCAACCCAATTATTCATAAATATATGCGAACCTTTAAAGTAATTCTCATCATTCTCGTTGGTCTAATTTTAGTTGGCGGTGGGGTCGGGTATTGGTGGTATAAAAGTGGGGGATTAACTACTTGGGCCGTCAATCGGGCTGGGGAAAGATTTCTAGGCGGCACAGAAGGTCTGCCTCTTTTACACGAAGCTCTGGGTTTTAAAGAGGCCCAAACCTATCTTGTCTTGTTCATGAATAATACCGAAATTCGTCCCGGCGGCGGTTTTCTTGGGACTTACGCCGTGTTGCAAGTTAAAGATGGGCATCCGCAAATTTTAAAAGTAGAAGGAACAGAAATTTTAGATAATTCCGCCCCTAAAGATTTCCAAGTTGAGCCACCGAAAGAAATGAAAGAATTGATCAAAGTTAAACGTTGGAATTTTCGTGATAGCAACTGGTATCCGGATTTTGCTTTATCGGCCGCCAAAGGATTGGAATTGTATAAAATGGAAAACGGATTGTCTGCCAACGAAATTGATGGAGTCATTGGTTTTACGCCGACTTTGATCGAAGACCTGCTCCGCATTACGGGTCCGGTAATAGTGGAAGGGGAAGAGTTTAACGCTCAGAACTTCTTGGAGAAAATAGAGTTTGAAGTAGAATATGGTTATGCCGAAAAAGGGGTTGAATTTCGTGATCGTAAACAAATGCTTTCTAAATTAAGTTATGAAGTTTTACGTAAAGGCGTGCGTGAAATGTATCGCAAGTGGCCGGAGTACTTGAGTCTTATGGACAAAATGATTAAAGAAAAACAAGTAGTCGCTTATTCACTAAATCCCGATTTACAAAAATTTATTTTAAGTAAGGGTCTCGCCGGCGAGTTGAAAGAATCTCCGGTCGACTATCTTCTTTGGGCTGATGCTAACCTCGGGTCGTTAAAGACCGATCTGGCGGTTGATCGAAACCTGACTTACGAGATAAAGCCGGACGGCCAGGGATATTTGGCTAAAGTTACTATGCACTATGACCACAATGGTGTCTATGACTGGCGTACTACTCGTTACCAGACTTTCGCCAGGCTGTATGTGCCAAAAGGCAGTAAAGTTCTAACGGTGAACGGACAGAGTGTTGAGAAAGGTATTAAAGATCCGTTTTTTTCGACTGGTGAAGAAAAAGGCAGGGCTTGGTTTGGGGCTTTCATCGTCATCGAGCCGGGGAAGGAAAAAGATTTAACCTTTGAGTACCTGTTGCCTTCGGCGGTAGTGCAGAAAATTGTGTCTGGCGATTATGAGCTCTTGGCCCAAAAGCAAATTGGTACGCCCGCTAATGAGCTAAAATTGAATTTGGATTTTGGTCGCCAGGTTTATTCTGCTCAACCCGGAGAGGATAAAGAATTTTTTGGCGATAAAAAATATACCTTTACTACCGACCTCCGTGAGGATCGTACTTTTGTTGTAAAAACTAAATAATCCGTAGTTTCCCTAGTTATGTTTATTAAAAAAATTGGAATTGATCTTGGTACCACGAATGTGCTCGTGTATGTCCCGCGCCGCGGTATTGTAATTAATGAACCAAGTGTTGTCGCTGTCTCGAAAGTGGACGGCAAAGTTTTGGCGGTTGGACTGGAAGCCAAAGACAT
>Ga0209541_10014817_pt1 | contig 11717 bp, 13 predicted proteins | sample RifCSPlowO2_01_FD_184027 | JGI IMG/M metagenome (GOLD analysis project Ga0209541, IMG submission 184027) | Groundwater microbial communities from Rifle, Colorado - Rifle CSP2_plank lowO2_0.1 (SPAdes) (version 2) | ecosystem: Environmental > Aquatic > Deep subsurface > Groundwater | place...
TATGTTAAATATTAAGAATGTATTAAAAAGAAATTTTAATTGTGACAGCAGTATAAAACTTAAGGATAATTATTATATTTTAAGATGTGAATCATCAGTAATCTGTAGAATCATGAATTCTATATATGATATCCCAAATGGTAAAAAATCTAATATTATCGGCATTAGTAAACTAATAAGTAAAACAAATAAAGAAAGACTATTTTGGAGAGGTATTTTCGATACAGATGGTTATATAAGGTCAAAAAATAAGGCTATAAGTCTTTCTACAACTTCCAAAAAATTACACTATGATTTAATCAATTTTTGTAAAAATAATGAGATTATAATATTCAATAAAGATGAAAGAAAAATATATAGAACAGTGATATCCGAAAAGAGCATATTAAAGTTTGCTAAGGTGATAGGTATTTTTCATCCAAGAAAACAAAAAAATCTTATAGAATATTTAAAAAATGGAGCTTCTTATAATAATTACATTATAAAAAAGCCAAACAGAAAACTATATAGTATTATAACTTATTTAAGACCATATAAAAACAACATTTATATAAGATTGACAGATAAAAGAGAATTAACTAATAAGAAAAAAATAGAAGAAAGATTAAATAACATAAGAAAGGCGATACCCCTTAAAATTACAAAGGTAAATCGACTAAGAAAGAATGATCATTATTATATAAATTCAAAATCATTATTAGATGAGATAAACAATCATTATAAGTTTATTCCTTCATGGAAAGCTGTAAATATAGAAACTATTAACAATATGAAAGAAAGGTGGAATAATTATGAATGAAAGATTAGACCCATGGGGACAAGTTAATATTAAAGATTATAATAAATTATGTAAAGAATTTGGAATAAATCACTTTTCTTCTATCTTAAAAGATGTGCCAAAGCCATCACTTTATATGCGTAGAGGTATAATTTTTGGGCATAAAGATTTTAATAAAATTCTTGAAGCTATTAAAGAAAAAAAAGACTTTGTTATGATAACAGGTTTAATGCCTTCTGGAACATTTCATTTAGGGCATAAAATAGTAGCAGATCAAATGATTTATTATCAAGAGTTGGGTGCTGAATGTTATATTACTGCGGCCGATATAGAAGCTTATCTAACCAGAGATGTTTCTTTAGAAAAAGCAAGAGAAATAGCTATTAATGAATATTTAATAAATTATATAGCTTTGGGATTAAAACCTAAAAAGACCCATTTTTATTTTCAATCAGAAGGTAAAAAGGAATATAATACTTTAAGTAAATTAATCGCTAAAAAAACAACCATTAATGAAATTAAAGCCATTTATGGTGATATAAATCCGACAAAGATCATATCTGCATTCACTCAAGTAGCAGATATACTTCATCCACAATTAAAAGAATTCTCTGGGCCTATGCCAACAATAGTTCCAGTGGGAGCAGATCAACTTCCACATATTAATTTCACAAGAGATATTGCATCAAGAATGAAATCAGAATTTAACTTTATATTGCCCTCAGCTACATTTAATATATTAATTCCAGGTTTACAAGGAGGGAAAATGAGTTCTTCAGTCAAAGAAAGTTATATTGCGCTTACAGATAATGAAGATGAAGTAAGTAAGAAGATTAAGAAATATGCATTTTCAGGCGGAAGAGATACAATAGAAGAACATAGAAAGAAAGGTGGTAATCCGGAAATAGATGTTAGTTATCAATGGCTTACTTTCTTTGAAGAGGATGATAAGAGATTAGAAGAAATATATGATGATTATAAATCTGGAAAATTATTAACATCTGAATTAAAACAAATCTTAATAGGTAAAATAAACCGGTTTTTAAAAGAACATCAAGAAAAAAGAGAAAGAGCTAAGAAAAATCTAGATAAATTTATTTATAAAAATTAATTATTGTCCAAGTCTTCTTTTTGTTATCTGTCTTGTTAAGAATGTTAATATTAAAAAGACTGTTAAATAACTTAATAAAACATAAAGTTCTGTTGCTACAGATGAAAATGATCCTTTGAATAATAATAATTTCTTTAATATTGAATCTGAAAGCACAAATGGATTAAATGAAGCTATCCAGGATAAACTTGGGGGAATAGTCTCTATAGGCAAAATTGTATTAGAGAAGAATAATAAGAAAGATGATGCAGACATGGCTGCCAAGATAGATGTCTCTTCTGATTTAAATGCATAACCTAACATCATTCCAAGCAATATAAACGTAGAAGCTATTATCAACAAAGAAATTAAAACCGTGAATATAATTCCAAGCAATTCTCCTTTTAAGAAGAATAATGCCTGGCCAAATATTATTGCTAACTGAAAAACCAATATTATTAAACAAGATAAAAAAGTTCCTATAATAAATGTGAATTCTCCTGTTGGTGTTATGAAATTCCTGAAATATGCTGCTGTGTTTTTTTCACGCATAACTAATGTGGTTGCTAACAAAATGCTTACAAACATAATAATTAAAGCTACTAAGGTTGGAAATAAAAAGTTCCAGTTTTTCTTATCTTGGGATATTGGATTAATCTTTGTTTTTATTGGTGTAGCTATAGATCCTGCTTCTTTAATTTGAATGCTGTCTATTGATGAAATTGTTGATTCAAAACTTGTTTGCAGGTCTGTAATTTTTTGTGTGTTTGCAGCTGAAGTTGTTTGAATAAGTTGAACATCTGTTTTTATTAAAGCTGTTTTGTTATTAAGTTCTGTAAGTTGGGTTGTTAATGTTGTTAAGCTTGTTTGTATCTCTTTTAAAACATCTGTTGAACAGTTAGAGCATTTTGAATCTATTTCTTCAATGATATCTGTAAGATTATAATCTGAAGGGTTTATGCTTACTGTTATTGAATTAGCATTAGCCAATATGTCTGATGATTTTTGTTTTATTGCTTCATTATCGGATGACATTAAAGTTAATGCTTCCTTGTTTTTTGATGCAGATGCTTTTGATGTATCTAATGTGTCAATTAAAACTTGTGTTAAACCTTGCGAAAGCTCTGTTGTTTTTACTGAAATTTCTGATGATATTGAATCAATCAACAAATAAACAATATTTATTCTTGAATTATCTACATTAAATGTAATTATGTTAGCATCTTGAACGGCTGCTGTAAAGTTTTCAGGGAATTGCAAGCAAACATGGATAGCTCCTGAAACAATATCATTAAGACAATCCTGCTCTGTTTTCAATTTAAGAACTTTGAATTGAGGGTTTTTTTCTATGGCATTAACTACAGATGTTGTTAATTCAGTATAAGCTGGGGCATATACACCAACTCTTATATTATTAACAGAAGATGTATTAAATGCTGCTCCGACTAATAATACTATTATTAATGGACCTAGAATGACAACTGAAGCTGAAAATTTAGATCTAATTAATAATTTAAGATTCTTTAATATCATAGAGAATATTTTCATTTCCTCTTTTCCTCTTTTTCCCACCAGAACGGAATTTGATAGGTTGGCATATCGTGTTTTTTAGGATCAATTCCTTCTTCTTTATGGAATTTTTGAACAACAACTTCAAATACTTCATCTAAAGATTGTTTTTTGTATTTATCTTTTAATTTTGTTGGTGAATCAAATTCAATAATTCTTCCATCGCTTAAGATGGCAATGTTATCGCATAAATTTTCAATCTCATTAAGTAAGTGGGAAGTAATAATGATTGTTGTTCCATCATCTCTTATTTTTCTTATAATCTTTACTAATTCTTTTCTTAAAATTGGATCAAGATCTTCTGTTGGCTCATCCATGATTAAAACTTTAGGGTTATGAATTAAAGCTAATGATATGTCTAAACGACGTTGCATTCCTGTTGACAAATCCTTAGCAAGTACATTTTTAGCATAATCTAGTTCTAATAAATTAAGAAGTTCATTCATCCTGCCTTCAATGTCTTTTTTATGTAGATCATATAAACTTCCGAAATAATAAAAGTTTTCCTGTATTGTCAAATTTCCATAAAAAGATCCTGCCTGTGTTGCAAAACCAAAGATTGTTGATATATTTTTAATATCTTTCTTTAGTTCACGAGATTGAAAAAGAATTTTACCTGAATTCGTTCTTATAAACCCTATCAATAGGTTAAGTAAAGTTGTTTTTCCTGATCCTGAAGATCCAATAATTCCTGTTATTTCCTTGAAAGGAATATCTACTGTTATATCATTAAGAACCAAATGTTTGCCATAGCTCTTTGTAACGTTTTGAAATTGTATGAAAGGTGGTGCTGCCATCTATTTTTTTTATGAAAAAGTTTGTTTAAAAAACTTAATGATTATTTTAAAGTGATTAATAACAATAAAAAGGTTTAAAAAGAACATAAAAAGTTTTATGTTGATGAAGCATAATATAAAAATAACTATAATCATCTTACTATTGTTTTTTGCTGCGCAATTGATCGGATTATTCATAACTAGTAAATATATTGTTAATGGAAACTTGCCCCTAGACATTGAAAGACCTGAAGTTGATGAAAAGACCAGTTATATTCCTTTATTGATTATGATTGTAGTTGCAACAATTATAGCTTTGTTAATTGCAAGATTCAGAGCGATGAAACTTTGGAGGTTTTGGTTTTTTGTCTCTGTATTTGTTACATTAAACATTGCTTTCTGGCCTTTCTTAAGAGATTTTGGAAATAATGGTGTTATTGCTAATATTATTCTATGTGGGGGATTAGCTTTATGGAAGACATTAAAAAGAAACATTTTTGTGCATAATCTAACTGAATTATTTATTTATGCTGGGCTGAGTGCAATATTTGTACCAATTTTAGGATTGGAAGCTGTAAGTATATTGTTGATAGCTATTGCAATATATGACATAATTGCTGTTTGGCAGACAAAACACATGATAAGATTAGCAAAGTTTCAGAGTGAAAGCAAATTATTTGCTGGATTATATATCCCTTATGACAAAGGAAAGGAAGCTATTCTTGGTGGTGGAGATATTGGATTTCCATTATTGTTTGCGGGAGTTATATTAAAAAGAACTGGAACTTTGGATGCTATAATTGTTGCTATATTTGCAAGTTTAGCTTTATTCGCCCTTTTATTATTAAGCAAAAAAAATAGATTTTATCCTGCTATGCCCTTTTTAGCATTTGGATGTTTTGTTGGATATTTTGTTAGTTTAATTATATGATTATAGTTCATTATCTCTCCAATATGTTTCAATTTCATACAATAATCTATTTTCGAGAGTTTCTCTCTCTATTTCAGTTAAGTTTAATTCGGGGGCATTATATGTTTTTTTAGGAGTAACATAAGGGATTTCGCCTGTAATAAATTTTGGAGTTTTATCCCTAAAGATTATACATATATCATATCTTCCATGACACGTTGCGTCAATTTCTTTTCCTTCTTCAATTAAACATTTATCAAAGTTATTTTTTTCAGATTTATCATATTTAAAATATGGACACGATAAAGTTAATCCTAAAGGAGACAATTTAGAGAATAATTTGCTGTCATCCATAAATGTGTTTAGTATTTCCAACTCTAAACCCTTCATCATTATGTATTCTCTTCTTTTTAATAATTCTTTAATAACCAAAGTATTTCTATAGATTTCAACAAAATCTACATGTGTGACTAACTTTATTATGGCTTCGTCAACGTCATCTTTCGGGTTTTTATCGGGCCAAAAATTTAATAATCCTCTAAGATGTGCCCTTATTGTTTTATATTGAGCTTCATGGTATGTCTCATCTAATCTTTGTTTATATTTATCTAATTCTTCGTTTAGTCTAATTATCTCTTTTTGTCTTTTTTCAGCTTTTTCTTGAGCTGACTGTTTTTCTTGTTTAAGTTTTTCAATTTCTTCTTTTATCTTTAATTCATTTAAAGCATCGTCTATTGGCATGATAAATATAAGGTAAGTAAAGATTATAAAACTATCTTTGCAAATAAAGATTCCTTTTTTCCTGTGAAAATCTTTCTATAGAATATCTTAACATTGTTCTTGGCATTTGCTTGTAATATTTTTTCAGGAATTTTTCTTCCATTTTTTGATCTCTCTTTCCTATTTCTCTTAACATCCAACCTACTGCTTTCTGTATTAAATCCTGTTTATCATTTAATAATATTTCAGAAATTTTTAGTGAGTCTTCAAATTTATCTTTATTTATGAAAGCAAATGTTGATATAACTGCTATTCGCCTTTCCCAGATATTTTTAGATCGTGCTAGTTTATATAAAATTGATTTATCTTTATTTATTAGATAAATTCCCAGAAGTCTATGTGCACTTAGATCAACTAAATCCCAATTGTTAATATATTTTGTATTTTTTAAATAAAAATCTATAATACTTTTATCATTTGATTTTTGAAATTGTAAAACCAATATTAATAAAGCTGTCAATCTATATTCATGAATTTTACTTGATAGTAATTGTTGAATATCTTTTAAACTTAAAGTAGAATATTTTTTAGCTATTTCTCTTTGTTTTGGAACAATAATGCCGATAAAAATATCTCCTTCTCCATATTCTCCTTTTCCTGTTTTAAAGAATCTAGATAAATTTTTTGCTCTTTCTTTATCTCCGGCTTTTTCTAAGTCTTTTGTTATTAAATTTAACATAAAAATTAGATTAATATGGATACTATATAAATTTATTCAACCTTTGTTGTTACATTTTTAGTAATATAATCACTCATCAATTCAATACTTTTTGTTATTTTTTGTTTTGCTAAGGTATAATCTTCCCTTTGTTTTGAATATTTTGGATTATCATCCATATAATCTAATAAATCGTCTATAGTTTGAATTGTGATTGGACCTTGGATTGTATATTGTCTAGCAAAGCTGTTTCTTTCTTCATCTGTTGAAGCTGTTTGGAATCCTTGAAATATATTAGATAATTTTTGCAATTCTATGTTAGATTTTTCTTGTAATAATGTAAATTCATCCTTTTTGGGTTTATTAAAATAATAAATTAAAGATGCTGCAATTAATATTATAATTATTAAAGATATCCAAATTATTTTCTTTTTAATTTTTATTTGTTCATTCATAAAAATAATACATTAGAAAAAGTTATAAGGTTAACTAAAAAACTTGAATAATATATTTTAATGTAAACTTTATAGTGGTTACAAATAGAAAGTTTTATAAAGCTTTTAAAATCGGTTAAGAGCATGGTAGTTATAAGCGAAAGGTCTGTTAGAAGAATTATCGAGGATGTTGCTCCAAAAGTGGAAAGGTTAACTGGATGGAATCCTCATCTAAATGATTTAGAGGTAAGAATAATAAAAAGTGCAAAGCAATTCTTAAATGGAAATTATCAAAAATTAAGAACACTTAATATGAAAAATTAAATTTTATTATAATATTTTAAAACATCTTTGCCAGTCCATGGTTTAGTATCTTTCATTGAGAAACCTAATATTTTAATATATTTTTTAAGTTTTTCAATATTTGGAGCTTCAATTTCCAAAAATAATGGAATGTTATCAAATTTATCAAGTTCAAAATGGACATTGTCTAGATTGAATGAAGTTCTGTATTTTATCTGTTTAACTTTTTCTTTTAAACCAAGTTGATTTAATATCTGTTTCATATTTGCAAAATCATTTGTCACTATCTCATATTCATCAACAATTTTAGCTTCTTTTTTACTTATCTTTTTTTTAAAAGTTAATTCTGCCATCTTTCCTTTTGTTCTTAACCTTATTAATTTGCCTTCTTTGGATAACTCATTATTTTTAAAATCAAAATACAAAGCAATAATCTTGCCTTCAAAAACTTTTTTTGCTCCTAACTTTTTTAATTTAGTAATTATTTCTTTTTCATTTACATTTAATATTTTAACTTCAATTTCTTTCATAAATAAAAAAAATATAAATAGTATATAAAAATATGGATATTTTATTATTATAAAAAACCCTGGAGGAAAGCCGTAAACACGGAGGTGAAAACAGCCTTCCTCTGGGGAAAAGAGGTGACTATGCTTTAATTTTGAACTTTGTTTCCTGACAGTAACATTGCACTGTTGCTGGAATTTGTTCACTATTTATTGTGTAGATTGCTCCACAACCTTGACAGATTATTTCTTTCATTTTAGTATAATACTCCTATCACTAGTGATTTAATCTGATCGCATCTAACTTTTCCAGGATCTTGAATTTGTGAATTATCTCCTCTTAATGTGAAGTAAATTCCGTTTTCATCTGAATCAATATTAACAACACGATGAACAACTAAATTATCTGTCCATGAAGGTTCATAAACAATAATATCTCCTTTTCTTACATCTGAACAATCTATTGGAACTTCTATACCATTTGCTCCATCATCAAGCTCAGGATCCATTGAATTTGTGTTTGCAAATTCTGAGATTTGAGCATCAGGAACATTAATTACTATTTTATCGTCATATAATTGAATTTGATTTTCTTGAATAAAATCTTGAGGAGAAATCTTTTCAGTATTCAAGGGGTTAATCACTGTCATATAAGGGAATTCATTAGTTGTTACTGTATAATCTAGTAAAACATCTCTTATAATGAATCCTGACATTAATGCCAAGATTAACAATGTGATTATTATTGCCCCTTTCATTTTACTACTTTATAGTGGGTTGAACTTCTATTTAAAGCTTTCGGTTTGTTATCTTTTTATAGTGGTTAAAGTTAGATTTAAGAAACTTTCTTTTATATAAAATATTATGGTAAGCTTTTTTGAAATGATAACAAATGTTAACTATTTAATGTTAATAGCTATAGGTCTAGGATTTATCACAGGATTTTTTTCTGTAACACCTATAAGAACTTTAGTTGGATGGATTGTAATTCCTTTAGTGCTTTGGTTTTTCGTTAATATTACTGTAAATATAAAATAAGGGGAATTAAAATTATCTATAATTTTGTTATTATTTTTAAGTGGTTGTTCATAGAAAGCTTTATAAATGGAGAATTATCATCATCAAAGAGTAATTACTAATGGAAGGGAGTTGAATGAATAACCTAACAATAGATATTTATGGAAAATGCAACCAAGATTGCGAATTTTGCTATCAAGATCTAGACGGATCTATGTTATCTACTGAACAAGTTTTAAAGATTGTTGATGAATCAAAATATTCTGAAACTGTCAATATTGGGGGTGGTGAACCTTTCTTACATAGTGGAATTTTAGATATAATAAATGGAATCAGAGAAAGGGATAGGAAAGTTCATATCGCTACAGATGCTGCTATTATTCCTAAAGGATTGCTTGAATTAGAAGATAGAGTAAGAGAAGGAGCAACAATGCAAGTAAGCTTACATGCTTCAAATCCTGAATTGTTTAAGAGAATAACTAACAGAAATTTGTTTGACGCTGTAATTAGGAATACAAGAAGATTAACTGAAAGATATCAAACATTAATTTCAACAGCAGTTTATCAAGTTAATTATGATGATGTTCCAAATATAGTTGATTTGGTTGTAAAAGAGCTAGAAATACCGATAAGAGTTAATCTTGTTTTTCCTGAAGGGAAAGGAAAGGATGTTGAATTGTTAAGACAAGATCAAATAGACAGATTAAGAGGTTATTTATTATTACAAAGAATAAAAACAAATGGATTGGTTGATTCTCCATTAGTTCATGAAAATAATTGTACTGCGTTGGAAAGTGCTTACGGTATAGAAAAAAAAGGACTTTGTCCTGTAGATTGTGGAATAAAAAGATATGTGTCGCCGAGAGGCACAACTCACAATTGTGAGTTTTTAGTATCAGGAGAGAAAAATGCAAATTAAAGATAAAATGAAAGAAGGAAATGGTAAAATTGCACCTACATTTATTAAAAATATAACAAAAGATGATGTTTACATACATCCAAAACTTGTAAGAGACTTGGAAGATATATTGGTAACTTTAAGGAACATGGATGATTTTGGAGATGAAATGGGAGATAGAAATTATATATTTTCTGGACCTGCGGGATGTGGAAAAACTTTGATATTACAATATATTGCACATGAATTAAATTTCCCAATATATGATGGAAAAAATATTTTTAATGCTCAACATATAGCAAATGCGTTTCAGCAATTAAGAGATCAAGCTCAAACAACACCTTTGATATTAATGATAAATGAAATTGATAAATTTTCCAGCAGAGATGATGTTGTTGATCCTGCACAATCACAAACATTGAATCAATTACTTGATGAAATGGATGGATTAGATAAAAATAGTAAGATGTATATTTTTGGGACTACTAACAGACCAAATAAAATAGATAATGCTTTGAGGAGAGGAAAAAGATTTTCAAAAGAAATTTACTTTATGCCTCCTGACAAAGATGGAAGATTAGCAATATTAAAGATACATGCCATAGGAAAAAATGAAAAAAATAAGAAAGAAGGCGGACATAAGTTTGAAGTAAATGAAAAAGACTTGGAAGAAGTTGCTAAGGTAACATTTGGATATACTGGAGCTGATTTAGTTTGTATATTAAATGCTGCATTCACAAGCGCTAAGAGAGATAAAAGAAACAAAGTAGAATATAAAGATTTAGAATATGCTTTGACAAAAACAAAGCCAAGCGCATTAAAAGATATGCCATTTAAAGAGCCTAATAAAAAATTCAAGGATATGGGCGGATATGAAGGACATAAAGAAGTTTTAAAAAGAATAGTTGCAAACAGCGATGGGAGCAATATTTTATTCTATGGACCTAAGGGAACAGGAAAAACAGATTTTGCTGAAGCTATGGCTGGAGAATATGGATTTAACTTAATTATGATAAGTGGGTCTGCTCCAGAAGATAAATGGGTTGGAGAGACTGAAAAAATACTGGATAAATATTTTGAAAGAGCAAAGCAGCTAGCTCCTTGTATATTACTATTTGATGAAATGGATTCTTTAGTTGAAAGAAAAGGATTAATATCTCATAAAGGCGGATGGACTGGATTATTACAGTCAAAATTAAGCAAACCCATAGAAGGTGTTTATGTTATCGGAACTGTAAACAGACCAGATAGAATAGGGGATGCTTTTACTGATAGATTTGTGCATAGATTATTTTTTGGAATGCCAAGCAAAGAAGAGCAAGAGGCTATATGGAGACTTTATCTGCCTAACGAATTTGATGTAAAAAAATTAGTTGATATTAATGATAAACTATCTTGCAGAGATATTTCTTATGCACATCAAAGAGTTAAAGACTGGGGATTGGAAAATACCTTTGAAGTCTATGATCATCTTATAAAAAACATTCAGGGTGTAGACACAGCTGTATTTGATGAAATTAGATTGAAATATAGAGATAGTGTTACAGATTATAACGAAGTAAAAGCGTTTTTAGGAGCTAAAAAATGAATCTAGAACAGAAGGTAAGAAAAACTGTAATAGTAAGAAGAACACCTTCAGCTGAAGTGTTAGAGCAAGTAACTAGAGGAAACAAATTTGTAATTGTTGAAGAAGAGTTTGATCAAAACTTTGTTCCTCAAGGATATACATTAATTGATATGAAATATAAAGATGATTCATTTAAAGCTTTAGTTCCACAATCATTATTATTTTATATGGCTAATCCAGGAGAAGGTGATTTAGAGGATGCTTTGGATCAGATAAGTGACTTTTACGGAGAAGCAGAAGATTATGAAGATGATATGATTGAAAATGGAGCAACATCTGTACAGGAAGCTAACTGGGCAACTCTTGCAAGAAGTGCTTATGGAACTTATTTGATAAATAAGTTAGTAAAAAACAAGAGGGGAAAGAAAGAT
>Ga0209541_10014819_pt1 | contig 11717 bp, 14 predicted proteins | sample RifCSPlowO2_01_FD_184027 | JGI IMG/M metagenome (GOLD analysis project Ga0209541, IMG submission 184027) | Groundwater microbial communities from Rifle, Colorado - Rifle CSP2_plank lowO2_0.1 (SPAdes) (version 2) | ecosystem: Environmental > Aquatic > Deep subsurface > Groundwater | place...
TCAAAAATCCAAAAGATTTTTGAGCATGCTCAGAAATCGCAACTATATGGATACATTTTTGCGATTTCTGACATATCAATAAATAACAATTTTTTAAACGCAAATTTCGCCAAACTTGCCATAAATGCTGTCGCATTTAATATCGGCGAAATTTGCGAGGACCATTTGGCATTTTGCATGAAAACGCCATAATTTGTTCTCAGAAATTTTTTAAAAATTTCTGGAACCCCAAAAATACTTCGTATTTTTGATGGCTTCGCAAATTAATGTCGGGCAAAATGCGGGTGGACCTTGGCAAAAGCTTCGCTTTTGCCTTTTTTATTATTTTAATTGATTATTTTATTTATTGAATTTTTATTATTGATTTTATTTTTATTGACAATTTTTTCATTTCAAATCAAAACATTTATATAATATATTCTTAATAAATTCAATAAGAGGTTTTAGATGGCAAAGGCAACAACTGCGTTAAGCCCAAGGGAGTCGATGATAAGGCTGTCAAGAGCATGGCGGCCTTTGTTCAATGACATTAATTCTCATTACAAGGTTGATGCAAAAGGAAAGGTTATGCTTGACAGGAAAACTGCAGAAGACTTAAGCATATTTTCAAGCCTTGAAAGGAAGCTCAAAGACGCTTTTTTGCAGCAGCTGCTTAATGATGCAAAGATAATAAGGGAAGAGGCAAAAAGGAAAAAGGATTTTGGAATGGCTGAAAGCCTGCTTCGCGAGATTGAAGCCCTGCTCAAGTCAATAAAAAGAGAGGAGCTTGTGAGAAAACGGCAGGCAAGATACCTTAAAAGCCTTGCGTCAAAGCTTGGCGGCGATGTGAGAAGGATTGAAAGCGAATTAAGGAGAGAAGAGAGAGAAGCAAGAAGGGATATTGAGAGAACATTTAAGGCAAAAGAAAGGGAAAGCCTTTTAAGCAGAGCGGCAAAAGGAGATGTAAAGGGCAAAAAAGAGCCCGAGCAGCTAAGCTTATTCAAATAATTGCAATAAAAAGAGGTGAATAGATGGAAGTAAAACTTTACAAGAAGCCAAAGAATCCTATAATAATCCAGGGGTTTCCCGGTTTCGGGCTTGTAGGAACAATCACAACTGAGTTTCTTATTGAACATTTGAAAACAGAGCTAATCGGCAAGATAGAGTTTGATGATGGGCCTGTGATGGTGGCTATACACGAGAACAAAGTTGTAGAGCCGCTTGGCCTTTTTTATGATAAGGAGTATAATATTGTGTTGCTGCATGCAATAACAGCATCAACAGGAAATGAATGGGATATAGCCAACACGGTTGTAAAGCTTGCAAAGCAGCTTGAAGCAAAAGAGATAATATGCGTTGAAGGCGTAGGCTCAGGCGCAGAGGTTGTTGAGTCGCGGGCTTTTTATTATACAAACAAGGAAAGCAGCAAGGCTAAATTCCAGAAGATTGGCATAAGCCCTTTAAAGGAAGGCATTATAATGGGCGTCACCGGCGCATTGCTTTTGAAGGTTGACGGCCTGCCAATGAGCTGCATTTTTTCTGAAACGCACAGCAATATGCCGGACAGCAAGGCTGCTGCAAAGGTCATTGAAACCCTGGACAAGTACCTCGGGCTGAACGTTGATCCAAAGCCACTGCTGGAGCAGGCAAAGAAGTTTGAGGAAAAGCTTAAGGGCATACTGCAGCAAAGCAAAAAGGCGCAGGATATAAGCGAAGAGAAAAAGCTCAGTTATGTTGGCTGATTAATTTTTATTTTATTTCTGTTCTTATAGATGAGGATTTTTCTCAATAGCTTATTTTATTATCAATGATTATCAATCATTAAATTTTTGTCAATAGCGCCATTAATCAATATTTCTTTATCAATGGTGTTTTTATACGTGTACAATTAGTTGTGCTTTAGTTCGTGCAAAATTATATTGATCATTATTAGTAGTAAACAAAAAAATAATAATTACTCTGCAACTCTCACTTTCGGAAATTGGTGATTTTTATTGCGCTTCTTTGGCTTGCTTATTTTAGTGGTCATGGCCATGCGCTTTGCCAGCTCGGCTATTGCCTCGCAGGGCTGTAAAGTGTGAATTCTTAGTTTATAGATGGTATAAATGTTAAATTTAATATAATTTTATGGTGCCTAACGGGCTCATTTTGTGAGTAAATTGAATGTATTGATTATTTTATCATAGCTGTTTGCTAGACCTCACTATATGAACTCTCACTTTTGAATTTTAGTATTAATTATTTTCAATATTGTAAATTAATAGAAAGGGTTGTATATTGTCAAATCTATAGATTAGATTACATATTATGTTATTAATAGATTATGATATAGGTTATTTAATAGGATTTATACAAAATATATGTTGGTTTGATAAATAAAAGAATAAAAGTTTTAAGCAAAGATTAAATTTTTTATGAGTTATTGACAAGAAAGATTTATTTCCAATACTTCGTTTTATAGAATTTTTTCTTGGAAAAATTAGCATCTGGAGGGTACTTTTAATGTTTACAATCAAAACATTTAAATATTTATACACATTAGTACGTATAAAATGTTTACTGAAGAAGGGATTGTCATGCTGAATAAGAAGTTTCATAACGGCAAAATCAGCAATAAAAGCAGCCTGGATTTTGCAATAAGCGCAGCTAAAAGCAAAGGCTGGCTGGAGCAGCTGGCTTATTTGCTAAGGTCTGTTATTGTAGATCATGCCTTTGAAGATGGCAACAAAAGAACTGCTGCCTTGCTGATTATTATTTATTACACTGAATATAAGATTGGCTTTGACCCAGAAAAAGTGTCAAAGTCTGTAATTGAGATTGCTAAAAACAACATAAAAGATATTAGTAAAATCAAGAGGATGATAAAAGATGCTGCAAGGTAAAGAACTGATGAAAAAGGCTGATAAGGCCATATTGATGTACTCTGAGGTATTTGATGCGCTGGAAGAGTATGATAGAACAAAAAGGCTAAGAAAAATTAATTACAAGACAAGGGTTAATTTTACTATTGACAGCAATTTGATGCGAGAATTCAGGGCTTATTGCAATAAAAAAGGCATTAAGATGTCTTCAAAGGTTGAAGAGTTGGTTAAGGAAGAGTTGAAGGAATAAAATAATATAGCGTATAAGGCACGTACGAGACTTAGGTGACCAATTTTTGCGAAGCAAAAATTAGGCAATTTCAACTCATAATAATTTCGCTTATTATTGGCTTTTTCAAAGAAAAAGTTTGTATAATCTATAGAGATTATGCGAAAAATAAAGAAGTAAAGGGCGGTGGCGGGGTGAGCCAATTGCTCATTTCTGAGCAAGGCGGCGGGTCAAATTATTATTTTTATTTATTTTTTAATGGAAGTGCAATTTAGACAAGAGCATAAGTATTTGAAAGAAAAAGCCTACTTCAGGCACAAGAAGATGGTGTTTCTTGAATTATTGATAAAAACCAGTTATAGAAATATGCCCCTGAATAGTGCTTTACATAGTAAACACCGAAATTATTATGTTAAAGAGTTAAAATTGTTCGTATAATATGCATTAGACGAACATTTTATATATAGGTAAGGTTATGGATAATGCAATATGCTACAAAAACTCGAAAATGAGCTCAAATTAAGGGGTTTTAGCAAGAGAACAGTAGATACTTACCTGTTTCATAACAAGCAGTTTCTGGAGTTTATCAAAAAAGAGCCTGGTGAGATAAGCCAGGATGATGTAAAGGCGTATATGGCCAATCTTATGAGTGATAAGAACCAAAAGCCTAGCTCTGTTAGTTTGGCTTTAAGCTCATTGAAGTTTATGTACAGGAAATTGTTAAAGAAGAATATTTTTGATGATATAGATACGCCAAAGCTTGAAAAGAAGATACCAACTGTTTTGACAAGGGATGAGGTAAAAAGGTTATTGGAGAATGTGGAAAATAAGAAACATAAGCTATTGATTGAGCTCATGTACAGCTCTGGGTTAAGAGTTAGCGAATGCGTAAGCATTAAGGTTGATGATCTTGACCTGCAGGACAAAACAGGAACAATAAGAGCTGGAAAAGGCAAAAAAGACAGGCATATTATTCTTTCAGATATAGTTGTAGGGCATTTAAGTGATTTTTTAGCTAACAGAAGCGATAATAATCCCTATGTATTTAGCGTTAAGGACAGGCATATTGGCATAAGGCAGGCGCAAAAGATTGTGAATAAAGCTGCTAGACAGGCTGGAATAAAGAAAAGGGTTTTTTGCCATGCATTGAGGTCAAGCTTTGCAACTCATTTATTGGAAAATGGGACAGATATACGGGTTATACAGGAGCTTTTAGGCCATTCTAATCTGGATACAACGCAAAGGTATACTAAAATAAGCAAAGAGCAATTGAAGAAGGTAAAGAGTCCGCTGGATAGTTTAGATAGTTTAGGTTGATTCTTAAGACTAAAATAAAAAATCCCCGACTAAAGTCGGGGTATTTTTTAAGCCTCAAACTTGGTTAGTAGATGTCAGAAACGCAAAGCATTTCTGAGCATGCTCAAAAATCTAAAAGATTTTTGACATATCGGCTAAAGCCGAAGTATGAAACCAAGTTTGAGCAATCAGTAATTCTCGGATTTATATTCTAGAAACCCAACAACAATAAGGGCAGGCAAACACGGGTTTTCGTGAAGAAAACCCTACTCACAGAGGAAAATTCCATACGCAAGTGTGGAATTTTCCTCTGCACTCGATTTGCCGCCATTGTTGTTGGGTTTCGTTGAAAAATCCAACAATATGGGTGAAAAGTGAGTGGAGAGGAAAAATCCGTTACGTTGAAGTTGACGAAGTCAACGAAACGTGCCAGAAATGCGAAGCATTTCTCAGCACGAAGTTCGGATTTTTCCTTTCCGAATAGGGTTTTACGAAGTAATGCCAGAAATCCAAAAGATTTCTGAGCATACTCAGAAATGCAAAGCATTTCTGACAAACCCGTCTTTGAACCCAATGTTGTTGTTGGATTTTTCTATTTCATTAAAATTTATTTATTTTCCATATTGAAAATAATATTCTAAAATATTTAAGCAATGATTAAAATATTTGATTATACTGATAAAAATAAAGAATTAAAAGTTTTAATCAAAAACTAAAAGTTATAGCAAAGTTTTTTGGTCTATCTGCAAAATGTTCTCCTTTGCCTGTATGCTTTTGAACTCTCTCTCAAGGTAAAGGCACGGCTTGTTTGCTATATATCTCTTCCTTACCGGAACGCCCTTCTGAACCATGCTTATTATGTAGCCCGAAACAAGCTCTTCTGTAAGGCCTGTCTTTCTTGCCAGCTCCTTATAGCTTACGGGACCCTTGTCGCATGACATGTAAAGCACAAGGAAAACTTCCTGCTCCCTTCTTGCCAGCTTATCAATTTTATAGCCCTGCCTTTCATCTGGCCTGAAGCCAGAATGATTCTGCATGAACATCTCAATCTGGTCAAGCCTCTGGCATACTTTTTCAATTTTATCGTCAATTTCGCAAAGATACTCGTAGTTTGCCTGTATCTCGTTTGTGTTCTCGTTTATTGCGGCAAGATGATCCTCAAACTCTTCCCTTATCTTAGAAAACGCGTCTTGAAGCTGGCTGAAGCCCAAATCTGAATATGGCTTTAACTTATGGTTATCCAAAAGCACATTAAAACACCCCCCCTGAAATAAGGATTAAGAGGTTATTTAAAAAGTTTATTGTTGTGGAAAATCTATTTTTTTGTCAGCTTTTTTGTGATTTTTGAGATGTATTCCTTTTCCTTGCCCTTTTTTATCGCGCCTATGTCTTCATTTTCAGACTCAATCTCCTCCAAAATCCTGTAAAAAGAGCTTTTGGAGCACAAGCCCTGCTCATCAACAAGCATCTCTTTAAGCTGCAATGCTGAAATCTTTTCATATTTTTTTATGTAAGAAACTATAATTGTTTTTATGTAGTCCTTTGAGCTTTTTGTGATTTTCTTAAGCAGTTTTTCCTTTAATCCTGCTTTTTTCTGCTCAAGGCTTTCAAGCCTTTTCTGTATCTCAAAAAGCCTGTGCCCTTCTGCTTGAGGAACTTGAATCTGGCCTTTATACATGTTATTAAGCCTGTTTTCAATGTCATCAATTCTTCTTGTTATTGTCTCATATGAATAGAACTCGTCTATTATCTGCTTTAGCTGGTGCTTTGTTTTTGGCATGGTGCTGAGCTCTGCCTTAAGCTCACTTATTTTCTGGCTTTGCTCATGAATCCTGTTTTCCTGCTCCATTGATTTCTGGTAAAGGTAATTAAGCCACTGAAATATTTTGCTGGTGTCGTTTTTCACATTAAAAAAAGATGCCTTAAGAATCTGGTGCAGCTGAAAAAATCTTGATTCAATAATTTCGTTTTTCCTGAAAAGCGCCATATACAGTAAAAAGAGTCCCAGTTATATAAATATTTCGATTTTCTGGGACTTTATTGGGAATATCTTGGGACTGTTTTGGGAATGTTTTCAGAATAGAAAAGTTTAAAAAGTAGGACTATTATGGGATAGTCTTGGGAATATGATGAGACTGTGCTGGGACTGTTGATTTTTGCACTATTGACGAAAAAAATGCGGGGATAAGCATGGAAATGAGGCTGGGCAGAAACAAAAGTTTGGTTAGAGAAAGAAAAAAATGAAGGATCGTACAATGAAAGTAAGAGCGTGTTGATAAAAAAAATCAAGGCTATGGTTTAGGGCAAATGTTTTTATATGCGAGAGTTTATAGCCAAAATAAGCAGCAAAAAAGCAAAGAGAATAATAGCTGAATTTTGTGCTGACTGCGTGCGCTAGGCATATGGCAAGGGGCATCTCAAAGGCATTTGTATATATAGCAAAGAGCACAAATAATTGAGCAATAAATAGTGCTCTTTGCTTGTCAAAAATCCAAAAGATTTTTGAGCATGCTCAGAAATCGCAACTATATGGATACACTTTTGCGATTTCTGACATATTATGAGTGGACAACTAATGCTCATATATTTTTGTCCACGAGTATAGGTTGACAAGATGAGCTAAAATTGAGATAAAGTTCGCCTAAATACTAGAAAGTGAGGAATTGTATAGAATGGGATTGGGTGATAAAATGGATTTAATGACATTGTCAACCTAAAAGTTCGTATAAATAATAGAAAGTGAGAGTTCCAGAATGATGGATATAAATTCAAAATCAACGCTTGCAATAGAGCTTTCCAAGCTAAAAGGCTTTGAAAAGCCAAAAGTGAGGGCTGAGCAGTATGAAACAGATGCTGAGGTAGCTGCCTATGTGCTTTGGCAGGCTAGCTTAATGGGAGATATAGGAAAAGTGAGTGTTGACCTTGGCTGCGGCACTGGAATCCTTGGCATAGGCGCTTTTCTGCTTGGAGCCAAAAAAGTGTATTTTGTGGACATTGACCAAAAAGTGATAGAAAGGGCAAAAGAAAACCTTGAAAAAGCGAAAAGTGAGCACTCGTTTGAAGGCAAGGCTATTTTTTTATGCCAGGACATAAATGAGTTTAATGAGAAGGCTGATGTTGTTTTCCAGAACCCGCCTTTTGGGACAAAAGTGAGGCATTCTGACAAGATTTTTCTTGAAAAAGCAATAAAATTAGCGCCGATTGTTTACTCTTTTCACAAAACATCGACAAAAAGATTTGTTGAAGGATTTTGCAGAGATAACAACTGCAGGATAACGCATATCTGGCGCTTTGAATTTCCGCTTAAAGCTACGCAGAGATTCCACAAAAAAAGAATCCACAGGATTGATGCAAGCTGCTTCAGGATTGAAACCAGCCTTAAATCAAGCTTATAGTCCCAGCTGGGACTGTCGTGGGACTGAGCTGGGAATGTTAGTTTTATCGTCGAGAAAATAAAAAACAGTTAAATATATAAATAAACCAAAATTCTATCGGGTTAGGATGGAAATTGAAGTTGTTGAAGAGAAAAAAAACAAGCTTATTTTTCAGGTAAAAGGCGTCACTCATACTTTCTGCAATATATTCAAGGAAGAGCTTTGGAAAGACAGCAGCGTAAAGCTGGCTACATACTCCATAAAGCATCCGCTTATAGGCGTGCCTAATTTTGTGGTTGAAACCGACGGCACTGAGCCAAGAAAAGTTCTTTTTGATGCTGCACAAAAACTGAAAAAACAGTTTGAAAAATTTGAGAGCGATTTTGCAAAAGAGGTATAGATAATGCTCAGCATGGAGCAGGGAAAAAGGCTTATTAAGCTGGCAAGAGACTCTATCTTAAGCCGCTTTTCTAGAAGGGAGTTCAGTGCAGATAGGGATACAAAGAAGGAGTTTGGCGAACGCAGAGGCGCTTTTGTAACACTAAACAAGCATGGCCAGCTGCGAGGCTGCATTGGCTTTAGCGATGCTGTTTATCCGCTGCATGAGGCAGTTGTTAATGCAGCAAAGTCTGCTGCTTTTTCTGATCCAAGGTTTCCGCCTGTTGATAAGGATGAGTTTAATGAGGTAACAATAGAGGTCTCTGTATTGACATTGCCAAGGCTTATAGAGGTAAGGAATCCAGAGGAGCTGGTAAAGAAGATAGAGATAGGAAAGGATGGCCTTATAGCAGTGGGCACGTTCAATCAAGGCTTGTTATTGCCGCAGGTAGCTAGTGAATACAAGTGGGATGCTAAGACTTTCTTAAGCCAGACATGTGTAAAAGCTGGTATGCCTAGTGATTCGTGGCGAGATTTTGATAATTGTCGGGTATACAAGTTCCAAAGCCAGGTGTTTAGTGAAGAATCTCCTAGTGGAGAAGTTAGGCAACTGTTATAGCTATTTGTATATTATTTAATTCTGGATTTTGGGTTTATAGGGCTTTTAAAGGCAGAATTTGTATTAAAAAGGATATAGTTTTACTGGTGCCTAACTTTATTGAAATGTAACTAATGAATACTACATAGTGACTTTAGGAATACCTGAATCATCACCACTGTAAGATTGAATCTCCATTGGCCAAGGCACATGGTTCATCACATCAGCTTTATGTATTATATCAACAAAGGGACTTTTTCTTGGTTGGAATGAATACATTATGATTATACTATTTCCTTCTTTGGATACCTCAAAAGGGATATTATCATTATCATCGAATGGAAGGTCATAAATAAAAAAACCGTATCCTCCTGTTCTAAAATAAGTCTGTCCTTTTCTTTTCTTTTGTACAATCTCCCAAAAATCAAAACCAGTGCCTGAATCAGTAACTGTAAATATAATGCCTTTATCTCCTAAGTAAATCTCCAAATTAATTGGAAGTGCATAATTATAGTTATGGCCTCTGCCAAAAGCATTTTCAAATGCCAAAGAAAGTGGATCCCACTCACCACAAGTGCCCAAATAACCCATATTGTCCATATGGCCTCTTACTCCCAAACTAATATTTACTGGTAAATCTAAAGTTCTTAGAAAGCTTGCTAATTCAGTTTCATATCTACCTAACCAACGATATCTATCTGCATATTGAGTATAGCTATCTTGTAGACTGCTATCCAGAAGGTAATCAGACGGGACTATTGTATCGGACCTAATTTTATGAGGATTTCCTATTTCTTCTAACATTTGGTCTAATGTTTTATTGACGCACACCATTTTTATAAAAGTTTGACTGTACGAGAGAATTTTTGCCTTAAATATTCTAAGTCAGGTTTTCTAGCTACAGCTGCCCTATACACTGTATCATTAGCACGTCTTACAAGCTCTTCTGTAACCTTTCCCTGCCTTTCTGTTTGGATTATTTCTTGCATCCTCACATACCACTCTAAATTCGTTTCTCCTTCTTTTGGTGCAGTAAAATTATAACCAGCAGCTCTTAACTCAGCCATTACTTCTTCAAAAGTGCCATCAACTCTGAATCTGTCATAACTAGCCATTTTCTGTGTATTAACATCTAATATTGTATTAAGTCTGCCATCAGAAGTTCTAACATTGTCTGTTATCAAATCAGTCAGCTGAACAAGGACATACCCCTCTTTTCTATCTGGAGACTGAATATGGGTTGTTGTGCTGTATTCCATTGCTGTCAATCCATAATTGGTTGCAAAAAGTATGCTCGGGTCTAATGGGTGTCTTACAGGCACTTCTTTTCCCTGTAGTTTACGCAGATTGGGATTTGCGGCTAGTTCTTCTTCAGAGAATGAAAAGCGAGGGACATATAAATAAAAATTTCCAGTTCTGACAGGGTCTGCTAGTAATGTAGCAATACCTTCTTCAAGAGGCGAGTAAACACAATCCTCTCCTTTTCTTTGCTCAACAAAAACTTTTGTCATGATGAAAAATTATTGAGAAACGTTTTTCTTTTTTGTTATTAAATAAGGCAGCATAGCAACTAACATCCCCCATGCGTCAACCTCATCAGCAATTTCAGGCTCCTGTCCAACTCTAATCACTCTTTTTACTATTGGGTAGCTTTTTGACTTTAGCTCACCTTCTACCCTTGATAAATATACTGGCTTTCCAGGAGAAGCTGCAACAAGCTTGTTAACAACACCTTCAACACCATCTCTAAATCCTTCTTCTGTTTCTGCTTTATTGCCTCTTACTAATATATAATCTTGAGTAGGATATTGTGGTGTTGATTCAGCAGCTCTTAAAAATGCTAGCTGGCTTTTATAGCCGATTATATCTAAAGAGCCTTGTCTAATAACCTGCTCAGGAGGAACAACTACAAAGTCTCCTGCTGATCTTTCAACAACAGCGCATAGATATTTTATTTTTTCTGGCATATTATCACTAAAATAAGGATAGAGAGCTTGTATATAAATCTTTTGGTTTTGTTACTACTGTTAAGTTTTAAAATAATAGAAAGGTTTAAATAAGACAGGGTATTATTCACTTTTAATATGGTTTCAATAATCAGCGAACCAAGTGTATCTGAACCAAAAGACGAATTCCCAAGGTCAATAGTTGATCTTCTTCTTGACCCAAGAATAGATGAAGGTCCTTCACAAAGAGATATTGAGTTGGATAGTGTTGGGTTTGATTCTTTAAGATATGACTTAACCGAATTGAGATTTAAAAAACGGGATTGGGAGCTAAAAAAAGGGTGGGAACATCCATGGCCAGTTAGTTGGTTCATAAACAGAAGGATCTCAACATATAAAAAAAGGATTGATGATATAGTGAAAGAAGTAAGAAGACCAATCGAAGAAGAGGGATTTTCAGTTCCAGACTATAAATGGATACAGGCTTCATTGATTCTAGGAGAAAGGGAATATCCTGGCTTACCAGAACTGTATTATCTAAGAACAAGATCTCAGGCAAATGTTGTGCCAGTAAGCATGCTTATTGAGAATATGCATAAATATGAAGGCCAAATAGTAGTTACTGAGGGAATTCCGCATAAGATTGTTGATTCAGAAGAGTTTGAGGGACTTAACAGACATGAGAAAGTGAAACTTATCAAAAAGAAACGTAACAATGGAGAGGGAATAGACATAGATGATATTATTATTAATCAAACAGGCACACCTTTAATGCTTAGAGTTCATATGAGTTCAGCAAATTATGGAAAACGGGCACATTTTGGAGAGGTTGTTAATAATAATGGTTCCTATAAATTTGTAAATTATACTCCTTCAACTATGTATGCATGTCTTGAAGATGCAGATAAGATTGTGGTTGCAGGACTTGTTAAGGATGGCAGATTAAATGCTGATATGTTTCTAGTGTGGAGGGGGGAGCAACCAAGAGCTTTTACATATGCTCATCTTTATTCTCCTCCAAAGGCACTCTATTAACAAAAACAATAAAAGAAAAAA
>Ga0209541_10014820_pt1 | contig 11716 bp, 13 predicted proteins | sample RifCSPlowO2_01_FD_184027 | JGI IMG/M metagenome (GOLD analysis project Ga0209541, IMG submission 184027) | Groundwater microbial communities from Rifle, Colorado - Rifle CSP2_plank lowO2_0.1 (SPAdes) (version 2) | ecosystem: Environmental > Aquatic > Deep subsurface > Groundwater | place...
GAGGTTATTGGTCAGCCTAAACCTTGTCTGATCTCCCACAAAACTGTAGTCGATGCATTCAAATTGCGAAGGGAACAGGCACCTTTGCGGCAGAAACTTGGAGAAGTCGAAAGCGCCAAAATAATACAAAGCCTCTATAGTAACCAAAATGACCAAAAAAGCCCATGCGTATGTGGTAAGAAACTCCAGGGCTGCCTGTGATTTCAGTTTTTTATGCATACTGCCTCTTTTTTGTTATTATTCATTTTTAGACTAATTGCTATATAAAAGTTATGGTTGCTGAAGAAAAAAGAATTAAAAATTAAGTTACTGCGGTAAACACTTCCCCGGAAATTTGTCTTGTGTATGCTGCGCTTGTTTTTGCCAGATGATAGCTTATAGTGATTAATGCTTTCGCTTTCTCCCCCACCACAAAGCCTGCCGCGCTTGGATTGCAGCTTGTAAAGGACATATCAATAGTTTTGTCGCTATTCCATGTATATGCGCCTGTGGCTGTCCCATCAATGCTTCTGGCGCCTGTGCAGGCAAATGGAACGGTACTACCGCTTGACAGCGCAATACCAGTTACCACATCTCCTATTACTATTGGTTCACCGAGATTATTTTGAAGCCTTAAATTAAATGTGCCAGCATCATCAATCCTGTAGTCTACGCACCTTATTTCAGAGCCGAAATTGCACCTGCTCGGCAGGATTTTGCTTGGCTGCAATATTCCAAAATAAGCCAATGCCGCTATCATAATAATGATGACCAAAAAAGCCCATGCGTATGTGGTCAAGAATTCCAACGCTGCCTGTGATTTCTTATTCATGCTTATGAAACACCTCTTTTGCATATTCTTTTGCATATTAACATTTTATAATTATGAATCAACTTATTTATATAGCTTTCTATTTTTTAAAAGGTTTTTTGCCATTAAGCATATTTTTCTTTGAATGAGCAGTTTTAAAGTGCGATGTTTTTGAAAACAGCGGACAGGATCTTCATAAACACAAAATACATAATGAGAGAGCTTGCCAAAAAGATCGGTATGTACTTGAGGCCGTTTTTGATATTGCCCTTTTCCACTATCGACACGATGAGGGAAGAGAAGAACGAAATTACCGATATTGCAGCTATTGAAAAATACCTGAAATCACTGGGGTCTACTGCCACTTGCGTAAATGTAAAGGGCAGTGATTCCACCCTTGATGTTGCAGCCGCTAATTTAGTTGTAAATCCAAGTATAATCATCAGAAGATGGAAGGACAGCGAAAACAGCAAAGGCGCAATGACAATCACAAGCGCTGCTATGAAAATGGTATATGTCACAGCTGAAGCAGAAATGTCTTCCTTCAAAGATCTGGTCTTCTTAAAATTTTCAACTATTTTGTCTATCAGCTCTGCTATGTTGCCGCCGCTCTCAAACTCGCTGATCATTAAGTCCACTGACCTCCTCAGTATAGGGGAATCGTATTTCCCGCCCAGCTCATTTAATGCCCTGCCGACATCATAGCCAGTCATCACTTTTTTTGAAACTTCTGCCATCTCATTGGCCAGTATGCTAAACCTTGGCTTAATTGCCCCCCATAAGGCATTCTCAAAAGACATGCCCCCCATAAGGTTGGAAGAAACAACCTGCAGAAAGTCAGGAAGCATCTCTTCCATGTTTTTTGTTCTCTTGTAGATAAGCAGGTCAAGGTAAAAATAAACAAGCAGGATGAATACTGCGGCAAATGATATCTGTATCACGAACCATATTGCTGTTGAGGCCAGCAGCAGAACCAGCTGGGAATACTTTAAAAGAAAAGGGTATATAAAGAGTATGTAAATTGCCCCGGTTATTACAGCTGTAAGGTAAAATAATGCCCCAAAAAACTTGTAAGGCACATTTGGTATTCCGGCTTTAAGGAGATAAGCCCTCAAATAAGGGGTAACTTTCTTTGGGACAAACGCCTCGCCGAATTCCTCCAAAAATATTATCCTGGTTGCCATTTTACAAGTTTACTGTAGGCCTTATGCTCTTGAATAATGATATGAACAGGAGCTCTATTATGATGATGAAAAAGAGCGCAGCCAAAAAATGGCTTGCGGTGATGGAAAAGTTGATGAAGCTTGAAAGCACAATGAATATTGTCATGCCTATGGACGGTATTACTATGGCGCCAAGCATGTAAAAGATGACGAGAGTATTAAGTTTTTTCCCGTATCTCTTTATCTCTATTTCCTGCTCCCTTGTTATCTCTTCCAGCACCGCATTTAACGGTGGTGCAACATCTATTCCCAGCCTTAATGAATTATTCACATGAAAAAGTATTTTCCCAAATTTTTCAGAAGGAGAATAAATCATCGCATTTTCAAGAGCCTGCTCTATAGTGCTTCCTGTATCTATATCATCAACTATCTCCTTTATGTACTTTGATGCTACACCATAACTTTTTGTTGTATCAATAAGGGCGTTAAGGAGGGGCTTTCCTGAGTAAAGCTTGATGAGAAGATACTGGCCCGCAAACAGCACTTCTTTGTCAATCTCTTTCCGCCTCTGGATTATTGTTCCCTTTAGCTTTAAGAATGCAAAGTTAAACACAAGCACGAAAGCGATAATAAAAAAAAGCGGAAGCAGAATTAAAGGAATGCCTGCCTTGTCTGCCACGAAAAAAAAAAGGATTGTAAGGCTCAGGGAGAAAGGGAGGGAGAACTTAAAGTTTTTTAAAATAAACTCATGAGGCTTCATCTTCAGGTGCGCAATCCTTATGTCCCTCTTGAGATGGGGATAGAATGAGCTTATCCTCTTTGCCAGTCTGCCTATAATTTCCCTCATCTTCAGATGACATTCTCAAACGGTTTTTTCCTGTAATAATGCGACATTATCAGCCCTATTTTGTTCAGGTCAGCAATATCATTCCGGACCATCCATTTCAGGATATTAATTTTCTCGCCTATGTCCCTCTTTATGTCTTCTTTTGAAAGCCCGGTATAGAGGTTTAAAGTTTCGTAAATTGCCGTTGGCTCACTAGTTTCCTCAAGGGTGTCTTTCATGATATTGCTCTGCATGATTACATGCGCATCTCCCTCAGGGAGTATCTCTCCGATCTGCAATGTCCTTCTTTTTCCGTTTCTCCTGTCTATATGCTGCACCACAACCAATGATAATGCAGAAAGTATTTGCTTTGGAAGGTCTATTGGCGGCTGAGTAAGCCTGTTTATAGTTTCCCTTACATTGTTGGCATGCAATGTGCCATAGACACTATGGCCTGTGTGCATTGCCTCAAATAAAACCTCGCCTTCTGCCTTTCTTCTTATCTCCCCCACTATAATCCTATCAGGCCTCATCCTCAATGAGTTCACAATTAAATCGAGCATTGTGATGCCTCCTTTGCCCTCGGGATTAGGCAGCCTTGTTTCAAAAGGCACCCAGTGCAGGCTGTCGGGCAGCATCAGCTCCCTTGTGTCTTCCAGGGAAATTATCCTCTGGTTTGGCGGAAAGAAATTTGCGATCACGTTGAGCATGGAAGTCTTGCCGGATGCAGTCCCTCCTGAAATGATTATGGAAAGCTCGTTCTGCACTGCCATCCACAAAAGTGCAGCTGCCTCATAAGAGATAGTTTTGTCTTTGATAAAATCGGTTATTGTCCATGGCTTTACGGCAAATTTCCTTATGGTTAATGTATTGCCCCTTGAAGATATGGGGCTTAATGTTGCATTTACCCTGTCTCCTGTCTTAAGATGGGCATCCATCAATGGGTTCAGCATTGTTATTTCCTTGCCGACATCCCTTCCTATGATTGTTGAGTAGTGCCTTACCCTGGTCTCATCAGGGATTTTTACGTTTGTTTTTAGCCAGCCGTACTTCCTATGGTACACCCACACAGGCTCTTTGGCATTATTGATTACAATCTCCTCAAGGTTATTGTCTTTAAGCAATACCTCCAAGTTTCCTAAGCCGATATTCTGCTGCAGGACATAGTTTATCAGCATGTCCATGGTTCTCTTGTCTGCTGTAGGAAAGTATTTGCGCAGCAGCCTCAGTATGTCCAGCTTAAACTCCTCCTGTATGTTTCCTATATCAAGCAGCTCTTTTTGTTTCAGCCCTTTCGTCTCCTGGCTTACAAATTCCTCCCTTATCTTCTCCAGAATTATTTTTGTCGTTTCGCTTATGTTTGTCATGGATATGTTATAAAGTGCAACAGGCTCATTTTCGTCAGAATATATAGACACACCTACGATTATGTTATTTACGCTCAGCGCATACGATTCTATTAATCTTCTATTAGATTCCAAATTCAACCCCTTTTGCGGTAAAAATAAATCATACAGGCATCTTCCTCAGCATGCTTCTTGCATCCTTGTTTTGGGGATCGAGCCTTAGCACAGATTCTATATTTTTCCTTGCGTCAGGATAAAGCCCTTCGCTCATGCTTGCATTTGCCCTTTCCAATCTCCTTGATATCATCCTGTCCAATAGGATTTTGCTGCTATTCCCCTCTGAGATGTGCCTTAGGTCTGAAATTGCAGCCTGTTTTTTTAAGCCTGTATGCATCTCTTTTTTATAACCCCTAAGTTCAGATAAGTGCTTTATGCTCTCATCAGCTGCAGCATGCTTATAGCTGCCATTTGCCCTTTCGTAGCTTAGCTGATGCTGCAAATCCCCAATCTGCATGGGCATGCTGAGTTCCTTGTAAAGCGCAATAAGCCTGTTCCCCAGTTCTATTTCCTGCATAAGGAAGCCCTGCGGAAAGCTTTGGTATATCTCCAAAGCCTTTTCATAAAAATCTTTGGCATTAGCTATGTCATTTTTCTCAATGCTTGAAAACGAATCTCTTACTAAAGAACCTGCTTTTGCAGCAGAATCATTAAAATCTTTTGCGAATTTCATGTCAATCTGCTCTGCAAGCTTTGCGTAAAAAGGCAAAATTTCTTTATTAAGCTCTCTTTTTTCCTCAAAAAAAGCAGTTGGCATATTATCTCTCCTGCTGATTATTTCAGAGTAAAGTTTCAATGCCTCTCCGTAATTCTTTCTTTCCAATGCATTTTTTGCGCTGCCTATAATCCTATTTATGCTCATTTTCTCGTTGTTCATCCTTGGCGACATGATGCTGAGCATTTTTTTGATTTCATCCCCTGCCTGGGTTATGTCCGCATAAAGGCTGCTGCTCCAGCAAAATTTGTCTTTTGAGATTCTGTCCCACATCTCAAGGTAAGTTTTCTCGAGCGCTTCCAGACTGCCTGTTTTGCCCGCATTAAGGGAATCGGAAGGCTCTGCGCCACTGAATTCTGCACTGGCCTGAGTAGCAAAAACCTCTTTGTCCCCTTCTCTTTTGGCCGGCATTTCCTTGTCCAGGAACTCGTCTATGTCCATTTTTTATCGCAGGTATGAAAGGTACTTTTTCCACAGCATGTCAATGTTTTCCCTTGAAACTCCTCTTGACTCTGCCTTCATATAAAACTCTTGTTTTAGGGCATCCGAGTTCTCCTTGATGTATTTGTTCCACAGCTCATATATTCTGTCAAAGGGCATATTCAGGTTTTTTGCTTTTTCAAAAAACTCCTCTTTTGTTATCATGCTTTTGTTTTTTGTGAAGCTGCTCTGGAAAGATGAGATTCCATTTGGGCGCTCCTGGATTACATAGACATAAGGCATGGTAAATTTGTACTCTATCCCGAATATTTTTTCCTCAACAAGAAAATCAACCAGGGCATGAACCGTATTAATTGGCACCATAATCAGCTTGGCAGCTTCCTCTACGGAAATTTTTTTTCTTGACTTGACAAGCTCATAGAGGTCGTCAGCGCTTGTTTTCAGAACATCATTCATCATTTTTGTTTCTTGCCTTTTGCAGCCAAAATTCTATTAATATTACTATTTTAATTAGAAATGGATTTCAAAGATATAAAAACTTTATTCATTTTTTTTGAGTAGTATCATCAACATGCCCTAATAGCACCAGTTGTAAGGTTATATAAAACCAAATGCTCAAAATCCAGCTTGAAATGGGGAAACTCGCTTTTGAACGAAGGCTCGGTTATGTTGTAAAGCTCTGTGCATCTGTTTTGGTAAGTATGGTTAAAAAACAAATAATCGGCGTAGCTTTCCATCTTGTCCCCTATAGCTGGTTTACTAGGATTCACAGCACTTTCTATTCCGCAGCATCCTGAATTAAGGCTTGTATTTGTAAATCTCATAATGAAATTAGGAGCTTTGCTTCTCTCGAAATGCACATAAGTTCCATGCCTTATATGATCCTTGACTTTATTAATGTCCCATTCATCAAAGCTTACGCTCGACTTATTTATCCTGTTTGAATACAAGCCTTGAGTATTTATCAAATAATAAGGATCGTTAAAATTCTGTATGTCTATTCCAGACCTTACAACAATACTTTTGTTCCATGATGCAGTTTCCGAGGAAACTGTAAATGATATATTGGCATCAACAGTAAGAAGCCATGGACTTGTCTGGTATACCCTGATGTCATTTGCAGCAATTGCACTAAAATTGGTGTTTATATTAAAAGCATTGTCTGCTGTTGCTTTTATTTTCGCGAGCCACTCCGGATAGGCGTTTCCCGCCATTATATCGGGCTCTATGAAGCTGTCAATTGGCTGCCCGTCTATCGTTCCCTGCAGCAGGACTTCCTTAAAGGAATCTTCAAAGTTTGCAAGGAATCTGTTCCGGCTCTGCATATATTTAATCAGCGCTATTGTCGTTTTTGTTCCTGCTGACTGCAATGCCCTCTCGAGATAAACATTTTCCAAGTCAACAACATATTCATTTATTGTTGTGACTCTGGTATTGATTACAGGTATATCCTTCCTCAGGCTTATGCCAGAAGGGAGAAATATTAAAATGAATGCGGCTATCAGGGATATGGCTATAAATGTAAGGAATATCCCCTTTTTTCCCAGTTGTTTTTTTGCTAAGTGCTTTGCCATACCAGCACCTCTGCCTCGTAAGGCCCGAATAAGTCGCCAGTCTCCTCGTTAATGAAGCCGTACACTATCTTCCTTGAAGGGATCAGGACCATTGTGCTGTTTTTTGAGCCTAAATGCGCTGCAGACGGATTTCCAGGATAGAGCAGCGTGTCATTAATCCAGAACTCAAAGAGATATTGCCCTGGAACAGCATTCTGGGTAATGTTAGCTATGAATTTCTCCGCTACATCCCGCTTGTTAGCCGCATAAAGATTCCCTACCTGCTGCAGCAATGTATTTTCCCCATCGGTTATGATTCCCTGCTGCCACAGCACTCCCCCCATGCCAACATACTGGTTATTTGTTCCCTCGATCTTCGTATTTGAAAAAAAATCCATCAGGCTTTCTGCAAGAATTGTTGCATCTTCCTTGTGCGGAGCTTGAGTGTATGAAAAGAAGATAAGGAATCCCCCTACTGCAAGAACGCCTAAGGCAAGTATCGAATCGATAAGAAAAAAGTACCCTTTTCTATCTGCAAAGCTCCTCTTTTCCATAATATCCTTTTAATACGCTAAAATTCCACCAATTCTATGATTGGCGGACAAATAGTGGTGGAATTCGGTGAGTCAAGAACCACCTTGATGCTCATACTATAACAAATTCATGCCACCAATCTCTGATTGGTGGTTCTTGACAATCAGCGATATAATAATTTTGTGGTTTTTATCCGCAAGGTATGCCGCTCACATTAATTATTCCCAAGCCTATGCCTAGTCAGGGGCGCCATTTCTTGAATAACCCTACAAAATAGAAAAATTTATATATTTGTAGGGTTATAAATTTTGCATGAGCTTTATAAGCGGCAAAACTATAAAAGGCAAAAAAAGATATTACCTGGAGAAATCTGTAAGGTTTCTTGGCGGAAATGTAAAAAAGTTTTCAGTTTATTTGAAGGGCTACAAGCCGGAGGGGGAGTTTAAGGACGCTGCTTATTATGGGAAGATGCTGGATGAGAAGATTTCTAAAGGCACAGTGGATTTTGCATCAAAATACTACAGGAAACTCAATGTTTTTGATGAGAAGGTTTTAAGAGGATTAGAAGAAATAAAACTGGATTATAAAGAAATTAAAAAAAACCTAAACAGAAGACAGATGCGGGATGTGATTGACAGGTTTACTGTGAATTTTACCTATGAATCCAACTCCATCGAGGGGAACTCTCTGACTCTAAAAGATGTAACTCTTATTTTGCACGAGAAAAAGGCCATTAAGGGAAAGGATCTCAGGGAAATTTATGAAACGCTTAACACGCGGGAAGCCATGGAGCTTGTTTTTGACAACAAGTTAAGAATAAAAGAAAAAGACATAATTAAATTGCATAAGACTCTTGTTAAGAATACTGATGTGCCTATCGGCTACAAAAAACTGCCTAATTTTTTGCTGGGAAGAAGCATTGAAACGGCTCCTCCTGAAAAAGTAGAAGGGGAAATGAGCAAGCTTATTGCATGGTTTCATGAAAATGAGAATATGCATCCTTTGCAAAGAGCTTCGATATTCCATGGAAAGTTTGAGAAAATACATCCTTTTGAAGATGGAAACGGAAGAGTTGGAAGGCTTTTAATAAATATAATGCTGCTTAACCATGGCTATCCGCCGCTCATTATCAGGAAATCCCAAAGAGTGTCTTATTTCAGCTGCTTGGAAGCCTTTGACAGGGGGTATGAGGACAAATTAAGCAGATTTTTAATTGAGAAATATAAGGCGACATACGAAAAATTCTTCAAGGTTTATATCAAATACTTATAATAATTTTGTGGTTTTTATCCGCAAGGTATGCCGCTCACATTAATTATCCCCGAACCCAGGCCGGTGGCAGTCGCATTTATGTATAGGATGTTGCCGTTTTCATCCTCGAAATAGATGCAGAAATCATTCTCTACCTTTAATTTGCTTTTAATGCTGGAATAATTGCCAAGCAGCTCCTCAAGCTTTGTTGCGTTTATTTTGTTCCCATCCATTATTCCCACTCCGGAATCTTCGGAGGATATGCCTGTGAGCACTTTTGACGCCTCATCCTGCAATTCCTCTGCCTTGGTGCCCTGCGTGGTGTCAAGTATAGCATAAAAAAAGAGTACTGTGCCTAAGAATATTATAACTGCAAGCATTATATCCAATGACCATGCTTGGGAATCCCTAAATTTATGGCTTTTGCTTTTCATTTAGGCCTCTTTTTGAAATCTATTCCTTAAATAATTTTTATTTCATTTATTTTTTCGAAATGTCAAAAACCACCAGTCAGAGACTGGTGGCATGATATTATGCGATTCTGTAAGTGGTTTTTGACGCTGGTATTCCACTCATAAGGTGGTTTTTGAGCACAGCGGATTCCACTTGAACCACTCATCAGAAGATGAGTGGAATACCGCTGTTTTAATTCATTTCTCACTTTCTTCGCAGTTTCTTCCATAGTTTTGTTTCTTCTTCTGTGGCAATTTTAGGACCTTTAAGTATATCATTCCGAAATCTCCGGATTTTCTCCTTATTTTTTACTGTCATTTTTCAATTTATGTTTTTAGTTTAGCCAAAATTATATCTTTCAATTTTTTAATAATTTCCAGCATGGCTGCCTTATTTCTCTTTAAGTAATCTTCTGTCACAAAAAATCCTTCATAAGCTATTTTATTTCTAACAGTCCTCAGTTCCTCCAACAAAGAAACATCGTACTCGGTGAGTTGATTATAATTTGAAGCTAAATATTCTATTAGCCTTTTATGAGCGCCCTCGCCTGTTGTTTTGAAGCCGTCCAAAAGAAGAACAACTGAGGTGAGTTCCCGCAAAACCTCATAGTATTCTTTCACGATATTGGAAGGAAATTTTTTGCTATTGATAGATATTATCATATCTAAGCTGGTTTCGACCATCTTCATAATTGATTTTGCCTTCTCCTTATCGGGAGTTATTCTCACAATTCCTTCCATGTCAAAAAACCTTCAAATACCCTTTAAGCCTAACGCCGTTTATTATATTATTTTTAAGCTCGTTGCTTAATTTGCCGAAATTATCTTCAAAAAAAAGATTTATTTTCCTCCCAATTTTTTTTTCGTATTGCGCTAAATTCATTTTTTTATATTTACCAGACAAAAACAAATCTAAATCGCTGTTCTTTAAATCCTCGCCTTTCGCTGCAGAGCCGAATAATACTATTGCTGCTGGCATGATTTCATTATTTAAAAATTCTGGCAAGCCTGAATCTTTAATAATAATCAAAGTGTTAATTTTTTTAAAAAATTTAAAACTTTCATTGTCTCTGTCCGCTTTATAAACAGGGTACTTATGTATCCTATGCTTGGATTTTATAATTAATCCTTCTTTGGCTAGCTCCTCAAGATATCTTTTTACAGATACCGGCGCTAGTCTTACTCTCCGGCTGATTTCTCTAAGTTGAAATTCAGCTAGAGGTTCATCAAAAAATAGCTGGAAAACAGCCCATTTGTTATAATTCTGTAACATATGTAATTATAATATTACAACTGTTATATAAATATATCGAAAAATCCACAATTTTCAGAATATTCATACTGGTATACAATCGCTTACCTGCAAGGCTCGCCATCGATAGAGATTTTATCAGAGCCTATGCCCGGGCTTATACCATCTATCCTGACTATGCTTCCGGTTGCATCCTCAAAATAAATGCAGAAGTCATTTTTTACACCCAGCATGGTTTTAACTTCGTTGTAATCCATTCTGTCCAATAATCTGACTTTCTCTTCAACAATCTCATTTGAGTTTAACAAGTTAAGTTCATTGCCGCCTGTAAGCTTATTTAAGATAATGCCTGCTTCCTGCTCCAAACTCTCTAAGCTAGGAGCAGGATTAAGGGCTGCTTTCATTATTATGAATATTGATATTATCAACAGCAAAATAACTGCATTGTCAAAGTCCAGCAACCTCTTTTCTTTTCCCATACTCAAAAATCCCCCGTGTATTTTTTGGCACCGTTGGTTTCAGCCGCATGTTACAACAATCATCCTAACCAGTTTCCCCTGGTAATTGACAATCTGGGTAGACTCGATAAGATTCTCTTTCTCGCATGTTACTGTCGCACTTACCTCTATTTTGTCATAAGGAGCGCCTTCTGCGCATTGAATTTGCTGGGTTTGGCTGTAGTCCCTTATCCAGCCGGGCTGCGCTAAATCGCAAACCAAAGCTGCCTGCGCATCATAAAAATTGCATCCATTGGCCATGTCGCACTCTTTATGCACTATATCATCTCCCGTATAAGTGCAGTCTGTCTCGCATATGCCGCCTTCCACCAGAGCCTTTTCTCCTGTAAAGTCTGCAGTAATAGAGCCTTTTGGAGGCAAATTCACGCCTGTTATTGTTGAGGATATATAGCCGCTTGCAGAAGCCACCATGTTATAAGCCCCGCATAAAACTCCATTTGCCTGGTAATTTCCCAAAGAATCTGTGAATTCAGTATATTTCAAGGCTGCACCTTGAAGTGCATCTATTCGAGCGCCATTGATGTTATCGCCATCTGTATTTTTCACATTTCCGGAAATAGAGCCTGCGCAGTCAGGATCCTGGCAGTCTATCAGGCTATCGCCGTCATTGTCAATCCCATCAGTGCACGAGGTTTCTGTTGCAGCCTGGCAATTTGAATCAGCCCAGTCTATAAAGCCGTCGCAGTCATTGTCAATTCCGTCTGTGCATATTTCAGCTCTGCCTGGATTAATGTTTGCATTTGCATCATTGCAGTCATTGCCGCCATTAGTGCAAGTGGTTGGAGTTCCTGAAATTGCCATGCCAGAATCACAATAAT
>Ga0209541_10014821_pt1 | contig 11715 bp, 12 predicted proteins | sample RifCSPlowO2_01_FD_184027 | JGI IMG/M metagenome (GOLD analysis project Ga0209541, IMG submission 184027) | Groundwater microbial communities from Rifle, Colorado - Rifle CSP2_plank lowO2_0.1 (SPAdes) (version 2) | ecosystem: Environmental > Aquatic > Deep subsurface > Groundwater | place...
ACCAGGGTTCATCAGTTACCGAAGCCGCGGCATCAGTTGAAATTCTGTCCGACGCGGGCGGTGTTGAGCTTCGCTCTACTGCCAACTTGGCTAACGCCATTGCCCTTACTTCAGACGGCGGTACGACGGGGTCAATCCTTATCTTCAACGACCAAGGCACCGGCGTGTCCTCCATTGAGCTTCTCTCTGATGTTGGCGGTATATCGCTGACCAGCGCCACGACAACAGTGACAACGACTGCGGACTCCCCAGATGCGATCTATCTCCATGCAAATGGCGGTACTGCAGAAAGGATTAGAATTCGCGCAGACCAAGGCACCAGTGCGACCTCCATTGAGCTCGCCTCTGATGCTGGTGGTGTAACTATAACCGGCGGCACTGCAATCTTGATCGGCAACGCGACCATCGGTCTCACCTACTTTGAGGACACCGAGGCAGTAACGGCGGACAACACGCTTCTCGTTGCTGAATCCGGCAATACCTTCTACATCTCCGGCGCAGCTTCTACCACGACACTTCCGGCGATATTAAGCTCCAACGGTGTGGTCTTCAGATTCGTAGTATCAGGAAGCGTTACCGGCAACATCGCTATAACAACGGCTTCCAGCGACAACATCATTGAGGGCGGGCTCATTGTGGCTGGTGCGGTCGTGGATTGCGCCGCCGAAGACACTATCGCCTTCGTTGCAGACGGCGAGAACGTTGGTGACTTCGTAGAACTTCGCTCCAACGCCACCAGCTGGTTCGTCGGTGCGAGTGGCGGGCTGACGGGAGACAAGCTTATCTGCACAACCACAAACTAATCTGATAGTCATTACTAGCAACAACTTAATCCAGTCCCAGTTTGCATAGAAAAGTAAACTGGGGCTGGGGAAAAATAATTATGACTATCAGTACCTACAACATAAAGACACTCTTGGTTGTTCTGGCACTTGCTGTTGCTATGGCGGTACTGGCTTTGCCGCAAACATCTCGCGCGGCGTTTGACAGTTTGACGTTTACTACCGATGTTGTGCTTGATATCGGCGGCATCACAGTCAACGTTTCCGGTTCAAGCGCGACACTTGAGAGTATAGTGGTGAGCACCACGGCATTTACCATGACGCTCGTCTCGGGCTCTACGGTAGAAGTAACCGCTCCTAACCTCAATGTCCTTGACTCTGACATCTCTACTGACCGCACCATCAACACATGCAGTGGTAGCCTGTCAAAGATTAAGTACGTGGCGACTCAAAATAGCACCGTCGTAATCACGCCAAAAACAGCTCTCTGCGCTGACGCGCAAGGTGGCGGTGGCGGTGGCGGTGGTGGCGCAGCACCTACGACAACCAGTACGGCTCCAGCACCAGCTCCCGTGGTAGTTGAAGAAACGGCGGCGGCAGTAGCGGCGGCGGCAGTAACGACAGACAGTGCAGATGTTTCGGCCCTTATGGCGCAGGTAAACGCACTTGTCGCGCAACTTACCGCATTGGGCGGAACTGCGCCGACGCTTCCCGCAGTATCCGGAGCGCCAGGACTATCGGTAAGCACGTTCGCACGCAGTTTGGATGTCGGCTCAACGGGCACAGATGTGCGCGCGCTTCAGCAATTCCTGAACAATAACGGTTATACGATTGCCAAAAGCGGCCCCGGCTCTCCGGGCAACGAGACGGAGACATTCGGCGGCTTGACGCGCGTGGCGCTCGCCGCATACCAAGCGGCAAATGGCATCTCGCCCGCAGTTGGCTACTTCGGCCCGCTCACACGCTCGCACATTGCGGGTTCTGGCGTGGCTACACCAAGTACACCAAGTGCGCCAACATCATCGTTCACGCGTAGCTTGGATGTTGGCTCAACAGGTGCCGATGTGTATGCTCTGCAAGTATTCTTGAACGACAACGGCTTCACGATTGCTCTAAGCGGTCCCGGCTCTCCGGGCAACGAAACAGAAATGTTTGGCGGCTTGACGCGCGCGGCGCTCGCCGCATACCAGGCGGCAAATGGCATTTCGCCTGCAGTCGGCTACTTCGGCCCGCTCACACGCGCGTACATCGAAGGAATGTAGCCCGTTTGTTTAGTAGCAAAAAGCAAAATTATCAACAAGCAAAAAACGCCTTTACTGGGCGTTTTTTGCTTGAGCTTCCGATACAAAGGACGAAGGACTCTCCTTCGTCTTGCTCTCTTTCGCTGTATCTGTTTTCAATTAGACGAAGGAGAGTCCTTCGTCCTGCGGCCTTAACACCTTTCAATTTCTAACTTTCCTTGGTATACTGTGCCGCATGGAAAATACAGCAATATCATGGCGTTACGGTGCGCTTGGCGCGGCAGCCCTTATCATTATTGGCATTAGCGCGTGGTGGTTTATGGGCAAGGAAACGCCTTTTGTACACCCATTTCCACTAGTGGCAGGAGAAACGGTTGAAAATTGGAATTTTCAGGGTTTGCATGCCGAGGGTAGCGAGAATGAGGCGCGCGTGCGCGCGGAGATTGAACGGCTGGAAGGGCGTTTCGGTAATCCGGAAAAAGATCCCACCGACTATATTGTTAATGTATCAATCGCCAATCAATACAGAATTTTGGGAGACGGGAAAAAGGAATATGAATATCTTGGGCGCGCGCTCTTTATTGACTCTAGTGGGACGGGGCTTGCATTGCACAATATGGGTAATCTCTTGGCGGAGCTTGGGGCGCTTGAGAGCGCGAAACTCGCATTCCAAAATGCCGTTAGAGCGCAGGCACTGCCTCAGTATAAAAACGCGTACATACGTTTTCTTGAGCTATACATGCCAGAAAATACGGAGGCGATCAAGGCCGCGAAAGATGGACGCTATACCGAAGATGTGGTGGAAGTTGACGGAGAGAGCGTAATCATGGAGTAGTGGTAAACCAACAGTGTAATGATTGAACGAATTGCAAAAGTGTTCCCGTGGCTTCTGCTTGCGCCGGCAATTCTGCCACTCGTGTACGTTGAGGGGTTGCTGTACCCTTTTGTCAGCCCTAAAACATTTTTGTTTCGCGCGCTCGCGATCGTGGCGGCCGCATCGTTTGCATATCTTGCGCTTTCTGGTCGTCAATTCTATTGGGAGCGATTGCGCAACAAATGGAGCTGGATTCCTGCGGCACTGCTCGCGGTCGTGTATGCAACATCGCTCATTGGCGTGGATTTCTATCACAGCTTTTGGTCTATATATGACCGAGGTGACGGCTTACTGACGCTCACTGCTGCCGTTTCTTTTTTCTATCTCGTCTTGTTGTACGCCGACAAGGATTTTCTTCGCCGTCTTTTTTCTATTACGGCGTGGGTTGGCTCGGTAGTCGCGCTCTACGCATTCTTTCAGTGGTTGCAAGGAGTTTCCGGAATGGAATTTCCGTTTATAGAAGAAACGCAGGGCAGTACGCGCTTAGGTGCAACGCTCGGCAATGCGGCGTTTCTAGCGGCGTATCTCGGTATGACATTTTTCGCCGCGCTCGCTGTGGCAATGGATTATACGGGCCGATGGCAGCAGGCGCTGTACGCCGGGGCGGCGCTTCAGCTTCTTGTGATATTTCTTACGGCGACCCGCGGCACACTGCTTGCACTCATGGTCGTTGGTTTTCTTGTTGCCATATACTTTGCGATTAGGGGAGACGGCAATGTCCGCACATACGCGCGTGGCGGCCTCGTTGCCGCGCTTATAATGGCGGCTCTTTTCATCGGATTCCGCGATTCACTGGCGGATTTTCCCATTGAACCCGTTCGGCGCATTGCTTCCATATCGCTTACCGATGCGACCGTGTCCAGCCGTCTTTTTGTGTGGCAGAACGTCGGAGGGATGGCGCTCCAAAAGCCGCTCACGGGTTACGGTGCGGAGCACATTGATATTCTTTTCAACCGCGTGTATGACCCAAGTGCCATCGTGGAGCAGTGGTTTGATCGCTCGCACAACGCATACTTGGACTACTTTGTGCAGTTTGGCGTTCTCGGTTTGATTCTTTACTGTACGCTCGTCTTGTCGCTCGCATGGGCGGGGTGGCGGCTCTGGCAGGCAGGTGGCAGGTATGGACCGTTCATACTTCTAATCGCGTTTGTGTATGCCGCACAGAATTTCTTCGTATTTGATACGGTGATGACGCTTTGGTTCTTGTTGGCGCTTCTTGCCGCCGCGCTTGCCCCGTTAGAAATCTCGCCCGCGCTTGCGCGCCCCAAAGGGGGCACGGGCGGGCTATTTCTAACGGGGCGAGCCGTAGCTCCACGACACGTCTCTCTACTCGCCGGTGCTGTTGTTCTTGCGCTACTCTATCCGGTGGTGGTAGAGCCGCTTCGCGCGAACCTCGCATTGGCGGATGGGTATATCTATCACGTTACCGATATCTCGCGCACCGTAGATACGATGACGCGCGGTCTTGCACTCAATACATACGCCGATATTGAATATGGCTACCAGCTCTACACAATGTACACCGATCGTCAACAGCACATGCTGGAAGGTGAAGACCGCGTTGCCGCATATCGTTTTGCTCGCGACACACTCGCTAAAAATTATGAGCGTTACTCCTACGACGCGCGCACGGCCGTCTACCTTGCTCACGTTCTTGATTCTGCACCGTCGGAGGAGGAAGTGGACGAGGACTTTTTGCGCGAAGTGCTTGCGCGCGCGACGGAGCTTTCGCCGAAGCGCATCCAGCCGTGGTATTTGCGTGCGAACATATCGCTCAAGAAGGGGGATAGAGCGTCTGGCGCCGCGCGCAGCCAGCACTATCGCGAAGCAATAGAAGTGCTTGCGGAGTATTCGGAGACCGTGCCGGAGTATGCCGAGCCGCGCTACATCGTCGCCGGGCTTTACCATGTGATGGGGGAGCGCGCCGCCGCGGCCGAATGGGCGGCAGAAGGCCTCGCGCTCTATAAAGGCGGAGGGGATACGGCACAACGCGCAGTGAAATATTACATCGGCGTTGAAGATTGGCAGAATGCCCTGCGTTTTTTGCAGGACGTCGTAGGCGAGGGTTGGGTTGAGGATGAATACGACCAAGCGTACGACCAAGTGTACGACCTCGCAAAATTGTATCTACTAACGGGTGATCGCGAGCGCGCCGTGGAAATCGTGGAGCACCTTCGTCGTGTTTCCCCCGGCCTCGTCGAAACCGACCCTGTCTTCCTCCAAGCCCTCGAAGGATAGGGCAAAACCCAAAAAAGACGAAGGAGAGTCCTTCGTCTAAATCTACATACCATGTACAGTACTGCCAGCAAAGCTGGACGAAGGAGAGTCCTTCGTATAAACTGCATGTATGAGACGAGATCCTTTTGCCGCAGAGGAAACACACCACCTCTTTAATCGTGGTGCTCATAAACAGGAAATTTTTTTGAATGATGTCGACTATATGCGCTTCCAAGTGCTACTGTTTTTGGCAAATAGTTCCAAGAACATTGATGTCAGGAACATTCTGAAACGATACGAAGGAGAGTCCTTCGTCCGACTGTTTGCGGACGAGCACCCTGACCAATCTCTGGTAGATGTCCTTGCGTATTCTTTATTGCCGAATCACTTTCACTTAGTCGTTCGTGAAAAAGGCGATGGCGGAATCACTACGTTCATGAGGAAGGTATGCACAGGATATTCCATGTATTTCAATCTTAAATATGACCATAGCGGCACGCTGTTTCAGGGGCCGTTCAAAAGCAGTCACATAGACACGGATCCGTATTTCAATTGGATATTTGCATATGTACACCTTAATCCTGTGGCAATCGTGGAGCCAAAATGGGATGAAAAAGAGCTACAGAATCCAGCTCGAGCGCAGAAATTTTTGGATGGGTACAAGTACTCAAGCCATTACGACTTTTATGTTGCAGAACGTCCAGAGCGAGCCATTCTTGCATACGACGAAGCTCGGCAGTACGTAGAAAAGAAGGCCGATATTCAGGCGTTGCTTGCGAGTTACGGCCACGGCCGCGTCCTCTTCGAAAAGATTCCCTAGAGGTCCAACCTCTGGAATTAGACTACCTCTATGGTTAAAAAGGGCGGCGGAGTGCCCAGCGGAAGAGGCCGTACAGAGTTCCCACAATGACGGCGAGGAGAAGCGCGTAAAATAGCGCTGGGGTTTCCGCGGCATAGAGCGCCCCAGCTAGCGCCACCTGCGAGAGCGTTGACCATGCGTTTTTTAGTGTTTCAACAGTACCGGTTGCATTTACCGTGTCACCGTCGCCTTTCGTTTCAGTAAAGTCGGAAGTTTCTTTTCTGTTCGCTGAGCCGCCTTCGTCGGCTTTAGCCTGTACATTCTCAAGATAGGCAACGATGCTCTCGCGGTATGGTTCTATCGCGCCGTGTACGGTTTGAACTGTCGCCTCTGCATAGGGAACTACGGTGGCAAAAACGTCAGATACGGCGCTTGCCGCTTCGGAAACACTCGAAGCGGCAAGTGAAGCGGGCGGCTTTGCGATGGCAAACGCTATGGCGCTACTTGATTCCGTTATGGATTCCATCGGCACTCCCGAGGCGTTTTCAATAGATGCGCGCACGGTGTGCGCGCCCTCCGCGCTCTTCCAAAGCGCCGATTCAAGCACTGACGCACCGACATCAAGCGAGAACTCTTTTTCAGCGATACGTTCGTTGTCAATCAAAAAAACGAGCGTGCCAGAGAATGTTTTTGCGCCCGCGTTGTAGAGTGCCGCGTATATCTGTATGGTTTCTCTGGCTACCGCATTACTTTTAGAGAGCCATACGGACTGGTTTGGGAATCCTCCCTGTGTGGTTTGCGCAAAAAGAAAAAGGGGCGCACACAGTATACTGCCTGCCAACAACGACAGTATGCATGTACGTCTAGAGCATGTTTGAAAACCTTCGCTTCCTCGCTGCCGGTAAGCAAAGCTTTCCGGCAGCACTCGTTCGGAAACGGAGAAATGAATTTTTCCGTTTCGTTCACTCGTTTGCCGGTTAAAAGTTTTCAAATATGCTTTAGACATATGTTTCAGTATATAATGAAGACAAATGAATTCAGCAGGTTCTTTCATGCGCTTTGTAGTCGGTTTTTGCGTATTCATCAGCGTAAGTTTTGGCATTACCTACGTGGCGAATGTGTATGCGATTAAAAAAGATCTTACAAAAGAGCAGGCCGCCGCAGTAGCAGAAATGCTAGGCAAATAGGAAGGTATGGGGGTATTGACTTTAGTGCCGCATACACATATGCTCTTTGAGTAAGGCCGGAGAAAGCGGGCGTCCCGTTCAAATGGGAAGAAGTCCTGTTTAGGTCGAAGTCCCGCCCCAATTTTTTGGGGCAGGCCCCAAAACTGGGGCGGGACGCCGGTCCTGTTATGGGACTTTTATTTTTGCCCTATGGTACAAACAAAAGAACAAAAAAAAGCGATTGTTGAAAAGTTGGAAAACGCATTCAAGAGTGCCGCATCGGTAGTTTTCGTGCATTTCAGGGGCGTGAGTGTGGCTGACGAAAGCGCGATGCGTCGCGAATTGCGGAGCGCGGGCGTGTCGTATACGGTAGCGAAAAAGACGCTCATACGCCGCACGCTAGATGCTCTCGGGTTGCCAGCGGACGATGTTAAGCTGGAAGGAGAAGTTGCTTTGGCGTACGGCGGGGGAGACGATTCTACCCTAACGGCCAGGCTTGTTCACCGGTTTGGTGAAAAGCTCGGCGGCAAGCTCGCCATTCTCGGTGGTATTTTTGAGGGAAAACTTGTCGGGCAGGCGTACATGCAGGAAATAGCAACTATTCCGCCGATGGAGACGTTGCGCGCGATGTTCGCACAGCTTATCAACTCTCCTCGGGTTCGATTTGCCATCGTTCTTAGTAAAGTCGCGGAGAAGAAGAGTTGAGTAAGGCCTGCCCCGTAGTCAGCTTTGCTGTACTGCTGGGGTGGCGGGGAAAAAGTAATTAAAGGAAACTCGAAGCACGAAATCACGAAAATACGAAATACGAAACACTAAATCCTAAACAAATACCAAATTTTAAATCAGAAATCTCAAACACCACCGTTTGATTTTTGTGGTTTGTTATTTCGAGCTTGTTTAGAATTTCGATATTCGGATTTAGAATTTAATCAAATCATTATGGATCAGAATCAAATAATTGAGGCAGTAGAGAAAATGACCGTCGTCGAGCTGAACGCACTTGTGAAGGCGATCGAAGAAAAGTGGGGCGTTTCTGCGGCTGCGGTAGCGGTTGCGGGGCCCGCGGCTGGAGGTGTGGCGGCGGAGGAAAAGACTGAATTTAACGTGGAGCTCACCTCTTTCGGTGAGCAGAAGGTCGCTGTCATTAAGATAGTGAAGGAAGTGTTTAGCCTCGGTCTTTCCGAGGCGAAAACTCTTGTAGAGAGCGCGCCGACGATGCTTAAAGAGGGAATGAAGAAAGAAGATGCGGAGGGACTGCAGAAGAGAATTCAAGACGTTGGCGGGAAGGTAACACTTAAATAGTTACACTTGGGTTTCGTACGTCCTATATAATTCGGTCGGTAACAAGATAAAAGACGGCCAGTCGCGCAAGGCGCGACTGGCCGTCTTTTTGATTTCCACCTTGTGGATGCTATGATTCCACCATGTCCGACGACTTCCTCTCCACGCTTATAGATAACTCGGCACGCGCGAAGTTGCTTCGCGTGTTTCTTTTCAACGACACGAAAGCGTTCGGCCTCAAAGATGTGGCGAAGAGCGCTTCCGTAACGCCAAAAATCGCTCAAAAAGAAATAGACGCACTTTTCAATATGGGAGTTATCAAAAGGGGGCAGGTTTCCATTATGCTCGCGAACGGCACGGGGAGGACGGTGCAAGGAAAACAAAAAGAACCGGCGTGGACAGTAAATCCAACATTCAAGCACATGCAAGCACTCTCAAAGTTTGTACACGAAGTGGCACCGGCACCGTACCGAAAGGTGGTGACGGCGCTCCGCGAGGCAGGGCGTCTGTCAGCCATCGTCCTCTCTGGTTATTTTATGGGGGACCCGTCGCGGCCGATTGACCTTCTTGTGGCGGCAGATAGCGTAAAAGAAGATCGACTGGAGCAGGCGGTAAAGGGGTTGGAGCTCGTGTTTGGCCGGGAAATCCGCTACGCGGTGTTCTCCACACCGGAGTTTCGTTACCGCCTAACTATCCAAGACCGTCTAATACGGGATACGTTGGATTATCCACACCTAGCTCTTTTGGACAGGACGAATCTGCTCTAAATGGGGCGTTTTTCACTATCCACAAGATGATTTTGGACGGCGATTTTCGGTGCGTTTCGGTGCTACCATTAAGAACATAAGGGGTCGAAAATTATTTAGGCTTATTATTAGCTCTATTTTTGTAATCCTATGATAGTAGCAGAATCAGCGAACGTCATTCAGGCGTCATTTGCCGACTTGTGGTACACGGTAATCCAGTATCTTCCAATAATTCTTGCAGCCGCGATTATCTTTATAATCGGTTGGATTGTCGGGATGATACTAGGACGCATCGTGGAACAAATCGTGCAGGTACTACGTTTGGACGACGCACTTCGCGCTACCGGGTTGCATGAGGCGGCGAAAAGTGCCGGCTTCGCGCTCCATGTGGGACGTTTCTTGGGGGAGCTTGTCAAATGGTTTATTGTCGTGGTGTTTCTTGTCGCGGCACTTGAGGTGCTGGGGCTTACACAGGTCAACATATTTCTTCAGCAAGCGGTCCTCTTGTACCTCCCACAGGTTATCGTTGCGGTTTTGATCATTATCCTGGCCGCAATCGTTGCAGAGGTGGTGAAGAACCTAGTTGTCGGATCAGCGCGCGCGGCAGGAGCACGCTCGGCGAATCTTGCCGGAGCGATGGCAAAGTGGTCCATCTGGCTCTTTGGTATCCTAGCGGCTCTTGCGCAACTTGGTGTTGCGGCAGCGTTTGTGCAAACGCTCTTTACGGGACTCGTAATAGCGCTGGCGCTCGCGTTTGGTTTGGCGTTTGGATTGGGTGGCAAGGAAGCCGCTGCTCGCGCCGTCGACCGTATTCGATCGGAGATTGCGCACGATTAAGACCCCACTCGCTAGTTTGTCTCGAGACAGCGAACCCCCCGCTATAGCGGGGGTTCGCTTATTTTCGTACAATCATACACATGCAGTGTGTCATATTAGCCGCCGGACTTGGAACACGGATGGGGGGCTTAACCGAACAGGTACCAAAGCCGCTTTTAGAGGTAGCAGGCAAAACGTTCCTAGAGCATAAGTTTGATATTCTACCGGACGATGTAGACGAGATACTCCTTGTCGTCGGCCACCTCGGCGACAAGGTGCGTGAGCGCTACGGAGAGGAATATAAAGGCAAACGCATTCTCTATGTTGAACAAGGAGAGTTGAACGGAACAGCAGATGCTCTATGGAAAACACAACATCTTTTGAATGGAAAGTTTCTCGTTTTGATGGGGGACGATATATATGCTCGCGAGGATATAGATTCATGTCGTAAATACGACTGGGCACTTCTCGCGAAATATAATCCAGATATGCGTCAGGGAGGAAAGCTCATAAAGGACGAAGCAGGCAACCTTGCGGATATTGTTGAGGGGACGGAACATGACGGCCCGGGTCTTATCAGTACAAATATGTTTGTGCTTGATACGCGCCTGTTTCAGTATCATCAAATGGTTCCGAAGGGGCCGGGTTCTCACGAATTTGGTCTGCCTCAAACGGTGCTTGCCGCTTCTCGCGCGTCCGGCATACCACTCGCTATCGTGGAGGCGACACTCTGGATACAAATCACCTCTGTGGAGGACTTGAAAAATGCCGAGAGTGTGTTACTTGGGAGTTCAACTCCCAAGTAGCAAAACACACAAAAAAGTTTTGAAATTACTTTTTGGATGTGATACAAGGAGTGTTAGCAATAGTGCCAGAAACGGGAGGATGAAATGAAGCGAATCGTGTTGGCGACCTTTATTCTGTCTGCTTTAGTTGCGACTGCCAGTTTAAGTATTGCTCGTGCGGCAGAATATCAAGCTCACGATGGCAACCCGTTACTCTGCGGTGGTGTCAACGGTGACGGTGGACGAGAGTTTCGATCCGAGTTTACTGTAGGTGGGACAGATTATGCGAGGGAGCGACTTCTTGTTGTTTCAGAATGCAGACGTTTGCCCGCAGTTATGTCGCCTGAAGCCCAACGTGACACCGTAAAAGATTTCGAAGAGTGGGAAAAAGAATTATGGAGTACGGGTCGTATCCCGCGACAAGTGTTTGGGTATCGGCTTGTCATTGTGAACGACAGGAATCAAGACGTGGAAATAAATCTTGGTGGCTGGGAGTTCACACATTCTCCCTACACCCGGTTGGCAAAAGGATTTTCGTACAAAATCCCAGCATGCTCAAAGTATACACTCTCGTTTTTGTCGCCATGGCCACCCCACGAGAGGGGGTTCAGTATAAATGTTGGATATAAGTACCGGATGACGGCACTAGTGCTAGAAAGCCAGTATGGACCACATCAGGTAACGGGAGGGGATATGCCCCCGTGCCCTCGTGGTTTCAATACACATCTGGGGAAATAGCCGTAGAGAATCTCTCGTTTTCGGAAAGAAAGAGCATTGGTTGCAAACAGGAAGCAATTGACTGACTAAATGAAGATGAAAATTGGCGCGACCGCAAAGGTTGCGCCTTCTTTGTGCACCATCACACCGTGTTGTGTAGTATCAAATCTGTGAATAGGTTCAGATACATTTGGCACTCCTCGTAACAGAGGAATCATGCGCCAATTCAACATATTTAGAGGCACAAAGGGCTGGTTGTGGCTGTACGAAAGACAGCTACGATTAGCTCGT
>Ga0209541_10014826_pt1 | contig 11714 bp, 8 predicted proteins | sample RifCSPlowO2_01_FD_184027 | JGI IMG/M metagenome (GOLD analysis project Ga0209541, IMG submission 184027) | Groundwater microbial communities from Rifle, Colorado - Rifle CSP2_plank lowO2_0.1 (SPAdes) (version 2) | ecosystem: Environmental > Aquatic > Deep subsurface > Groundwater | place: Rifle...
TTCTTTTTTGCCTTCTTTTTCTTTGCCATATGTTTATATAAATAGTGAGTTCTAATTTCGACCCGCACTTCTGCCGTATGCACGCGAAGATGCGTTTACTTTTTCATTATTGCACTCATGCGTGAGTACAAACGTTTTTTGCACTGTACGTGTGGATAACTTTAGAGAAAGTAAAACCAAGAAATAAAATATTATTAGCGAGCAGATATTCTTGTGTTAGTATTCCAAATAGAAGGACTCACTGCGGAGGGCGGCGGCACTCACATTAGACTTTCTACTTTGGAGCTCGCACCCGTCCTCCGCAGTGTGCCTTTTTTATTTTACGGAGGGCGGGTGCGAGCTACGCTCGGGACAGGTATACAAACGCAAATCCCGCCGAAGGCGGGATCTACGCGACTTTCTTGAAAGGCCACACATTATGGCACTCACGCGGGCATTATATACCCTCTCTCATACTCAAGCGAGCAGGTGTGAGTGCTTTGGAGTCTCCGCTTTTTCTCAACTTCTCAAGCGAAACGCTGTGTGCGCTTCGAGGGACTTGCGGAGCGCGTCGGCGCGAGCGGGAGAGCCCGGCCAGCAGGCCGGGACTCGTGCCCGAGAAGTGTACACAGCGTTAAGCGCCCCTCCCTACTGCAACTTCGCCGTCCCGCTCCGTATCTGCTGTATGAGCGCGTCCGCTTGCTCTTTTGCCCCCGGCGCGATAGTGGCGATCTTTTCCAACGTAGAGATGGCTTGTGCCGAACTGCCCATTCCATAGTACGCGGCCGCAAGCGTGAAGTATGCTTGAGCATCATTCGGGTTCAGCTTGATATGCGCTTCCCAGATCTTGGCTACCTTGTCATATCGGTTGCGAGAAACGTAGGCGGCGGCGATCCTCGGATCTGCCGCTCCTCCTTTTTCAAGGAGCGGCGCGAGAAGTTCGTCGGCCAGCGCGTCTTCTTTTGCCCGTATTGCGGCAGACGCATACCCGATGCGCGCATCGTTGAAACCGGGCTCGAGTTCGTAGGCCTGCTTATATGCGGCCAGAGCTCCGCGAACATCACCGCTCGCGAACATATTTGAAGCGAGCTCAAAAAGGATGGTTTGTTTTCCCGGACTAAGCTCGTGCGCTCTTTTCAGTACCGGTATCGCTTGGTCGAAGTTTCCGGAGGCTCCGAGGAGAGCCCCGAGGAACAGCGGGAAACGAGCGTCGAGCGGCGATTCCGCCGACATCTTGGCCATTTCTTCAGCGGCTGTGATAAGAAAACTTTGCTTCACTTCGGCGGGAACATTTCCGCTCCGGACTATCTGCGCGGCCGCTTGTGCAAGCTGCTCGCGGGCTTCCTGTGTGCCGAGGCTCCCGTACGAAATAGATTCTTTGAAGTACTCCAGATTCTTCTGCAAACCGCCCTCTTGCTGCGCAAGTCCGTTAAGCAGGGCACGATTCGCGCTAAGCGCTTTTGCATTCACGAACCATGCGACTCCCCAAACGAGGACGGCGGCCGCTATCGCGACGGCCACGACGGCCTTTTGCGAGACGCTCGGCATCGGGAGAGTTGCCGCACCGGTGCTCCCGCGCCACGCGATGTATGCAAGGACCGACACAAAAAGCACGTAACTTGTTATGTTGTCGAACACAAAAAGATTATGGAAGAAATACGCGGCAAGGAGACCGGTAAGGATACTGCTCTCGGCCACGGAGAAGGCATTCGCCTCTCTCTTGCGCCACAGCAATAGGAGAGCCGCACCTATGATCGAAAGGTATGAGAAGAGACCGACGAAACCTGCCGCAACGAGCCAGTCGAAGACGATATTGTGCACGCGATCGAACCACTGCTCCTGCGCATACATGCGCGGGTCGTAGTACTTGTCGAAGACGATGGCGTAATTCTCCTGTCCCCACCCAAGAATGGGCCGCTCCTTTACTCCTTGCCACGCCATGCCCCAGTTCATGAAGCGCGCCTTGGTCGTGTTGTCCTCAAGCGATATCGTCGCGAGACGCTGCAGGAACGGGACTTTTTGGACCCACGCCTCCCCGCGCACCAACCAGAAACCGCCGGCAAGAACTAGAACGGCTACGACGCCGGCGAGCGCGGTTCGGCGCATCGTTCGGGAAGAGAACGCCATGAGAAGGGCCGCGAGCAGCGCTCCGCCGATGAGCCCCAGCATCGCGCCCCTTGTTCCTGTCATGAACAAAATAAGCGCGTCGAGCGCGATCACGCCCCCATAGAATGTCGACAACCAGAAACGCTCGCCCCGTGTGGTCTCCTGCCACGCGCGCGCCCAAAGCATCGCCGCGATGCCGATATTGAAAAGCATGTACGCGGCGAGGTATATCGGATTTCCGAACGTGGCGTCGATGCGGGACAGCGAGGAAAATCCCGGGTTGAGGCTCGCGATGCCGGCAAGTTGCAGAAACCCGTACACGCCCACTACCGCGGATACGGATAGAGAAATGTGCCAAAAGGCGCGCCATAGCCTCTCCGTGTTCAAGACGCTTGAGGCAACGAGGAAGTAGAAGAATAGGTGCACCAGCGTCACCCACCCGTCCATACGCTCGTAGTTCGACCAGAAGCTCTTGAACGGCGCTACTCCGAGAGCATCGGCCATCGCCACCACAAGCACGAAGAGCGCGAAGAGGCCGAGGAGCCACGAGCGCTTTGGCCTAAAGCTTGGGTTCACGAGCGCGAGCGCAAGATACGCGCCGGTGATGATCTCGACGACGATGCGAAACGTGAAGTTCTTTCCGGTGATGAACGGGAAGAAGAGCGATTGCGCGACGAGAAAGACGATAAACGGAAGTGCGAAAATACCGCCCAGGACAATAAAACGCAGGGTTTTTTCTATAGCCATATTCCGAATATCATATCACGACCTTTTTCCGGAGCGCCCAAAGTCATCCTGCAAACGGACTATGTCGTTTTCGTCAAAGTGCCCTAGTGCAACCTCAACAATGACCCCACCTTTTTTTGACTCCAAGCGATGCACCATTCCCTTCCCTATGTGGAACGATTCGCCAAGTCGCAGAGGGTACGTTTCCATGAAACCCGAAGGATTTTTGATCGTTGCGAGCGCATCGCCCCCTACCAATATCCAGTGCTCGCTGCGCCCCTTATGATATTGGAGGCTTAATCGTTTCCTAGGCTTTACGTAGACCGTTTTCAGATTCCATCCCTTCCCGCTGTCCCATCCAAAGTATGAACCCCATGGTCGCACGGTCTCCGATGCGGGCTTCCGCGAGGCATTGATCATCCACGAAGAAGATTGCACTTTGCCGCCCTTTCCCACATTGAAGACCATTTTTATTCCGAGCTTTTTGCACACAGCGACTTCAGGAACATTCTTCGAGAACCGGTCACCGCCATTCGCAAAAATATCAGGTCGTACCTTCGCGAGCGTGCGGGAGACGCTTTTGTCGGTATCGCCTTTTTTGTGGTCGGTGAAGACGACCTTATCAACGAATGGCAGGTGCCGGATTATCTCGGCGCGCTCCTTCTGCGGCATGAAGATAAATCCTTTCTTCGCGCGGAGCCAGTGGTCGTTGTTCATGATGACAACAAGCGCATCGCCCAGTTTTCGCGCGGCCCTGAACATCCGTACATGCCCGATATGAAGCGGGTCAAACCCTCCCGACACTGCGACTGATACTGCTTTCTTGCGAGTCATATGGCCATAATGCAGGAAAACGACAGGAGCGCAAATTGCAAAACGCCGCTAAGGCTGTAGGATGGCTGAATGAAAAAAAGGAAACGCGCACTGATCACCGGCATAACCGGCCAAGACGGTTCTTACCTGGCAGAGTATCTGCTCAAGAAGAATTATGAAGTATACGGGCTTGTCCGGCGGACGTCTCTTGACCCCATGATGCGTATCGAAACCGTAGCGCATCATCCCAATGTCCGGTTGATCTACGGGAATCTTCGCGACAGCGCATCCATAGCGCGAGCGCTCAATGAGTCTAAGCCAGATGAGATATATAACCTCGCCGCGCAATCCGACGTTGGTATATCATTTAAATGCCCTGAGGAAACCATGGAGGTAAACTACTTCGGGCTCGGACGCTTGCTGATCGAGGCGATGACGATCGTTCCCAAGGCAAAGATATACCACGCTTCGACGTCGGAAATGTTCGGGGACACGCGGCCACCGCAAAATGAGACCTCAAAATTCTCGCCTGTATCGCCGTATGGAGTCGCAAAATTAATGGCATACGAAGATTACGTCAGGGGCTATAGAAAAAAGTACGGAATGTTCATTTGCTCAGGAATCCTTTTCAATCATGAGAGCCCCAGGCGCGGCGAGCATTTTGTTACGAGAAAAATAACGATTTCACTTGCCAAAATTAAATTGGGTCTCCAGCAATGCCTCATACTCGGAAACCTCAACGCGAGGCGAGATTGGGGATTTGCGGGTGACTATGTACGAGCGATGCACATGATGCTTCAGCAAAAAAAGCCGGGGGATTATGTGATTGCGACAGGGGTTTCCCACTCCGTACGAGACTTTGTTGAGGCTGCCGCGGCAGAACTTGATATGACGATGTCGTGGAGTGGCAAGGGCACGAAGGAGGTTGGGAAGGATAGATCGGGGAATGTCATTGTAAAGATAGACAAAAAATTCTACCGGCCTCGTGAGGTCCACGATCTTCGCGGAGACAGCTCAAAGGCCCGAAAGGAGCTTAACTGGAAACCGGAACTATCCTTCACTGAACTTGTGCGTATGATGACAAGGGCAGATCTGGAAATGATAGCGACCAGGCGTCGTTCTTGATCAGCCGTAAACTTTGGATGCAATAAGTGAGGCGAACGCGGATATTTGTGTTTTCCGGTCTGGACCTCCTCCCAGTTCCCAGATATTGAGCATGTCGGCTTCTACAGAATCTTCAAAGATAGCGGCAACGAACCGGGTAAGTGCGTCTTCATTAAAAGAAGCGTGTGTTAGCCTGTCCTTCACGAGCGCCGGCAACTCTTCCGGGATCCGTGAACGAGTCACCGAAGGCAATGCGTTATAGAAGATCTCGCCGAACGTTATGACTGGCTTTCCAAAAAGCGTCGCCTCCCAGCCTGCGGTCCCCGAGATCACCGCAACAAGGGCGGCGCGCGCGATCACGTCAAATCCTGATATCTCCGGACGAATGAGAACCGTGTTGGGAATTTTTTTTATCTCTTTATAAAAGCGACGAGTTCGAAGTGACACCATCTGCGGATGTTCCTTGACGACCAACTTCATTCCGACTGGTAGGGACTGCGCAACGCGGCGGATAACGCCGAGCTGTTCGATATCGAACCGAGCCAGAAGAAGAAGATTTAATTCGGGTTCCAAATGTAGCGGATAGAAGACGAATGGGAGAGAGGGATCCCATTCATCATACAGATCGTCGAACCCGATCAGGTTGCGTATCTTTCGTTTCACCGCATCAAAAATAAAATTCCATGGAGGGATTGTGGAATAATCTCCGCGAGCATCGGGATCTCCCCACCACTCATGGATCATCACGAGGATCCATCCAGACATACGAGCCAACCTCATCGGGGATAGAAAATTGAAATACTGACGCCGCGTGAATTTTCTGCGTACCGGCTCATGGATCTCTGAGTAAACACGCGGCCTTTCTCGAAACTCGCGGATAAAATTTCTTGCATCTTCAAAATGCGGGATGTCTTTGATCGCCCGCTCACGATGTTTATTCACTAATGACTCAACGAACGTGAATCGATCATACCGCTCTGAAACGAGGGCACGATTGCGAATACCGGGGAAACCCATGACCAGAGTCTGTACTCCCCTCTTTTTTGCAATATGGTGAAGCAGGACCGTACACATTGCGCCGGGAGGGGTCGAAAAAAGGAACGCAGGTTTTTCCCTGTCTAAGAAAGCAATGATGGCTTTTGCGTAGCACTGAAGCATCTTTAACATATCTTCATGATCGTAGCTGGGGGCATCATGCGGGTATTCGCGCACGAGTTGCCCGAAGCGGATCACGCGATCGACATTTATATATGGCCAGAGATTTGGGATCCCATACTCGCTCTCCAGCCATGCGAGATAGTCCCTATCGATAACCTCGTTCCGATATCTGCGCTGTACATCTTCGTCGAGAAGAAGCGCGGAATACGAAATATCTTTTTGTTGCAACAAATACTTGAGACTAACCCTCGTCGTGACGAAAGCGCAAAATTCTTTGACACCATGCTCGGTTTTCAGTATCCGCACGATTTCGTGCCCAACATACGCGAAACGGCGCTGCAAAATAAAACAGCCTTTCATGCCTTGAAGAATTGACCGCATAATGACAGTATGTGTCTCATGAGAAAGAAGATGCTGGCAGCAACGTGTTATGTGTGCCACGGAAATCGCGCCATATTGGTTCGTGACAGGCTCCGCTTCAACATTAAACGCAATGTTTTGAGGTGCGTCAACTGCGGATTTGTATACCTCGAGCGACCACACATCAGCAAGAAGTTCTATGCGGGAAAAGAATACAGGAAGCATCATGGGCCGAACCTCGCTAAGAAAAGTTCCCCAAAGGAGATATTCGAGATGTATCTTCCCTATCAACACCTCATTCACGAATCAATGGGCACGCTGCTCAAGTCCGGGACAAAAATCCTAGATGTCGGATGTTCAACCGGACATTTCCTACACTCACTCAAGGGCAGGGTGAATACAAGAGTCGGAGTTGAGCTTTCGAGTGAGGAGGTCGCGTTTGTACGAAAAAACTTGGATTTTCCGGTGTACGACAAGCCCGTTGAAACTCTACATATCCCGGAAGGACCGTTCGACGTCATTACGGCACTTCAAGTCCTGGAACATGTTGAGGACCCAATAACGTTTCTTCGAAATCTTGGAAAGCACTTGAAACCGAACGGGCATCTTTATCTTGAGCTTCCGAACATCGATGACGTGCTTTTGGTGGCGTATGGCGCAAAAGGGTACGAAACTTTCTACTACCGTGAGCCTCATCTTTCATATTTCTCAAAAGCGACGCTACGACGCGCATTGTCTAAGGCCGGATTCGCAGGTGAGATACGAACCGTTCAGCGCTATACGCTCATGAACCACATCCATTGGATAACCGCGCAAAAGCCGCAGAGCAATTTTGACCTAGGCATGACCGCTCAGCTCGTTCCCCACGCGAAAACATCGGCCGAAAAAGCATTGAATGCGTTCATCGAACGCACTGACCGCGAATATCGCGATCTGGTAGGAAAACTCGGGCTCGGTGAGAGCCTCGTGTTCGTGGGAAAAAAGAGATCATGAACAGGCCTGCTATCGTGGTATGCGTTCAAGCGCGAACAGGCTCATCGCGCTTGCCAGGCAAAGTACTCAAAGAAGTGCTGGATAAACCGATCCTGGTACACCAAATAGGTCGCATCAAACGGGCGAAGCTACCCGACAACGTCGTCGTCATCACGACAACACGTTCCACAGATGACGCGATCGACACGCTGTGCAAGAAATATTCGGTTCCATGCTTTCGAGGAAGCGAATTGGATCTTCTCGACAGGCACTACCAGGCGGCGAAAATATTCGGGGCCGATTTTGTCGTTAAGATCGGCTCGGACTGTCCTCTGACCGACCCGGCGGTCATCGATGAAGTGTTGGGCCTGTGGACCGACGATCCGCACACATACGATTACGTAAGCAACTACCATCCACCGACGTTCCCAGACGGACTGGATGTCGAAGGATGCACATTCGGGGTTATGGAGGTCGCGTGGCGCGAAGCGAAAAAACCGCACGAACGTGAACATACGTTCCCTTTCATCTGGGATCAACCGAATCGGTTTCGGATAGGCAACGTCGAGAATCCACGCGGCAATATGTTCATGACACATCGGTGGACCCTCGATTATCCGGAAGACTGGGAATTCATCTCGCGTGTTTACGAAGAGCTTCAGGGTAAGCCACATTTCGGTACAGATGATATCCTGCGATTGCTTAAGGACAAACCGGAGATCGCCAAGATCAACGAGAGGTACAATGGGGTTAATTGGTATCGATCAAGCGCCGCCGAACTAAAAACGGTCGACCATACACAGTATAGAGAAGAGCCAAAATAGGTCGCACCGGGCCTGCGTAGTTGCTAGAATGGCCATATTATGGATTCGTCTTACAAAAGGAGAGGACCGCCGAGGCTTGAAGAATCGCTGCGTCTTCTCGAAGAAGCTAAGAGACTCATTCCTTGCGCTACGCAGACACTTTCAAAAGGGTACACGCAATGGAGCGTTGGAGCCTCCCCGCTGTTCCTGAGATCTGCCAAGGGGTGTGAGGTAACGGACGTCGATGGAAATACATATATAGACTACGGCATGGGGCTCGGGCCATTTATCCTTGGATACGGCGACCCCGACGTCGACACTGCGATACAAGCACAGCTGAAGGACGGGACCATGTTCACGCTTCCACACCCCCTTGAGATAGAGGTTGCAAAATTAATTACGGAAGTCATCCCCTGCGCAGAAATGGTGCGGTTCGGCAAGAACGGCAGCGATGCGACCACTGGCGCGGTGAAGCTTGCGCGCGCATACACCGGCAAAGAGAAGATCATCACGTGCGGTTATCACGGCTGGCACGACTGGTTTATAGCGACGACCGAGCGTGATAAGGGCGTCGCTGCATTCAATAAAAAACTCTCCTTCCCGGCCCAATATAATGACATTGCTTCATTCGAAAAGATCATCGCTGATAATAAGGGTGATATAGCGGCGATCATCATGGAACCGGTATATGTAATTGAGCCAAAACCGGGTTTTCTTGAGGCCGTGCGCGCACTTGCTACTAAAGAAAAAATCGTTCTTATTTACGATGAGCTCTTCTGTGGTTTTCGGTGGGCACTCGGAGGCGCATCGGAATTTTTCAAGGTTACGCCAGACCTTGCGACTTTCGGAAAAGCAATGGCAAACGGCATGCCGATCGCTGCAGTGACTGGAAGGCGGGATATCATGGAAGAATTCGAGGAGGTTTTCTTCTCGTTCACATATGCAGGAGAGGCGCTCTCTCTTGCCGCAACAGTAGCGTCGATCGGTAAGTTGAGGCGGGAACCTGTGTACGAACACATTTGGAAAATAGGAACAATGCTCAAAGACGGCGTACACGAGCTTATTGCAAAGCATAAGCTAGAGGAGAGCATGTCGATACTCGGGTATCCTCAAAAAACAGCAATAAGCTTTTCCGAGACGAACGGCATTAAACCACTAGAAATAAAAACATTCGTGCAACAGGAATGCGCCGCACGCGGCATCCTCTTCATCGGGTATCACCTACCCTCTTTCGCACACACGGAAGAACACGCTACCTATACGCTTGAGGTGTACGATGAGGTGTTCGCTCTCGTTGCAGATGCGCTCAACACGGGCGATCTAAAGAAACGTCTTCGAGGCAGTGTTCTCGAGCAGATATTCAAGAACGTGGGCGACCGATCGACCGGTATCGCTAAAAAGAAACCTGCATGAACCAGACCATCTCCATACGCGGAAAAAGGGTTGCGCTCACCGGAGCATGCGGTTTTTTAGGGCTGTCTCTCGCGCGTGCACTCGTGAACGAGGGAGCAAGTGTGATCGCACTCGACATCCTTTCGCCGACAGAGGGGAAAGCCCGACTCGCAGCAGCGAATGCCGATGCCACTTACTTTCAATGCGACATTACCGACGAGAGTGCATTACACGAGGCCGCGGATCAGATCAAGGAGAAGTTCACCGGGATCGATGTTCTTATCAACAATGCGGCATTTAACCCGCGGGTGGAGGATGGTGGTAACAATGGAATAACGTTCGAGAACTACCCGATTGAAAAGTGGGAAAAGGAACTCCGCGTGAATCTAACCGGCATCATGCTCGTGTGTCGCACTCTGTATCCGCTTATGGGGTCTGGTGCATCTATCATCAATATTGCATCTATTTACGGGGTCGTCGCGCCGGACCAACGCATATATCCCGCCGGTTTCGAGAAGCCTGCCGTGTACGGCGCGAGCAAGGCTGCCGTCTTGAACATCACGAAATATCTGGCGACGCTCTGGGGAAAGAACGGGGTCCGCGTCAACGCAATCGTGTTCGGTGGTTTTGAGAATGACCAAAGTCCCGAATTCGTAAAACGATACAGCGAAAAGACGCCCCTGGGACGAATGGCAAAGCCTGAAGAGGCGTCCGGTATCGTTATCTTTCTTGCTTCAGATGCCTCATCCTACGCAACTGGTTCGATCGTTACCGTTGACGGTGGCTTCACGGCGTGGTAAAAAAGCGCATGAGTGAAGTGCGTGAATTTCGTATTGGTAGCCGCCTTATAGGCGACAAGCACCCGACCTACATTATTGCCGAGGTGGGTCTCGCTCACCAAGGTGATGTAAAAATGGCGCGTGCTCTTATCGACGCGGCCAAGAATGCCGGCGCTGATTGCGTAAAATTCCAGAAACGTTCAATGCAGGATGTATACAAAAGTGACGTTCTCCGAAACCCGCAGGGTGAAGAACATGCACAGCAGTATCTGCTTGAACACATCATAAAGAACGAGTTGAGCGAAAACGAAATGAAGTCGCTTGCGATGTATGCAAAAAAGAAAGGCATACGTTTTGCATGTACGCCTTGGGATGAGAAGAGTATGCGCTTTCTCAACAAGCTTGGGGTCCAGTTCTTCAAGATCGGCTCTCCGGACATGTTCAACCTTCCACTTCTGAGAAAGGTCGCCCGGATGAGAAAACCAATGCTCATATCGACAGGCATGTCTTTTGTTTCGGAGATCGAGCACGTTGCTAAATTCCTTGAGAAAGAGAAAGCCAATTACATGTTCCTTCACTGCAATAGTACGTACCCGGCACCCTACTATGACATTAATCTTGCATTCCTACCGCGGCTCAAGGAGATATCCGGAGGACGTCCGGTTGGATACTCCGGTCACGAGAGCGGGATCGCAATTTCTATCGCGGCGGTTGCGTTTGGTGCCCGGGTGATCGAAAAGCACATAACGCTCGATAGAACACTGCCGGGGCCTGACCACAAAGCCAGCCTAGAACCTGATGAGTTTAAAGAACTTGTCAGAGGAATACGCGCTACGGAGATAGGGATCGGAGAGCCTGTACGGTATCCCTCTCGTGGAGAGTTTTTGAACCGGGAAAATTTGTCGAAATCTCTTGTTGCTGCGCGGGCCATTAAAAAAGGCAGCATCTTGAGTGCGAAAGATATCACTGTGAAAAGCCCCGGTAAGGGCACGACACCGATCAAGTATGATTATTTCATTGGAAGCGCCGTGACCACGCGCGACATAAAGAAAGATGATTATATTCTCGAGTCCGACGTAGGACTCCCCAGGCCGCCGTCAGACATCGAGAAACTCACGTTCAATCGCAAGTGGGGCGTCGTGGGGCGGATGACGGATATTGACACGCTCCTGCATCTAAATTCGGATTTTGTCGAGATCCACCTCAGTGATAGCGATATCCATCACGATCGTGTCGGTACTACCACGTATGATCGAGACTTGGTCGTGCATGGGCCTGAGTATGACGGCGACCTTCTGCTTGACTTGTCGAGTAGGAACAAGGAAACAAGAAGGCGGTCTGTTGCTTTCTTTAACAAGGCGCTCGACCATGCACGACGCCTCAAGAAAAATTTCCGGAATCGCGATGGTTTAGTCAAGGTGGTGATCCATCCTGGCGGAATGGACATGGAACGACCGCTTCTAGAACACAAAAAGGAGCTAAATGCGAACCTGCTTGATTCCCTGTCGAAGCTCCATGACGA
>Ga0209541_10014827_pt1 | contig 11713 bp, 12 predicted proteins | sample RifCSPlowO2_01_FD_184027 | JGI IMG/M metagenome (GOLD analysis project Ga0209541, IMG submission 184027) | Groundwater microbial communities from Rifle, Colorado - Rifle CSP2_plank lowO2_0.1 (SPAdes) (version 2) | ecosystem: Environmental > Aquatic > Deep subsurface > Groundwater | place...
CCCATCATCGCGCCTCTTCTCTTGCCGCCTTGCTTGACGACATCAGCTACCATATCAAAAACTTTCATAAAAGAGACCGGACCGGAAGAAACGCCGCCGGTTGAGCGGACAATATCTCCTTTGGGACGCAGGCGGCCGAAATGATACCCGGTACCGCCGCCGGATTGATGGATAATAGCCGTTGCTTTTACGGCATCAAAAATACTTGTCATTGAATCGTGAACCGGCAAAACGAAGCAAGCGGATAATTGCTGCATGGACGTTCCGGCATTCATGATTGTCGGAGAATTCGGCAAAAATTCCAAAGACGCGATGAGGCGATAAAATTTTTCTTCCACTTTCATCAAATCTTCATCGGAAATATTTGGGTCGTAAATTTTTTCCGCCGCGGCAATATTGGAAGCTACTCGGCGAAAAAGTTCCTGCGGAGTTTCAATAATTTTTCCGTTCTCGTCTTTTCGAAGATAGCGCGACTCAAGAACCTTAAGAGAATTTTCGGTTAGCGTGGTTTTTACGTCGTGATAAAGAAGAAAATATTTTGCTTCGCGAATTTCCTGCCGTTTTGCCCGGTAATCGGAATATGCTTTCGCGACATCGGCATATTTTTCATCCTGAAGAGTAGAAATAATAACATCCTGAATTTCTTCAACGCTTGGCGTAGTTCTCAAATAAAGTTTTTCAAGATTCAGAATGACTTTTTTTGTTACTTTTGAAACAATAACGCCGTCTTTTTCCCTAACCGCGATAAAAGCTTTATGAATCGCCTGATAAATCTTTTTTTCATCAAAAGGCACGACTCGGCCGTCGCGTTTTTTGATGAAAGAAAGTTTTTTCGCGGCAGACGCAATAAAATAATTTTTATTTGCGGCTTTTACTGTTGTCAGCGGCATAAGAGAACCCTCAAAAAAGAATTCTTAAAGCCTTTGTCTCCTCGGGGATAAAAATGCCACCTGCGGACTAGGACAACCAAAACTATCCTAAAAGCAGATGGCACCTCCTCGATGAGCAATACGGCAAAAGAAGAGATTCCTTCTTTGAAATGTTAAAAAAATTGTTTTTGTCTTTCAATTATACATCTAGAAGTCAGCCCGTCAAAAATTAAAACTGTGGATAACTTTTAAAAAACAAAAAAAGGCTTCTTAGAGCCGATTTCTGATGAATAATTTTTGTAAATTTATGTCAAAAATACGCTCACTCTGCGCGGTTCCCTCAACAATTTTTTTAGAAACTATGTGTAAGCTAGCCTATCTAATTTTTTATTCAGCAAGGGGGAGACCCTTGCAACCCCCCTATAAAATTTATTGACTCCCCCTTGATTCAAAAAAATTAGATAGGCTAGCTTACTTTTCCCCGTAAAATTTTTCAATGAAATTATCCTAGAGCGACCGCGCCTCACTCGTTGGGGGATATAAAAACTAATCTGAAATATTTTTAAAGCCGTATGCCTCGCTTATGATTTACTAAAGAAAGTTTTAGCGTTTTAAAACCGCTTGTTCCTAGCTTGGATTTACTCTAACTAAATATTTGAAGTATTTTTAAAGACATGTGCCTCGCTTTGAATTTACTACTACAGAGTATAAAATCCGCCTTGCCAGCAGAAGCATTAAAGTAGGGTTTATCCAAAAAATCAGAAGACTTTAAATTTTGTAATTTTTCTGATAACTTAAAGTTATGATAAAAACTATTATTTTTGATTTGAACGGAGTTTTTATTCAGAGCCCAAAGTTAAGCGAGAGATTCGGAGAGCAGTTTGGTGTCCCCGAAAACGACTTCTTGCCAGCGCTCAAGGATATAATGACAAAAATCAGACTACCTAACGCCAACGACGCTTTTTTATATTGGCAACCTTATTTGCAAAAATGGGGCGTGAATTTGTCAAAAGAGGAATTTTTTGATTTTTGGTTCAATGCCGAAAAAGAAGCCCCCGAAATAACTGCACTAACAAGAGAACTAAAAATAAAGGGGCTAAAAATTTTTATACTCTCCAATAACTTCATAGAACGAGCCGCTTACTACGATAAAAACTTTCCATTTCTGAGAGAAGTTGCTGATAAAATCTATTATTCTTGGCAGACGGGCTTTATTAAGCCAAGTCCGGAGGCGTATAAAATTATACTAAGGGAAAATAATCTGAAGCCGGAAGAATGTATTTACTTTGACGATGTTAAAGAAAATATCGATATAGCTACAAGCCTTGGAATTAAATCGTTTTTATTTGAAGGCGTAGCTAAAACAAGAGAAGTTATAAACAGCCATACCTAAAAATTCCTTAAGTGACCCCTTAGCGAGCAAGGCGCGTTGAGGCAATGTGGTTTTAAAAACAATCAGGAGGCGCGGCAGCATGGTCTTGCCGAAAGCAAGTGCCGCGCCGGATGCTTGGTGAGGCCAGTCGCTGGACTGGCCGAACGTGTTTTTAAAGCCATATTGCGAAAATGCGCGCCGAGCGAGCAATTATTTCTTCCTGCGAAGAAACGCCGGCACCGCTTCCCATTCCGATTCTTCCGCATCCGGAGTTTCATTTTTCTGGCTGTTTGGCGCGGCAGTGGATTTTTTTCCATTTTCCTTATCCTGATAACTTATGTTTCGCGGCCCGTTGCCAAAACCGGTAGCAATTACCGTAATTTTAACTTCTCCTTTCTTTAGTTTTTCATCGTGCACCGCTCCAAAAATTATTTTCGCGTCTCTATCGATTGATTCCGTGATAATTTTAGCCGCTTCGTTTATTTCCCACATCGTTAAATCCGGCCCTCCGGCGATATTGAATAAAACTCCCCGCGCCCCATCCATCGCGATATCAAGCAGAGGAGAACTTACCGCCGCTTTTGCCGCGACAACGGCCCTGTCTTCTCCGGTACCGATGCCAACGCCCATAAGAGCCGATCCCGTATCCTGCATAACAGCTTTTACGTCGGCAAAATCAACATTGATGACGCCGGGCATAATTATTAAATCGGAAATTCCCTGAACGGCTTGCCTTAAAACATCATCGCAAATTGAAAACGCGCTAAGAAGCGAAGTTTCCTTGCTTATCAAATTAAGAAGCCTGTCGTTTGGAATCGTTATAAGGGCGTCAACTCTGCTTTTTAATTCTCCCCATGCTTCATCGGCAATACGGGCTCTTTGCGCCCCTTCAAAACTAAACGGCTTTGTGACAACGCCGATTGTAAGAGCGCCGGAATTTTTCGCGACTTCGGCGATAATCGGTGACGCGCCCGAACATGTCCCGCCTCCAAGCCCGCCGGTGACAAAAACCATATCGGCTCCTTTGATGGCTTCGTGAATTTCATCGCGATTTTCTTCCGCGGCTTGCCGCCCAACTTCCGGATTCATGCCGGCGCCAAGGCCTTTTGTTAAATTTTTACCGATATGAATTTTGTGATGAGCCGTGGTGTGATGCAGATCTTGAGCATCGGTATTTATGGTAATAAAATCAACGCCGCTGATTTTGTGATCAACCATTCTTGTGACGGCCTTTCCGCCTCCGCCGCCAATGCCAATAACTTTGATTCTGGCGAAAGTCTCTATTTGTGGTTTTACATTTGGCATAATTCTCTAAAATTTAGAGTTATCAAACGAATAAATTTTAGCTAGAATTATGACCATCCCGCGCAATTTTTGCCAATCGTTTTAGGGATGATCAATCTAACTTCTGTAAGATTAACTTAATTTTTGCGAGCCGCGCGGTCGAATAGGCCATACCTCATTGGGCGAAGCGGCTCGCCATGAACCACCCCGCAAAAATTGCGCTGGGATGGCATACCTTTAAAATTTTTAGTGGCCACCTTCAGCAAAAATTGCGCTGGGGGCATATATTTCGCCCTCAAATTAGCATGCCGATAATTTTTGCGCAAGAGACAGCTATCCAACAAAAAATCCACTCTTTATCCACAAATACTGCTCTTTTTATCAACAATCATGTTTTCTTAAGAACACCCTTATACTGAAAAAAATCGCCAGTAGGCACTCTTTCTTCTCCACTGTACCAAGTTTTAACGGCAATTTCTTCAAGACCAAATTTATGCGCGAACCTCTCGCGCCAGTCATTATAAGGCTCAAGCCACTCTTTTTCGCGATCATTCATTGGGCGCATAATTGGCTCTATAATTAAAAATCCTCCCGGCTTTAATGAAGCAAGAATATTTTTTAATATCTTAGCGCGAGTCTCTTCTGGATAATGATTCAAAACATTGTTCATCAAAACTAAGTCAAATCGTCCCTCAACCGGAGTATCAATAACATCATGCAAAACAAAAGTTATCTTATCTTTAACTCTTTTTGTCGGCCGCATAATCGGCAATTTTTCCTTTTGATACCATTCATCCGGCAATGGCAAAAGTTTACCGTCTTTTACAAAGCCCTTATCTTTTAATCCCGATAAACTCGGCCCTATATAATGCCTCCTCTCCCATGTCTTGCCCGAATCTTCAAAATATCCTTTTTCAAAATGCTCTTTCTTTAAGTGAGAATAGCCTGCTTCAACTCTTTCTATAGATTCCCATAACTTATACTCGCCTTCTTTCGCTAATTTAACCATGTCCTGGCTAATATCGGCGGCGGTAATATGGAATTTTTTATTTCCGGCTTCAAGCATTCTTACCGCAAGGCTGTATGATTCTTCTCCGGGAGAAGAGCCGACCTCTAAAATTTCGACCCGTTTATTCCTTTTACCCTCTTTAATTTCTGGTCTTTTCGCTAAGTCCTTGGCAATAATCCCAATATTAGCGAATCTAAAAAAATAAGTTTGGGTGTTTACCGGGTTTGCCTCAAATTCTTTTATAACTTTTTCAAGCGGCCAATCTGGATGATCTTTATATAATTCATCAAAATCTTCCCAACCGTCTTTCCCGTAAATTTCAAAAATAGCCCGATCGATATCGGACCTGTATTGGGGGAGTTCGGCTTCGGTTTTAAATTTTTCGCCTTCCCGCGAGTCCATTTAGTTGAAAAGCTGTCTCAATTTATTTATATAAATAATTTAGGGCAGAAACGACTGGAACCATTTTTTCAAGCTGGAAGCCGCGCGGCTGCGAGCGATAAAATCATCGCTTCTCCCCGATCCGTTCTTATCCGCCCAAGAAATAACGCCAAGAGGAGAAGCAAGAATTGTTGAAGCAGATTCATCTATGGATTCTGAAAATTCCCTTGGAGTGCCGACTTCGGCGGGAAGCTTTAACTCTCTTTTAATCAGATCGACTATACCCGGAATTCTCGCGCTCCCGCCTATCAACACGACTCCGGCCGGAAGCAAAGCAACGCGGTCTATCTTTTTCAATTCTTTTTGGACAAGTTCAAAAATATCGCAAAGGCGCGCTTCTATTATTTCGGCAAGTTCTTTTCTTGAATAATTTGCTTCCTCCCCCGGAATAAAATCCGATAGTCTGACAATTTCTTTTTTCGCGAGTTCCAACGGCAAACAAGATCCGTGCTTGAGCTTAATTTCTTCGGCAATATCAACGGCTGTGCGAAAACCTATGGCGATGTCATTAGTTATGTGATTCCCGCCGAAAGGCAGGACGCCTGCGTGCATCGGCACTCCTTCTTCATAAACCACGAAGTTAGCCGTCCCGCCGCCGATATCAAGAAGCATCACTCCAAGCTCTTTCTGGCGCTTTGAAAGCACGGCTTCGGCCGCCGCAATCGCGGAAAATACGTAATCGGAAATTCCGACGCCAGCCGATTCGACGCATTTAAAAATATTTTTTAAAAAATGAGAAGAGCATTCCACCACCAAAGTATCAACTTCAAGCCTTACTCCATTCATGCCAATCGGATCTTTAATGCCGGATTCATTGTCAACCTTAAAATCCTTTGGAATTATATGAAGAATTTCCTTATTAGGATTTTTAGGAATAAAGGTTTCGGCGGCGGCAATCGCCCGCCTGACATCTTCATCGGAAATCTCTCCATCCGCACGGGACACGGCAACAACGCCGCGAGACGATAAAACTGATAAATGCGATCCGCCGACGGCAAGATTCACGGATTTTGGCGATACGCCGGCCGCCCTTGAGGCTTCCTGCAAAGACCGCCTAATGGCGGAAGTAACGTCTTCCAAATCAACCACCACTCCGCGTCTTACGCCAAAAGAAGGCGATACGCCAATACCCAAAATCTGAAGGCTTTCGTCTTTTTGTTTTTTAGCAATAACGGTAGTAACCGTTGAAGTGCCTATGTCTAATGCTGTTATGATGCCTCGAGCCACAATACCAAATCCTAAACTCTAATTTCTAAATCCTAAACAAATCCCAATAACTAAAATTCAAAACCAGCGTTTGGAATATTTAAATTTGGAGTTTTGAGATTGTTTAGAACTTAGGTTTTAGAATTTAGGATTTTAATGAACCGAATATTTTGATTAAAATTTTTTGCTCCAACCTAGCCGCCCTTATGGCTGAATACTGAGACTCCTCATGATGAACCCCCGCCAAATGTATCATACCATGCAAAACCATCCAAGTAAACTGGTATTTATAAGTATTTCCTTGGCTTTTTGCCTCTTTTTTTATTACTGCCGGACACAGTAAAATTTCGCCGTAATCGCGGCTATATTTAAAAGAGAGAACATTGGTCGGTTTGTTTTTGCCCCTATAAATTTTGTTCAGCTTTCGCGATTCCGCCGTTGGAATTTCAATCAACTTTATTTCGACAGGAAGTTTCTTCCGTAAATTCACTGGCAGTTCTTTGACAAAATTCCGAATGGAATAAAATGACATTCTTTTAAATAGACGGATATTATCCAAAAATTTTTTTGACGGCCGCGCTGACACGGTCGCCGGAAGCCTGTGCTTTTATTTTTTTCACGACTTCGCTCATGATTCTGCCGAAATCTTTTTGAGTGACATCTCCAAGGCCCGCCACAACTTCCTGAATAGTTTTTTCAATTTCTTCGTCTGAAAGTTCTTTGGGCAAGTATTCTCCCAAAATTTTAAGTTCTTGCGATTCTTTTTCTGCCAAGTCCGTTCTCCCTCCTTTAGAAAATCCTTCAATGGCGTCGCGCCTTTTTTTGCCCTCGCTCCTTATGACTTCCAAAATTTCTTCGTCCGAAAGCTCGGATAACTTTTCTAAATCAGCCGCAACAGAGCCTGATTTAGCAAGACGAGTCCTTTTTTCAATGCTTTTATTATTCATCGCGGATAAAAGCATGCGAAGAACCGACAATCGCAGTATGTCTTTATTTCTAAGCGCTTCCTTAATGTGTTGCGTAATGTTTTCTTTAAGCATTTCTTATGTTTATCAATTTTTTAACTAAAAGTCAAGAAAATACCGCGTCATTTGTGACGCGGTATTTTAAAAATTATTTTTATCTTCTCCTAAATTTTGGTTCTTCCAGTTTACCCAATTTAGCCAGCCTTTCTTTTTCTTTCACGACTTTTATTCTTCTCATGGCCTTTGCGTGCCTTGCGCGTTTATTTGGAGCGGGAACGTAAAAGCGGGTCCGCCTGGAACGGATTAAGACTCCGGATTGCTGAACCCGTCTCGTGAAGCGCCTCAACATTGAGGCGACTGTTTCGTGTTCTTTTCTTCTGACTTCTACCATAATCGCCTTCGCTCAAATTAAAATTTTAAATTTAAAAACTAAAAATTATGGAGCAAAAAATTTTAGAAAATTTTTTGAGAAATACCAAAATTTTTAATTTTTCGTTTTGAATTTTAAATTTTTTTTGCCCATCCTCCTAATAAATGCAGATGGAGATGATCAATCACCTGTCCGCCTTCTCTGCCCACGTTAAAGACTAATTTATATCCTGTCAAGCCGCTGTCTTTAGCAACTGCCTTAGCCGTATAAATAAGTTTTGAAATTATTTCGTTATGGTTGGCTTCCAAATGGGCAATGGATTGGATATGCTGCTTCGGAATAACTAAAAAATGAACCGGCGCTGACGGCTTTATGTCTTTAAAAACTTTGACATCATTGTCTTCAAAAATCGCTTCCGATGGTATCTCGTTTTTGGCAATTTTACAAAAAATACAAGTTGCCATATTTCTCTAAAATTTAGAGTCGGGGCGAATAAATTTTAGAAAGAAATATGAGCACCCCCTCTTTTTAGACCCCCTTCTTTACTCTCTTTTGATATAATTTACGGCCGGTAAAAAACCCTTCTTTACCAACTTCGAGCTTATTTTGTATTCAAGCAGGATAAGGGAGGGGGCTCAAAAAGAGGGGGTAAAGGTTTGGCAGCCAAAAATTGCGCGCTAATACTTCAATTTTTGGGCGAAACATTTAACTTCCTCCTCAATAAATCAATCAGTTTCTCCTGCGGAGTTGTTTCTTGAATGCCGGAATCCATTTCTCTAACTATAATCGTTTTATCAATAGCTTCTTTTTGGCCAAGAATAAGAGCGATCGGAGAGCCTATTTTTGCGGCGATTTTTAACTGCGTTTTTATGCTGTCTTTGCCGAGCGACTCATAAACCGGAATATCAGCCTTTCGCAGATTTTCAAGAATGGAAAAACTTTTTCTTTTGCTCAAGTCCCCCAGTTGTATAAGAAACACCTGCGGGGCTTCTTTGTTGAGGTTGGTTATCGCGGATTTTCTCAATAGATGCAAAACGCGCTCAAAACCAATAACTCCCCCAACGGCCGGAGTCGGCTTTCCCCCAAGATTTTGAATCATAGTATCAAAACGGCCGCCGCTGCCGATGGTCAGCCTTTCTTTTTCATCGCCGTCCTTTTGTATTTCGCTGTAAATCTTAAATACCGTCCTGGAATAATAATTGAATGTCCCCATAAGACGAGGATCGAGTATGTAGGGTATATTAATTTCGTCAAAAAATTCAAGGAGTTCTTTGAACGAATTTTTGCAAATTTCGCATATGCTGTCCAAGACTTGCGGAGCATTTTGCTTGACTATCACGCATTTCTCGTCGGAGCATTCAAGAAGCTTGATCGGGGAGCGCTTAAAATTACGTTTGCAATTTTTGCAAAGCCGCTGGGTTTTTGAACGATAGTAGCTCGAAAGCTGCGATCGATACCCGGGATGGCATTCAAAACAACCGATGCTGTTTAAATGAATAAAAAGATTTTTAATGCCTAATTCCGATAATGCCAAAAAAAACACTTGCAAAATTTCCGCTTCCGCTACCGCGGTTTCTTCCCCCAAAACCGTAAGGCCGAATTGATGAAAAGTTTTTTGATACCCCCTTCTTTGTTCTTCGTCGCGGAAAAACCGTCCGGAATAAAATAATTTTAGGGGAGGGGACAAATCGGCCATATTATTCTCAATATAGGATCTTGCAACCGGCAAAAATCCTTCTGGACGCAAAGCCAAAAGACTGCCGCCGGATGACCGGAATTGAAATAGCTCTTTTTCGGGGAAGTGCGACATTTCTCCTCTGCCGCGTAAAAATAAACCCGCTTCTTCCACTGCCGGCGTCTCAATTCTTTCAAAACCGTAAAAAGAAGCTATTGATTTAACAACGCCCTCAATCTTATCAAAAATCTCGGCATCCTGCGGCAAAACATCCCTCATGCCGAGAGGACTTGAAAATGTCCTTATTTTTGACTTCTTCCTTGCCATGCTCCAGCGACTAGCGACTAGTGCCTAGCGACTAGCGACTAATTGCTAGTGGCTAGTGGCTAGTGGCTATAGTCCAGTTACTATCCCAAATTTAGTCAGCGGCCAAGCGCGAAAAAGCGCCCTGCCAACCAATAATTTTTTGGGGAGAGGGCCCCAAAGGCGGGAATCGGAACTTGCCGGCCGGTTATCCCCCAAAACAAAATATTCATTTTGATCAAGCGTAAGATTGGTGTCGCCTACGGTCTTAAGATCCTTTGCTATATAAGGCTCATCCAACAAAACTTCCTCTTTTTGACCATTCTTAACTATATTAACCTTTCCGTCCTTTAATTCAACTGTTTCTCCGGGCAATGCTATGATTCGTTTTATAAAAAACTGGCGGGGATTTTGAGGATAACGAAAAACTACTACTTCGCCTCTTTCCGGCGAACGAAAGTAATAAGTTGCTTCGTCAATAAGCAAATAATCACTCTCGTTATAAGTCGGCTCCATTGAAGCGCCGCGGACGATGAAAGGCTGGGCTATAAAATAACGGATCGGCAAAACAATCGCCGCCGCGACCAAGATGATTTTTAAAAATTCCAGAACCTCGGCGAAAAAGCCCTTTTTTTCTTTTGAATATAATTCTTTGTCTTCTTTCATAAACTAAAGTATACTTATGGAGTATATATAAATATTTCGATTAAATCAAACTATGATGCTTTTTGCCGGCCTGGGGAATCCGGGCGAAAAATACAAAAATACGCGCCATAACATTGGTAGGGAAATTCTTAAAATTTGGGCTGAAAAATCAAATATGTCCGCCCTAACCGATTTTGAATTAAATCCAAAATTTAACGCCTTAATATCCAAAAATAAAAGGGCGGTTTTGATCTTGCCCGAAACCATGATGAATAAATCCGGGCAGGCGGTTGGACCGGCGACTAAGTTTTTCAAAATAAAACCGAAAGATATTGTGATTTTGCATGACGACGCCGATATTGAATTTGGCAGGACAAAACTTTCTTTTAATAGAAGCGCTGGCGGGCATAAAGGTATTGAATCCGTCAAAAGAGCTCTTGCCACGGAAAAATTCTGGCGCTTAAGGATCGGGATCCAGAAGAAAAAAAGAGTGGACGCGATGAAATTGGTTTTACAAAAATTCACTCCCGCCGAAGAAACGATTTTAAAAAAACTTAAGAAAAAAATAACAGCCGGGCTTGATTTGATTATTGAAGAAGGGCCGGAAAGGGCGATGAATGAGATAAACGCTCGGCGATAGCATTTTCAAAAACGTCTAAAAATCCCAGCGAGATTTTTAGACTCGCGCAATTCGCTCGCTCGTTTTTGGTTAGTGTCGCAAGCGACACATTATACCAAAAACACCATGCCCGCTCGCTCATTGAGCGTTTTGAAAAACGCTATCGCCTCACTTGGGAAGCACAACGAAAATACATGAACTATTAAAATGCCGCGTTAAACACGGCTCTTTAAATTAATAACTATCCTATGCAATGGCTGTGATACTCTTTTAAATCATCCGTTCCCGATCCGATAAGATATCTCAAAATTCCGTCTTCCGTCAGAATAGCAACGGGGAGTTCAAATTCTTCACATATATGTTCTTTAACGGAATAAAATAGCATTGTGAAAAGAACAGCCTTTTTTTCAATTGGGTTTTTTAGACGCAGACTAGAAGATCTCCAACGTCTTAAAGTCGGAGTGCCTATATTCAATTTCTTAAGATGCTCCCAAATGTATTGGCAGGCAAGCGCCTCATAATCCACTTCTTTGCCCATTCGTCCTTCTCCTTATTGACTTTGTCATATTTTAGTATATCATACCTCATATTGGAATGTCAAATTTAGACGAGGCGCCTAGAACCCATCTCAAAAATACATTCTGGCTCAAAAACGTCCAATTTCGGCTGCAAAAACCTCAAATCTCGTCGAAATATCCAGATATTCCTCCTCGTTTTTCGGTTTTTTCGCTGCTAGACGCGAGGCGTTCCTGTAAAACAGGACGCCCCGTCTTCGAAATTGACCAGTTTTTGCCTCAAAAGCTATTTTTGAGATGGGTTCTAAAAATAGAGGCGCGCCAGAAAATAAAATTTTAATAGTTTCAATCATCCCCCAATTTCTGGAAAGGGGCGCTTTATGGTTTAAAGAAAACGAAGAAAAGATCAGGCAAGCGATAAAAACCCAAAGCTTTTGGCA
>Ga0209541_10014829_pt1 | contig 11713 bp, 4 predicted proteins | sample RifCSPlowO2_01_FD_184027 | JGI IMG/M metagenome (GOLD analysis project Ga0209541, IMG submission 184027) | Groundwater microbial communities from Rifle, Colorado - Rifle CSP2_plank lowO2_0.1 (SPAdes) (version 2) | ecosystem: Environmental > Aquatic > Deep subsurface > Groundwater | place: Rifle...
GCCGAACATTTGCCGGATAATCACTTCAATGTGTTTGGCGTTGATATCGGAACCGTTGGTGGCGTAAATTTTTTGCACTTCATTTAAAATATGGTTTATAGCCGCCGACATTCCGGAAATAATAAATAATTCTTTAAGATCCAAACTGCCTTCCGACAGTTGCTGGCCTTTTGTTATCAAATCGCCCTTGCTAACCCACAAAGTATTGCCGCCCGAAACGCTGTATTCTATCTCTTTATTTTTTTCTTTCTCTTCTTTTTCCTTGGGACTCGGATTTGAAGGAGCAATTCTGATTAATTTCTGCTTGCCTTTATCAATAATTTCAGAAACCTTGCCGTCAACTTCGGAAATCACCGCTTTGCCCTTGGGAATTCGGGCCTCAAAGACCTCTTGAATCCGCGGCAAACCGGCCGTTATATCGTCGGCCGTAGCCACGCCGCCGGTGTGGAAAGTTCTCATGGTTAATTGGGTGCCCGGTTCGCCAATCGCTTGCGCAGCCACAATACCAACCGCCATTCCTATTTCAACCAACTGATTGTGGCCTAAATCATAGCCATAGCATTTTTGGCAGATACCGCCTTTTGCCTTGCAAGTAATCGGCGACCGCACCATAATTTCCGAAATTTCTTCCTTGTCAATCAATTCGGCGATACTTCTTTTAACAATGTCTCCGGCTTTGATAATTATTTTTTCATCTTTGTCTTTCACGTCATTTAACACCATCCGGCTGAAAATTCTCGCTCCTAAAGAAATTCCGAACTCTTCGCTGTCTTTTCTTTTGATAACCAACCCTGTATCATCGCCGCAATCAGCCTCGGTTATCACCACGTCTTGAGCCACGTCAACCAAACGCCGCGTCAGATAACCGGCTGAAGCGGTTCTTAGCGCCGTGTCAGCCGAACCTTTTCTAGCGCCGTGAGTGGAAATAAAATATTCCAAAACGTTAAAGCCCTCTTTAAAAGAAGAAATGATGGGAAGATCAATAATGTCGCCGGCCGGATTCTGCACCAGACCTTTCAGCCCCGCGATTTGAGTGAGTTGCTTCCACGATCCCCGTGCCCTGGAATCAACAATGGCGAAAACCGAACCGTTCGGATCAAGCGAAGCCGGAACAAAACTTTCAATTTTATCGGTGGCGCCTTTCCAAATTTCAATAATCCTATTTTTCTTTTCTCCAGCCGTTAAAAGGCCTCGCTCATAGTAATTTTCAATAACTTCAATTTGTTTTCTCGCCTCTTCAATAATCTGTTTTTTCTCCTTGGGTATCATTAAGTCGTCCATGCCCCATGAAATACCTGATTTGGTGGCATATTCAAAACCCACTTTTTTAATTTTATCCAAAATTTTTGACGTTTCCGATACGCCGTATTCCATAAAAATCCGCCCGACTAAAACCTTAATGTCTTTTGATCTAAGTTCCTTATTCACAAACTCAAAATTATCCGGCAATGCTAAGTTAAAAATAACGCGGCCGACTGATGTTTCCACTATGTTGGAAACCGAGCTTCCAACAATTCGGACTTTTATTTTCGCCTGAAGATCTATTTCGTTAAACTGATAAGCTAAAATGGCCTCCTTGCCGTCGCCAAAAACTTTTCCTTCGCCTTTAAGGCCGTCTTTCATTTTTGATAAGTAATAAACTCCAAGAATGCTGTCCTGGGTCGGCACGGCAATGGGTTCTCCGGTTGCCGGTTTGAGGAGATTTTTGGCCGAAAGCATAATTTCCCGCGCTTCTTTTTGAGCTTCGTCTGAAAGAGGCAAATGCACCGCCATCTGGTCGCCGTCAAAATCCGCGTTAAACGCGGCGCAAACCATAGGATGAATTTTAATGGCCAACCCTTCAACTAATATCGGCTTAAACGCCTGAATCCCCAAACGGTGAAGCGTCGGCGCCCGATTCAAAAGAACATATTTATTTTGAATCACTTCCTCCAAAATCGCCCAAACATCGTCGGATGCCTCTTCAATAAGCCGGTTAGCGCCCTTAATGTTATGAGCAAGTTCTCTTTTAATAATCTTGTTAATCACAAACGGCTTGAACAGTTCCAAAGCCATTTGCTTTGGCAATCCGCATTCGTCAAGAGAGAGTTCCGGACCGACTACAATTACCGACCGACCGGAATAGTCAACGCGTTTGCCGAGCAAATTCTGACGGAACCGCCCCTGTTTTCCCTTTAACATATCGGCCAAAGATCTTAACGGCCTTTTTTGAGAAACCAAAGCCGCCGCTTGGCTTTGGGTGTGCCGCGCCGAATTATCAATTAAAGCGTCAACCGCTTCCTGTAGCATTCTTTTTTCGTTTCTTACAATCACTTCCGGCGCGTGAAACTCCAGCAGTTTTTTAAGACGATTATTGCGGTTGATAACCCGCCGGTATAAATCATTAAGGTCGCTGGTGGCGTAGCGCCCGCCGTCAAGCGGCACCATCGGCCTTAAGTCCGGGGGCAAAACCGGCAAAACCGTTAAAAACATCCATTCCGGATTTATTTTCGCCCGCGACATTCCTCTTACTAATCTTAATCTTTTTAAGACCTTTTTCCGCGACGATAAAGGCGCGGTTTTCTCTTCTTCCGACAATTGATTTACCAATTTTTCCAAATCAATGTCTTCAAGTAATTTTCTCACCGTTTCGCTGCCGATTCCCGCTTCAAAAATGCTTCCATATTTTAAAGATAGGTCATGAAATTCAGATTCTCCCAAAACTTGGTGCTTATGTAAATTTTTAAGCTCGCCCACAGCTTTGTCCCGCGCTTTATTTAGAGCATCGGCTTCAGCTTTTAGTTTATGGTTTATTGTTTTTAGTTTGACATTGTATTCCTTATTAATTTCTTCCAAGGCCTCGCCCCTCGCTTTTTCGTCAACCGACATAATAATGTAAGCCGCGTAATAAATTACTCTTTCTAGCGCGTTAGAAGGCACGTCCAAAATCAAACCTATTTTACTGGGGACACTCCGCAAAAACCAAATATGAGCCACCGGCACGGCCAGTTTTATGTGTCCCATGCGTTCGCGCCTTACAATCGCCCGCGTCACTTCAACGCCGCATTTGTCGCAGATAACTCCCTTATAGCGAATCCGCCGGTATTTACCGCAATAACACTCCCAATCCTTTACCGGGCCAAAAATGCGCTCGTCAAACAAACCATCTTTTTCCGGTTTTTGAGTCCGGTAATTTATGGTTTCCGGCTTGGTTATTTCGCCGTGGGAATTTTTTAAAATGTCTTCAGGCGAAGCGATTCTTAATTTTATGGATTCAAAAGTATTCATGGTTTAATTTCAAATTTCAAATGTCTAATGTCAAATCAAATCCAAAATCCAAATGTCAAATTAAAAATATTAATTTTGGATTTTGAGCTTTAGTCATTGACTTGTCATTAGTCATTAGTCATTTGACATTATTCTACGTTCTTATTCTCACTTTCTTCACTTCTTTTCGCGGAGTTTCTCCGCCTGCATCGCCTCGCGAAGCATGGCGGGCAGGTTCTTCCGCAGCCATTTGCAGCGCGCGTTCCACCAGTTCCACGCTAAGCCCCAGCGATTTCAATTCATTTACCAAAACATTGAAAGAAGCAGGCAAACTGGGTTTTTTAATTTCCTCGCCGCGAATAATGGCGTCAAAAGCCGCCGAGCGGCCAACCACATCGTCGGATTTAATGGTAATCATTTCCTGCAAAGTGTGGGCCGCGCCGTAACCTTCAAGCGCCCAGACCTCCATTTCGCCGAAACGCTGGCCGCCAAACTGCGCCTTGCCTCCGAGCGGCTGTTGGGTAATAAGGGAATAGGGCCCGACCGAGCGCATATGAATTTTATCCTCAACCAAATGATTAAGTTTCATCATATAAATAATGCCTACGGTAATTTTATCGTTAAACGGCTCGCCGGTTCGACCATCGTACAGTTTAACTTTGCCGTCTTGGGGCAAACCGGCTTTGCTAAGTTCGGCTTTAATATCTTCTTCGGTAGCGCCGTCAAGCGCCGGCGTTATCGCCCTGAACTCCTGCTTATCAGCCGCCCAGCCCAAGTGGGTTTCAAGAATTTGGCCGATATTCATTCGGGAAGCGACGCCAAGTGGATTTAAAATAATGTCAACCGGCGTACCATCGGCTAAATACGGCATATCTTCTTCGGCTAAGATTTTACTAATCACGCCTTTGTTTCCGTGCCGACCGGCCAATTTATCGCCGGATTGAACTTTTCTAAGCTGTGCCACTTCAACTTGAACCCGCTTAAGAACCATTGGTTCAAGCTTATCGCCGGCATCGCGGGAAAAAATTTTTATGGCCGTTATCCGGCCTCTTTTGCCGTAAGGCAAAGTTAGTGAAGTATCTTTAACGTCACGGGCTTTTTCCCCGAAAATCGCCTGCAGCAACCGCTCTTCGGAAGTTAAATCGGCTTCGCCTTTGGGTGAAATCTTGCCGACTAAAATATCGCCGCTTCTCACTTCGGCGCCGATTCTGATAATTCCTTCTTCATCAAGATTTTTTAATTTTTCTTCGGAAACATTGGGAATGTCGGGAGTGGTGACTTCCGGCCCCAATTTAGTATCGCGAATATCTATTGAATAATCCTCAATGTGAATTGAAGTAAACCGATCATCTCTTACCAATCGTTCGGAAATAATAATGGCATCTTCAAAATTGGCGCCGCTCCAACTTAAAAAAGCTACAAGCAAATTTTGGCCTAAAGCCAAACTGCCGTTTTGAGTAGCCGCGCCATCGGCAATCGCCTGCCCATTTTTAATTTTTTCGCCTTTTTTAACAAGTGACTGCTGGCTCATTGCCGTAAACTGGTTTGACCGTAAAAAATTATTTAATTTATATTTCCTATTGGACTTATCCGCACCCCGCACCGAGATATGTTCCGCATCAACCGCTGCTACAATGCCGCCCTCTGACGCCACTACCACTTGCCCTGAGTCACGGGCGGCTCGCTCTTCAATGCCGGTGCCGACCAAAGGCGCTTGCGGCTTCACGCAGGCAACGGCCTGCCTCTGCATATTGGAACCCATTAAAGCGCGGGTGGCATCATCATGTTCCAAAAAAGGAATCAAACTGGTGGCAACGGAAAAAATTTGCTGAGGCGCGACATCCATAAGATCTACTTCTTCCCGCTTCACCATTTGGGGTTTACCGGAAATCCGGGCTTCAACAATGGATTCCGATATTTTCCCGCCCTTGGGCGAGGTCTCGCCTTTGGCGGAATTATCTGTGTCATACCTAGTGCCGCCGTGGGCGATAACGTATTTTTCCTCATCAAAAGCGTCAAGCCAAATAATTTCTCCGGTGATTTTAGAATTTTTCACGCGGACATAAGGCGTTTCAATAAAACCAAGCTCATTAACTCTTGAATAAGATGCAAGATGAACCACCAGGCCGATGTTGGGCCCTTCCGGAGTCTCAATCGGGCAAATCCGGCCGTAATGGCTGACGTGAACGTCGCGAACTTCAAAACCGGCCCTTTCTCTGGTAAGTCCGCCGGGGCCCATGGCCGAAATCCGGCGCTTATGCTCAAGCTCCGCCAAGGGATTTACCTGATCCATAAACTGCGCCAACTGCGAAGAAGTGAAAAATTCTTTAACCTTCGCCATTAAGGGCCGGGCGTTAATAAGCTGAGCCGGCGTTAAGGTATTAATGTCGTAAGTGGACATCCGGTCGCGGATAATTCTTTCCATTTGCGCGAGGCCCACCCGAAGTTTGGTTTGCAAAAGCTCGCCCAAAGACCGCACCCGCCGATTGCCCAAATGATCAATATCGTCCGGCACGGCGTCTTCATTATTATTTAAACGAATAATTTCTCGCGTAATATTAACCAAATTATCAAAACTCAACAGCCGCTCTTCTTTTGAAATATCGAAGTCCGACTTCGGGGCATCTTTTCCGCCCGAGGCGGATCCACCTTTGGCGGAGAAGTCGGACTTCGATATTTTACTTGCGCAACCCAACCGCTGATTCATCTTAAATCGGCCGACTTTCCCCAAATCATAGCGGTCAAATCTCTTAAACATTCCTTCAACGAGCGCTCTGGCGTTTTCCGGCGTAGCCGGATCGCCGGGCCGGAGGCGTTTATAAATTTCAATAAAACCCTCATCGGCGTTTTTTGACGGATCTTTTTTCAGCGTCGCTTCAATATACTTGATATCGCCGGTATCAACATCTTTAAAAAGTTTCAGAATGTCTTCATTTTTATCTTTTACACCCGATATCCGGTGCCCGACACCGGATTTTTTTAGTTCCCGGGTGTCGGACACTGGATGTGAAGCAAACGCGCGCAAAAGCGCCGTTACCGGTGTTTTTCTTTTTCTGTCTATTTTGACACTAATAACGCCGTCCGGATCGGTTTCAAATTCGAGCCAAGCGCCTCGATTGGGAATAATTTTTGCGCCAAACAGTTTGCGGTTTCTCCAAAGAGTAGCCGAAAAGAAAACGCCGGCGGAACGGATTAGTTGAGAAACCACCACCCTTTCAACGCCGTTTACGATAAAAGTGCCGCGTTCGGTCATAATCGGAAAATCGCCGAGATACGTCTCTTGTTCTTTCGCTTTTTTTGTCCTTTTATTGATAAGTTCAACTCTGACTCTCAGCGGCGCCTCAAAAGAAAGGCCGTTGTGTTTGGCTTTCAACTCGTCAAACTTCGGTTCGTCGAAATAATAATCGTGAAAATAAAGTTCCAGTTCCTTGCCGGTGTAATCGGTTACCGGCGACATTTCTTCAAAAAGTTCTTTTAAGCCGTTTTTTAAAAACCAATCATAAGAATCGAGCTGCATCGCCACAAAATTAGGCAGCTCAACCCACTTAATCTTCTGTTTGGCAAAAGATTTGGTTTGTTGAAACATAAAAAATACCTTACTTCAGGTTAAGTTTTAGAAAACAGTTTTTTTAAAAAAAATATAAAATATTCAATTTTTTGCTTATATAAAAACCGAAAAATCGTCTTAAAACCGCAGACCAGCAATAATAGACCTAATTATTCTTTCTGTCAACACCCCTGTGTTTTCAAATTCTATATGTCCTATTGGCCCTATTTGTCCTATTCGTCTTATTTTTCTTATTCTACACTTCCTAAAAAACTTGTCAAGCGCCAAAAGAAATTCCTCGGCTTTGTCAAGCAAGTATTTATCAACAATCTTACCGCTTTTAAGAGTTATTAGAATCTTTTTATTTTGCTGAGAGATGATAATCTTCAAAATTTTAAATTTTAATTTCTAAATTTTAATTTAATGATTTAATTTTAAATTTAAAATTTAGATTTGATTTAAAATTTATAATTTAAAATTTAGAATTATTTCGTTTTACTTTTTTAATTTCTGCACCGGCGCCTCTTCTTGAATAGGCGCTTCGGCGCGGTTTTGCGGCGCCGGCGCCGGAGGCGCGATGCCAAACAATGCCGGTTTTTTGGCCGCGAGATTTGCGATAATTTGTTTAACTTCCGCGTTATCGGGATTAAGCTCTGAAATTTTCTGGAATTGTTCCGCCGCTTTCACTTTATCATTTTCCCTGTCATATATCAGGCCCAAAAAATATCTGGCGTTGGAATAATTCGGAGAAAGCTCAACGGTTCTTTCAAAGACAATTTTTGAATCGTCAAACCGGCCGGCTTTGTAATAAAGAAATCCCAATTGGAACAGGGCGCCGACATCAGTGTTGTTAAGCATTACCAGTTCTTCGGCGCGCTTAACGGCCTCGGGCAGTTTCCCCTGCCTATCATAAACCTGGACAATCAGAAAACGGGCCGGCGCGTAATCTTGTTTAAGAGCGATCGCCCGCTCCAAATTGACCGCTGATTTTTCCAGATTAATGCCGGCTTCTTCGGCTGATTGCCTGGCAAGCGCCAAATCGGCTAAAGAGATATAGACCCTTCCGAGCATAAAATGGTTAGAAGGATTTTTAGGGTCAAGCGCCGCTGCCCTCCCATAGGAAGAAAGAGCAAAATCGGCGGCGCCGTTGGTAAACGGAATAAGATTTTCGTAAATACTTCCCAAAAGCACCGCGTCAAAAGGATTCTGCGGATTTAAGCTCGCGGCTTTCTGGGCAAAGATGATGGAGTTTGTCGTTATATTCTGGAATTGCGCTCTCAAAACGTCTTGCGCGGTACTTTTGTCCGCCAAAAGCGCGTTAAGCTTGAAAAACGTGGCTTGAGACAAACTTTGAAAATAGCGTTCGTCATACTTCCAAAACTCCGCGGCTCGGTTAAGATTGCCGATTATCGCTTCATTGTCTCCCTTCCCCGAAGCAGTGATCGCTTTTCCAAAATAAATCTCGGCAACATAACGGTTAACTTCAAAATAAACTCCGGCCGCCGCGCCGATCATTAGGGCAACGATAAGAAGAGAAAAAATAAATGTCTTCGGAGCCGACGTGAAGATTAAAAATTCCTTCGTTTGCGTTAATCCGCGCCTGCCGAAATTGTTGGAAATGTTGGAAACCGAGCTTCCAACAAGTGACGCCGCGAGAAACAGCCCTATGCCCCAGAAAGTAAAAGCCATAAGAGCAATGTTCGCGACATACAAAAACCACATCGCGAACATAAAAATAACGGCGACAAAAACGGATTGAGACGCGATGTTCATTATTCCGCGGGAACTGTTCCTTATCGCCGCGCCGGCGATACCGGTCCAAATAAAAGCGATAATGAGTAGCAGAAGGGAAAGAACGCCGAAAATGCCGACCGTGCCCGCCCACGAAGCCATTGCCGAAGCTCCGCTCCCAAAAACCGTTGACCAGAAAATCGTTTGGTTAATCCCGTCGGGCTTGTAAAGGTTAAAAATATAGCCGAAAGTGTTGGGTCCGGAACCCAAAAGATAATGGCCGGCTTGCAAATTTTCCCTGGCGATATCAATCGTTGCTTTGAAATTGACGGAAACTTCAACCGGCGTTTGGATAAATCTCGCGAAAGGCGAGGGAATAAATAGAAAAATCAGGGCGGCTAAAAGAACAAGCGAAGGCAGCCACGCCTTTTGAAAATATGCCAGCTGCAATCCTTGTCCTTCGAAGCCCGATGTCTTTTGAAGTTCGACTTCGGCGGGTTTGGAAGTCGGACTTCTGAATTCGGGTTTCGTGAGCCCGATTGAAAGAAAACCGATTAAAAAAACCATCGCCAAAGCAAGACCAATCCAAATCGCCCAAAAATCAATGATTATCAGGTTTAAAAGCAAAATGGCAACCGAAACCCCCAAAAATTTTTTCAAAAGTTTAGACATTTCAGTGCTGGACATTAGTCCGGCGGCGAGTATCAAGCCGAAGGCCAGAAGAACTCCCAAATCGTTGACCGAACCGACGGGGTTGAAAGCAACATTTTTGGCAAACGAGAAAGGTAAAACAAACACTTTCATAAGTTGAAACAATTCAAAAAGTCCCAAAACCGAAAGCGATGCTAAAAACACCAAGAGCGAAACGACAATGTCGCGCCGATCTCCGCCAAAGGCGGATCCGCCTTTGGCGGAAAAAGTCATAAAAATCGCCAGCGTTAAAATAGCGAATAAAAGAATAGCTGCGAAGCTGTCCGGCGTCGCCCAAGGACCGATTAAGCTTCCAATCTGGTTAATAGAGAAAAATGATGAAGCGCCCCAAACCAACACCAAAACTATAAGCGCCGCTGTAAGCAAGTGGCCGGGGTAGCGAATCCGCCCCTCAATTAAAATCCGGCCCAAAAGCGCCGCAAAGGCAACTAAAATTAAAACGAAAATTAAAATTTCTTTATTAGCCGCCACCGGAAGCGCCGTAAGTGGCAGAAAGAAAATCGGCGCGAGCGCGGCGAATAAAATCAGCGACCAGCGGCTCACCGCCCGCCAGTAATTGAGCATTTTCGGAAATTCTATCGGAACAGCGATTTCGCTTATTTTCGGCCTCGCGTCTTGAAACTTTGAAACGTTTGAACTTTTAAACATTTCATCTTTAAACTTTGATTCTCCGTGTTCAAAACTTTGACCTTTGAACTCTGGCCCTTGAACTTCTCCGGCTTCGCCGGAAACTGGCATATCCCAGCTTTCTTTTCCTTCTTTTTCTTCAAACTCCCCGTTTGAATGTTTTTTTATGTTTATGTCCATATTTTTTTATTATTTATTGTTTTAATAATTATATACTAATTTGTTAAATTTTTAAACTTCTTAAACCCTTAAACTTTTAAACCTCTTAAACTTCTTAAACCCTTAAACTGTTAAACCTTTAAACTTCTTAAACCCTTAAACTATGAATTTCCATAAATTTCTAAACTTCTACCCATCAAATTCTTCAAATTCCGGCGGATCCTCTCCCCGTTTCCGGGCTTCCTCTGAATCATCAAGCCATTTTTGAAACTTTGCCGCCCTCAACTGTTGCTTCGTTTTTTCTTTCTTAAACTGCAACCCGCCGAACTGCGAGGTTTTCAAACTCTGAATCAAGCGCCAAATAAGCACCGAGCAGTCCTCGCTTAAACGGCTTAAACATTTAAAAGTTTCATCGTTTAAATAACCGTTGTCAAGAGCGACATAAAGCTGGTTTCTGACTTCTCCGGCCGATCCTTTTGCTATAAATAAATAATTTATAAATTCGGCTCGCGTCCCCCGTTCAAATCCTTCAGAAATATTACTCATCACCGATACCGCCGCCCTCTGTATTTGATCCTTAAGCCCGTAATCCGGTCGCAAGTTTAAACGTTTAAACGTTTCATCGTTTAAACTTTTGTATATTTCCCGTGTCAGTTCCCTGGCCTTCTGCCAGCAAATTAAATCCTCAAATTTTTGCACCGTTGCCATGTTTTTATTTTTAAACTTTTGATTGTTAAACTTTGTAATTTTTAAACATTTAAACTGCTAAACCGTAAATTTCAATAAATTTCTTAGTTTCCATAAGTTTCTTAGTTTCTATAAGTTTCAATGAGTTTCAATTATCTTCCTGTATTATATAACTTTTGTATTTCATTGGGCGATAAAGCTCTATTGTACACGCGGACTTCGTCAATGAGGCCGTTCATCCTCCCACTAGTTCCAGCACCATAACTTCCTATCCTTGAACCAGCAGTAAACGCAGCATCTCCCACAACAGCAGTATCTGATATGCCATTGATGTATATGACGATGGTTGTATCTGAAGTTTTTGTTATGGCAACGAAATACCAAACTCCAGTGCTATATCCCTTTGCCGTAATCTTGGAAATACTTGTCCCGCCTGCTTTTCTTAGAAGGAAATTATTGCCGGTACTGTATGTTCCTAAACTAATCCCGTTTCCTGAACCATCTTTTAACATTACTATCCTTCTCTGTCCTCCTGAGTCTACCGTAAAATCATTTACTTTAACCCAAGCGCTAATAGTGTAATCTTGAGTTGCGTCAATAATTCCGTCTGGAATAGAAACATAATCATTACTCCCATCAAAATTCAGCGCCTGGCCGATTTTGCCGATGCCAACGCCGGTTGAAGTCGCCATGTTGGTAATGGTGCCGGTGTTGCCAAGGCCGGAGCTGTCGGTTACCGCGCCGGTGTTCCAATTAACCTTGCTTCCGTCCATTGTCCAGTAGCCGACTAATCCATCCGTCAAATATTTAGTCGGGGAAACGTTGAATTTTGTGGTGGCGCCGATGTTGTATAATGTCTGAATTTCCTTCGCCGACAGCGCGCGGTTGTAGACGCGGATTTCGTCGATGAGGCCGTTGAAAGGAGTTGCTCCGCTTGCCGTCAGCCCTATTGTCCAAGCATTAACAGAGGCATCAATATCGTTGCACGTAGAGGCCGAGGCGGGG